>Ga0182742_1002622_pt1 | contig 19512 bp, 13 predicted proteins | sample eDN5th37CBELigMG_FD_128880 | JGI IMG/M metagenome (GOLD analysis project Ga0182742, IMG submission 128880) | Enriched Miracle-Growth compost microbial communities from Emeryville, California, USA - eDNA 5th pass 37_C BE-Lig MG (version 2)... ... | reverse complement strand
TGTTCTCGCGCTTCGCACCGAGCGTCACAAGCAGGTTGAGGCAGGCGAGCGCCGCGGCGCCGGCCCCGGACGCGACGATCTTCACATCGCCGATCCTCTTGCCGGACAGATAGAGCGCGTTCACGACCGCGGCGCCGACGATGATGGCGGTGCCGTGCTGGTCGTCGTGAAAGACCGGGATCTTCATCCGCTCCTTCAGTTGCGCCTCGACATCGAAACATTCCGGCGCCTTGATGTCTTCGAGATTGATGCCACCGAAGGTCGGCTCCAGCGCCGAGATGACCTCGACCATGCGCGCCACGTTCGGCGCATCGATCTCGATATCGAACACGTCGATGCCGGCGAATTTCTTGAACAGCACCGCCTTGCCTTCCATCACCGGCTTGGATGCCAGCGGCCCGATATCGCCGAGGCCCAATACCGCGGTTCCGTTCGTAATGACCGCAACGAGGTTCTGCCGGCTGGTGAGTTCGGCGGCTTGGCGCGGATCGGTGGCGATCGCCTCGCAGGCGGCGGCGACGCCCGGCGAATAGGCGAGCGCCAGATCGTGCTGGGTGCCGAGCGGCTTGGTGGCCGCGATCGCGAGCTTACCGGGCTTGGGAGAGCGGTGATAGGCAAGCGCCTGGTTTTTGAGGTCTTCGGACAGGTTGGACATCACGGACGGCATGAGAATCTCCTAAGCCGACCTTACGGGGAAAGCATGACGAACCGGAAGGGGATGCAGGAGTGCCTGCTCACCTCGCGCAAGCCGGCCGGTCCGCGAAGCGGCGCCGCGTGGATGCTCTGCGGGTGCTGGCCGGCCGTTGCCGGCGAGAGCTCGCGCCAACCGGCGAACGGCCCCGACCCGGCTCGCTCGCTTGGGACGACCGCACCTCCCGCTCCGCGGGGAGGGGCAAGCGCATCACTTCTGCGGAAGCGCCAACCGAATGTGCAGCTCACGGAGCTGCTTTTGCGTCACCTCGGATGGTGCGCCCATCAGAAGGTCCTCGGCGCGCTGGTTCATCGGGAAAAGCACCACTTCGCGCAGATTCTCCTCCCCGCAGAGGAGCATGACGATCCGGTCGATGCCGGGCGCAATGCCGCCATGTGGCGGCGCGCCGAGCGACAGCGCGCGCAGCATGCCGCCGAATTTTGCCTCCAGCACGCTCTCGTCATAGCCGGCGATGGCGAAGGCCTTCTTCATCACATCGGGCCGATGGTTCCGTATCGCGCCGGACGATAACTCAACGCCGTTGCACACGATGTCGTACTGGAACGCCTTGATACCAAGAATTTTTTCCGTTTCGCCCGGGTCGAGCGCCAGAAACTCTTCGACCGGCATGTTCGGCATCGAGAACGGATTATGAGAGAAGTCGATCTTCTTCTCTTCCTCGCTCCATTCGTACATCGGGAAATCGACGATCCAGCAGAACTCGAACCGATCCTTGTCGATCAGGTTCAGTTCTTCGCCGACGCGGGTACGCGCGAGGCCTGCGAATCTCACGAAGTCTTTCGGCTTGCCGGCGACGAAGAACACCGCGTCGCCGACGCCGAGACCGAGCTGGTCGGCGATCTGCTTGGTCCGGTCGGGACCGATATTCTTGGCGAGCGGGCCGGCGCCGCCCTCCTCGCCTTCGCGCCAGAAGATATAGCCGAGGCCCGGCTGGCCTTCGCCCTGCGCCCAGGAATTCATGCGGTCGCAGAAGGCGCGGTTGCCGCCGGTTTTCGCCGGAATCGCCCACACCTCGACCTCCGGATCGTTCGCGATCATGTTGGCGAAAATCTTGAAGCCCGAGCCGCGGAAGGCCTCCGTGACATTCGCCATCTTGATCGGGTTGCGCAGGTCCGGCTTGTCGGTGCCGTAGAGCCGCATCGCATCGGCATAGGCGATGTGCGGAAACTGCTTCGTCACCGGCTTGCCGTCGGCGAACTCCTCGAACACGCCGCGCAGCACCGGCTCGACCGCGTTGAAGACGTCCTCCTGCGTGACGAAGCTCATCTCGATATCGAGCTGGTAGAACTCGCCCGGCGAACGGTCGGCTCTGGCATCCTCGTCGCGGAAGCAGGGCGCGATCTGGAAATAGCGATCGAAGCCCGACACCATGATCAGCTGCTTGAACTGCTGCGGCGCCTGCGGCAGCGCGTAGAATTTGCCCGGATGCAGTCGCGAGGGAACGAGATAGTCGCGGGCACCTTCCGGCGAAGACGCGGTCAGGATCGGGGTCTGGAACTCGAAGAACCCGCCCTCCTTCATCCGCCGGCGGATCGAATCAATGATCGCGCCGCGCTTCATGATGTTGTTGTGCAGCCGCTCGCGCCGCAGATCGAGGAAGCGGTAGCGCAGCCGGATATCCTCCGGGTATTCCTGGTCGCCGAATACCGGCATCGGCAATTCCCCGGCCGGACCCAGCACCTCGATCTCGGTCGCGAAAACCTCGACCATGCCGGTGGGCAGGTCGGGGTTCTCGGTCCCGGCCGGGCGCGCGCGCACCTTGCCGTCGACCCGGATCACCCACTCCGACCGCACCTTTTCGGCATCCCGAAAGGCCGGGCTGTCGGGGTCGGCGACGACCTGGGTCAGCCCGTAATGGTCCCGCAGGTCGATGAACAGCACGCCGCCATGGTCGCGGACCCGGTGGACCCAGCCCGAGAGGCGCACGTCCACGCCGATGTCGCTCTCGCGCAGTGCGCCGCAGGTATGGGAGCGATAACGATGCATGGCAGATCTTTCGGCGGTTGGGCGCTGCAAATTGGGCTGGAGGCGCGGGAAAAGCGCATGGGGGTGCTGCTTTGTCAAGGCAAGGGAATGCCTCGACAGAGCCGCCCCGATCTGCATTCTGGGGCCCTCAACCGACCCTGACGGAATCAATGCCCAAACAAGCCAGGAAGGCTGCGGTCCAGCCCCAAACCAGTGCGCAGGCGGTTCGGATGACGACCGGACAAGCCGTGGTCAATGCCCTGCTCGCGCACGGCATCGAGACGGTCTATGCCCTGCCCGGCGTTCACAACGATCATTTTTTCGATGCCCTCTACGGCGCCGGGAACCGGGTCCGGGTGGTCCATACCCGCCATGAGCAGGGCTGTGCCTATATGGCGCTCGGCGCCGCGCTCGCAACCGGCGAACCGCAGGTCTATTGCGTCGTTCCCGGTCCGGGATTGCTCAATACCGGCGCTGCGCTCCTGACCGCCTATTCGATGAACGCCCCGGTGCTGGGCTTGATCGGCCAGATTCCGCAAAGCGCCATTCGCCGCGATCTCGGCCACCTGCATGAAATCCGCGACCAGGCCGGGATCCTCGAAAGGCTGGTGGACCATTCCGCCCGTATTCCACGCGCCGCCGACGCACCCCGCAGGGTTGCCGACGCGATCAGGTCGATGGTCTCCGACCGCCCGGGTCCGGCGGCGCTCGAATGCGCCATGGATGTCTGGGGCCGCGCCGAGCCGGTGGCCGACCATCCACCGCTGCCGGTCTTCCAGGCGCCGATCGATGATGACGCCGTCATCGCTGCGGCAAAGCTGCTCGGGGCCGCGAAAAATCCGATGATCGTCTGCGGCGGCGGTGCGCAGGACGCCGCCAAGGAGGTGACGCGCCTCTCGGCCATGCTGCAGGCGCCGGTGCTAGGATACCGCCGCGGTCGCGGCATCCTCGACAGCCGCGACCCGCTTTCGATCACGCTGCCGCTGGCCCATGAGATGTGGCGCGAGGTCGATGTGGTGATCGGTATCGGCACCCGCCTGCTGCAGCAACTTACAGTCTGGGGCGCGGACAAGGATCTGAAGGTGATACGCGTCGAGGCCGATCCGGACGAGCCGGAACGCGCCGGCCGGCCGGATGTGACGCTTCTCGGGGATTCCGCGCCGGTGCTCCGCAAGCTCCTCGCCGCCCTGCCCGCGCACAATGCGAAGCGCAAATCCCGCAAGGCCGAGATGGAGGAGCGGCAGGCGAAGTTGCAGAAGCGGCTCGCCAAGCTGGTGCCGCAGATGGCGATCCTCGATGCGATCCGCGCCGAATTGCCGGACGACGGCATTTTCGTCGACGAGGTCACGCAGATCGGCTTTGCCGCACGGCTGGCGCTGCCGGTCTATCAGCCGCGGACCTTCATCTCGCCGGGCTATCAGGACAATCTCGGCTGGGGCTTTGCGACCGCACTCGGCGTGCAGGATGCGCGGCGCGACGTGCCGGTGCTTTCGATCACCGGCGACGGCGGCTTTCTCTATACCGCGACCGAGCTGGCCTCTGCCGTCCGGCACAAGATCCCGCTGGTCACCGTTGTCTTCAACAACAATGCCTATGGCAATGTGAAACTGATCCAGCAGGAATGGTATGGCGGCCGCACCATCGCCAGCGACCTGACCAATCCGGACTTCGTGAAATTCGCCGAGAGTTTCGGCGCCGCCGCCGAGCGCGTGGACAGCCCGGCGCAATTGCGCGCGGCGCTCAAACGCGGCTTCGAGCGCCGGGACGGCCCAACCCTGATCGACATGCCGGTCGAGGCAATGCCGTCGCCATGGGAATTCATCATGATGCCGCGGGTGCGCGGTTAGCTGAAGACGATATGGACCTGATCACCACAACCAAGGATCTGAGCGCCGCCTGCCGGCGCCTCGCGAAACATCCTTTTGTGACCGTCGACACCGAATTCCTGCGCGAGTCGACCTATTATCCGCAGCTCTGCGTTGCCCAGCTCGCGAGTCCCGACGAAGCGGTGGTGGTCGATGCCTTGGCTCCCGATATCGACCTGCAGCCGTTCTTCGATCTGATGGGCGACGAGACCGTGGTGAAGGTGTTTCATGCCGCGCGCCAGGACATCGAAATCGTCTGGCACAGGGCCAATCTGATTCCCCATCCGGTGTTCGACACACAGATCGCGGCCATGGTCCTCGGCCACGGCGATTCAGTGTCCTACGATCAGCTGGTCCAGCGCATCACCGGAGACACGCTCGACAAGTCCTCCCGCTTCACCGACTGGACGCGCCGTCCGCTGAGCAAGGCGCAGATCGACTATGCGATCTCCGACGTGACGCATCTGCGCGACGTGTATCGCAAGCTCAAGGCGGATCTCGAAAAACGCGGTCGCACCGAATGGCTGAGCGAGGAGATGGATGTGCTGACCTCGCCCGAGACCTACCGGATGGATCCGGACAATGCCTGGCAGCGGTTGCGCACCCGTGTGCGCAAGCCGAAGGAACTGGCGGTTCTCATGGAGGTCGCGGCCTGGCGCGAGCGCGAGGCAAAGGCTCGCGACGTCCCGCGTGGACGCGTGCTGAAGGACGATATTGTCGCCGATATCGCGATCCAGGCGCCGACCAGCATCGAGCGCCTGTCGTCGCTGCGCTCGCTCCCCAAGGGCTTCGAGCGTTCGCGCTGGGGCAGTGAAATCCCCGACGTGGTGAAACGCGGGCTTGCCCGCGACCCGAAGACGCTGCCCTCGATCGAGCGCACGAAGCCGCTGCAAAACGGCTCGGCCACCGTCGAACTCCTCAAGGTGCTGCTGCGCATGACCGCCGAAAAGCACGCTGTCGCGGCCAAGGTGATCGCCACCGTCGACGATCTCGAACGGATCGCGGCCGACGACCGCGCCGACGTGCCGGCACTCAAGGGCTGGCGCCGCGAATTGTTTGGCGAGAAGGCGCTGGCGCTGAAGTCCGGCAAGCTCGCACTGGCGATCGAAAAGGGCAAGGTGTCGGCGATCGAGCGGAGCTAGACGGCTCCGCGAACCGGCACATCCGCTCGTCCCCGCCAAAGCGGGGACCCAGAATCTGAAGGACTGGATTCCCGCTTCCGCGAGAATGAACGGAATTTGAAGCAACGCTTTTCAGAAAAGACGGTGCATCGGATGTCGAACGATCCCTCAAATCCTCCCATCGCGCGACGCATACCGCACAGCTTCACGTGTCACGGCGTCACCATCGAAGATCCGTATGCCTGGCTGCGCGATCCGGCCTATCCCGAGGTAAAGGACCCCGACATCCTCGCCTATCTCAATGCCGAGAATGCCTGGTTCGAAGCGGCGATGAAGCCGCACCGCGACCTCGTCGACACCGTGTTCGCGGAGATGAAGGGCCGGATCAAGGACGACGATGCCAGCGTGCCGCAGAAAGACGGCGCATATGTCTACTGGTATGCCTTCGATGCCGGCGCGGAATATCCCAAATGGTACCGGCGCAAGGTCATCGGCGGAGCCGACGAAATCATCATCGACGAACCCGCGCTTGCCGCCGGCCATGACTATTTCCGTCTGGGCGGACACGCCGTCAGTCCGGACGGTCGCCTGCTTGCTTATGCGGTCGACACCAACGGCTCGGAACGCTTCGTGCTGAAGGTGCGCGATCTTGCAACCGGCGCCGAACTCCCCGACACGATCGAGAACTGGCGTTACGGGCTGGTCTGGGCCGCCGATTCGAAGAGCTTTCTCTATACCGACGCGGACGAACACTGGCGCTCCAAGACGGTCTGGCACCATTGGCTCGGCGATCCGCAGAGCGCTGACCGCGAAATCTATCGCGAGCACGATCCGAAATTCACCGTCAGCCTCGGCCGCACCCAGTCACGCCGCTTCGCGACCCTGTCGACCGGCGATCACGCCACCAATGAAATCCGCCTGCTGCCGCTCGCCGATTTTTCCGCCGAGCCGGTGCTGGTGTCACCGCGCCTCACCGACCGCCTTTACGATCTCGACGAGCGTGAGGGCACGCTGTTTATCCGCACCAACGACACGCATCTGAATTTCCGGGTGGTCACCGCGCCCGCCGCCGCACCCGGAGACTGGACCGAAATCATTCCGGGAAGCGAGCGTCACTACATCCTCGGCATCACCACTTTCGAAAACGTGATGGTGATCGAAGAGCGCATTGACGGCCTCTCCCAGATTCGCCTGCGCGACTATGCCGACGGCGCCGAGCATTACATCGCCTTCCCGGAAGCCAGTTTCGACGCGAGCCTCGGGGGAAACCGCGAATACCGGGTCGACAGGCTGCGGCTGAACTATCAGTCGATGGTCACGCCCAACACGGTCTACGACTATCACCTGGCCGACGGGCGGCTGGAAACGCTGAAAGTCCGCGAAATCCCGAGCGGCTACGATGCCTCGCAATACGTCACCGAGCGCCTTGTGGCGCCGGCGCGCGACGGCGTCATGGTGCCGGTTTCGGTGGTCTATCGCCGCGACTTCATCAAGAACGGCAAGGGCCGGCTGCATATCTACGGTTACGGCGCGTATGGGCACGCCATTCCGCCCGGCTTCTCGACCAACCGCCTGTCTCTGCTCGACCGCGGCTTCGCCTGCGCGATCGCGCATGTCCGCGGCGGCGACGATCTCGGCTATGGCTGGTATCTCGACGGCAAGCTCTACAAGCGCACCAACACCTTCAACGATTTCGTCGATGTGACGCGCTATCTGATCGAACAGGGCTTCGCTTCGGCAGGCCGGGTGACCGCCACCGGGGGATCGGCGGGCGGCGAACTGATGGGCGCCATCGTCAATCAGGCGCCCGAGCTTTACGGCGCGATCGCCGCGCACGTGCCGTTTGTCGACGTGCTCAACACCATGCTCGACGAGACGCTGCCGCTCACCCCCGGCGAATGGTCGGAGTGGGGCAACCCGATCACCGACAAGGCGGCCTTCGACTATATCCGCAGCTACAGCCCCTACGACAATGTCGTCGCGCAAGACTATCCGGCCATGCTGGTCACGGCCGGATTGCACGATCCGCGCGTGACCTATTGGGAGCCGGCCAAGTGGGTGGCCAAGTTGCGCGCCACCAAGACCGACCGCAACACCCTTCTGCTGAAGACCAATATGGGCGCAGGTCACGGCGGCAAGTCGGGCCGCTACACCGCGCTGGAGGAAGCCGCGGAGGAATATGTGTTTTTTCTCACGCAGGTCGCGGCAGAGGAAAACGTCCTCGCCTGAACCATCGCGTCATTTTCCCGGTGCGATCGGCCGCAGGCGCTTCAATCCTCGATCACCGCCGCTTCGCGCCCGATCAGCCGCGCCAGGGTGCGCATCCGGTTCATCACGCGCTCGCCGTTGAGCGCCGCCTGCGCGCCGGGCAGCCGCAGCACCAGCTTGCGCCGCTCGACCCGCAGCGGCGTCATCGGCAGCACGCCGGGCATAGAGGCCGACACCATGTAGGCGACGCGCATCGCAGCACCGAGGATGCGCGCGCGGTCGAGCAGGCGGGTCGAGGCGAGTTCGCGCAGCCGCGGTGACAATTCGTCGTCATGGCTGATACCGACGTGCCGGAAATAGACCGCGAGGGCGAGATAAGCGCGTTCCGCATGGTCGAGCGAAATGAAGTCGGCATGAGCGATCAGGTTCAGCGATTGCTCGCCGCGATAATCGGGATGCGTGCGCCAGCTGACATCAGCGACAAGACAGGCGGCATGGCGCAGTCTGCGCTCCCCTGAGGTCTCGTTGATGCCGCTCGACTCCATGAACCGATCGGTCCAGCGCACCAGTTCCTCGCCGTGCTGCGGCGAGCGCGATCGCAACAGGTTGAGATTGCGGGCCGCGTCGATCAGCGGATCCTTGCGCTGCTCACGCTCGCGCAGCATCGAATAAAGCAGACCCTCACGCACGCCGAGCGCGGAGATCACCACCCGATCGGGGCGTATGATCCGGATCAGCCGGCTGAGCACCACCGCGGCATAACCCAGCAGCGGACGGCGTGCGGCCGAAACCACCTCGATATTCGACAGCGTTTCGGGATCGACGCGCTGCACCAGTTCGCAGAATTCCAGCGCCTCGCGGGCGCGCAACGTATAGCCGTGCATGACATGCAGCGGGTACCCGGTTTGCGCCATGTGAAGGGTTGCCAGCGAGCGCCAGCTGCCACCCACGGCATAAAAGGGATGGCCCCGGCCCGCTTTCAGAAACGGCACATCGGACAATTTGCGCTGGGCGATTTTTTCCGCCCGCTTGAGCGACCGGTCCGCGGTGTCCTTTAGCGCCAGGCCCCCCAGCGGGAGCGTCACCCCGCGCCGTATCTTGCCGCCACGCAGGTCGATCAGTTCCAGCGAGCCGCCGCCAAGGTCGCCGGTGATGCCGTCCGGCTCGTGGATGCCGGACAAGACGCCGAGCGCCGCCAGTTCAGCTTCGCGCTTGCCGGAAAGGACATCAATCCTGATCCGGCAGATACGTTCAGCCTCGGCGATGAAGGCGGGCCCGTTCTCCGCGTCGCGGCAGGCGGCGGTGGCGATGCCGAATATGCGCTCGACCTTCAGGTTGTCGCACAATGCGCGGAATCGCCGCAGCGCCGTCAGCGCTTCGGCGACGGCATCCGGAGCCAGCAGCCCGGTGGATTGGACCTGGCGCCCAAGGCCGGCCAGCACCTTTTCGTTGAAGATCGGCGACGGGCTGCGAGTCAGGCCTTCATAGACCACGAGGCGCACCGAGTTCGACCCGATATCGATGACCGCAATTGCCGGCCCGTGATCGAGGCGCCCCCGAGCGGTCTCGACCGTCGCCAGCGCCTCTCCAAGCACGGCCTCCGCCTTATCGCATTTGCCCCCGGTCGCGGCGGCGCGCTTGCCGCGGGTCTTCTTGTCGCCGCTCTTGCTAGCGCCGGTACTGGCGTCGGCTGAGGCGGCGCGGCGTTGACTCTTTGAGCGATTTCCCACGACCCGACAGGCTCGGATTGGTCATGAAGTAATTCTGGGCGTTGAAAGGCTCCTCGCCTTTCGCGGGCCTTATGCGGGTTGCGGTACCGTCAGGCAAGAGCCTCCAGCTCTGCTCGTTGTCGTTAAAATTGACCACCATGATCTGGTCGAGCACCTGCTCGTGCACGGTCGGATTGAGGATCGGGCACAGCGCCTCCACCCGGCGGTCGAGATTGCGCGGCATCATGTCGGCGGACGAGATATAGACGACCGCCTTGGGGTGCGGCAGCCCGTGCCCGGCACCGAAGCAATAGATGCGCGAGTGTTCGAGGAAGCGTCCGACGATCGACTTGGCGCGGATATTGTCGGACAGTCCCGGCAGTTCGGGACGAAGGCAGCAGATGCCGCGCACCACGATGTCGATCGACACGCCGGCCTGCGAGGCCTGATAAAGCTTGTCGATAATTCCCGGATCGACCAGCGAATTCATCTTCAGCCAGATCGCGGCCGGACGACCGGCCTTCGCATGCGCGATCTCGGCATCGATATGCTCGTAGATGCGCTTGCGCAGCGACACCGGCGACACCGCCATCACTTCAAGTTCGGCGGGCTCGGCATAGCCGGTGATGAAATTGAAGATGCGGCCGACATCGCGGGCGATCATCGGATGGTCGGTGAAGTAGGACAGATCGGTATAGATGCGTGCGGTGATCGGATGATAATTGCCGGTGGCCACATGCACGTAGGTGGCAAGCTTGCCTGCCTCCCTGCGCACCACCAGCGACAGCTTGGCATGTGTCTTCAGCTCGATGAAGCCGAACACCACCTGCACGCCGGCGCGTTCGAGATCGCGCGCCCAGCGGATATTGGCCTCCTCGTCAAAGCGCGCCTTCAATTCCACAAGAGCGGTCACGGACTTGCCTGCTTCCGCAGCTTCAGCGAGGGCCTTGACGATCGGCGATTCCGCGGAGGTCCGATACAGCGTCTGCTTGATCGCTATCACATCCGGATCGCGCGCCGCCTGCTGCAGAAACTGCACCACCACGTCGAACGACTCATAGGGATGCTGAACGATGAAGTCCTTCTGACGGATCGCGGCGAAGCAGTCGCCGCCATGGTCGCGGATGCGCTCGGGGAAGCGCGGATTATACGGCGCGAACAAGAGATCGGGCCGGCCGATCGAGACGATCTCCTTGAGATCATTGAGCGCCATCATGCCCTCGACCAGGAAGGTCTCGTCGTCGCTCACACCCATGGCGCGCTGGACGAAGCGGCGCAAATCTTCCGGCATCGACTGTTCGAGTTCGAGCCGGATCACCGATCCGCGCCGGCGGCGTTTGAGCACAGTCTCGAACGACCGGACGAGGTCCTCGGACTCTTCCTCGATTTCGATTTCGGAATCGCGGATCACCCGGAACGCGCCGACGCCGTTCATCACATAGCCGGGGAACAACTGCCCGATGAACAGGCAGGCAACCTGCTCCAGCGTGATGACGCGCAGCGGCCCGCCGTCCGCGCTGCGCGGCAGATGAACGAAGCGCTCGATCTTGTGCGGGGCGCGGATCAGCGCGTTCATCGCCTTGCCGTCGCTGATCCGCGACAGTTGCAGCGCCAGAGTGAAGCCGAGATTGGGAATGAAGGGGAATGGATGGGCCGGATCAATGGCGAGCGGGGTCAGGACCGGGAAGATCGACGCGAGGAACTGCTCCTCCAGCCATTCCTGATCCTGCTTTGTCACGTTCTGCGCGTCCACGATCAGGATGCCGTTATCGGCAAGCTCCTCGCGCAATGCGCGCCAGCAGGCTTGCTGGTCGCTCGCCAGCACCGAGACGACCTCCGAAATCCCGGCCAGCTGCTCGGACGGCGTAAGCCCGTCGGGCGAGCGCTCGGCGACGCCTTCGCGGACCTGTCCCTTCAGGGCCGCGACGCGCACCATGAAGAATTCATCGAGGTTGTTGGCCGAAATCGAGAGAAAGCGCAGTCTCTCCAGCAGCGGATGGTTCGGATTGGCGGCTTCGTCCAGAACGCGGCGATTGAAATGCAGCCACGACAATTCGCGATTGATAAAGCGTTCCGGGCTGTCCACGAGGCTTGGCAGCGGCGCCTCGTCAAGGCGTTTGGCTTGCGCGTGTTCCTCTTTCAAAGCAATGGCTTCTGCACGATCTTGCATGTCAGTATTCCGCGATAAGCCCGACCATAAGACGAATTCGTGACCGGGCCGTGACCTCGCCCGACAGAATTGGCCTCTATGGTTAGGAGGACAAGTCCGGACCTATCAGAACGGCTCCCGCAGCAACTCGGCGGCGAGCGCGCGATTGACCGGCTTTTTGCGCCGCAGCGCCTCGCGGTCGAGGGCCTGGACGGCAGCCTGAACGGCGGCGAAGGACCGGTCTATCCGGGTCAGGAGATAGCTAATCAGGCTTTCGTCGACTGCAAGCTGGCGGTCGGCGAACAGCTTGATCGTCACGGCGCGCAACAGCACATCATCGGGCATCGCCAGCGCAATGCCGGGCATCGCACGCAGCCGCGACGCGAGATCGGGCAGCGCCACCTCCCAGGAGGCCGGCGTCACGCGCGCCGTGACAAGCAGGTAGCTCTGCTGCTCGCGCACCAGGTTGAGCAGATGAAACAGCGCGCGCTCGTCGAAATCGCCGGGCGCGCAATCTTCGAGCACGAGCGCGCCAGTAGCCAGCGCGTCGGGCAACATCGGCATGCGCATCGCGCGCGCCGACAGGACCCGCGCCCCGGACAATGTGGCCCAGATCGCGGCCAGATGACTCTTGCCGCTGCCTTGCGGACCGGAAATGGCCATCGCGTGCGCCGGCCAGTCCGGCCAGCGCTCGATCAGGGCGAGCGCCGTTTCATTCGGCGGACCCGGCAGGAAATCCTCGCGCGACAGCTTCTCGGCGTGATCGAGCGCAAGCGCAAGCTGACGCGGCGGCGCCATCGCCTCAGCCCAGCTTGCCGCCCGTATAATACGAACTTGCCAGATATTGCCGCAGCAGGAAGCGGACCAGGACGCCAATCGCGGCAGCAACCGGCACCGCGACAAGCAGCCCGACGAAGCCGAACAGATAGGCGAAGGCGATCAGCGAAAACATCAGCCACACCGGATGCAGGCCGATTTCCTTGCCGACCAGTTGCGGCTGGAGAATATTGCCCTCGACGAATTGCCCGAACACGAATATCGCAGCCGCAATCGCCGGCATGGTCCAGTCCGGCCAGAACTGCGCGGTCGCCACCCCGACCGCCAGCAGGAAACCGGTGATCGTTCCGACATACGGCGCAAAGCCGAGGATCGCCGCCGTCATGCCGATCAGCAGACCGAAATTGACGCCGAGCATCATCAGAGCGATGGCATAGAACGTACCGAGAAGCGCACATACGATCGCCTGGCCGCGGACGAAGCCGGCGATCGCCCGGTCCATCTCATGCGCGAGCCCGCGCACGGTCGCCCGATGCTGCACCGGGGTCCAGGAATCGATGGTCTGCAGCATGCGCGGCCAGTCCAGCAGCAGATAGAACGCAACGATCGGCGTGATGATGACGAGCGATATGATCGAGACAAGCGCCCGCCCGCCGGTCCAGAGCGATCCGAGTACCGCGCCCACCCAGCTTGCAGCGGTGGCGGCAACCGTTCCCGCCGAACCCTGCGCTTCGGGTAATTTTTCGCCGAGATAGCGTCCGAGCCAGCCCTGACTGGCCTCGTTGACCAGTTGACGCAGCCGCTCGACATAGTGAGGCACGCGCGCGACGAAATCGGCGATCTGATCCGCCAGCACAGGCACCATCAGGATCAAGGCAAGCGCGATCAGCAAGATAAAGACCAGCACCACCACGACCGACGCAATCGCGCGGTTGAGGCCGAGGCGCTGCACCTGCCGCACCAGCGGATCGAGAATGTAGGCGAGCGCCATGCCGGCGATGAACGGCATCAGGACATCGCCGAGCAGCCAGAGCAGCGCAATGAAGACCAGCAGCGCGCCGCTCCAGAAATAGAGCTGGCGTCGCAGGGTCAGCGGGCTGCCGGTCAGTTGCGGCGGCGGACCGTCAGTCGGACCCGTCGTCGTGGTGTTCATGACTTGCCGTCCCCTTACCGCCCTACCGTACGGCTCCATTTGTCCCGAAGTGCCGTATCCATTCGGCGACATAGAAGCCGATCGAGAGCAACGTCAATATCGTGACCAGCGCCATCAAAACCGGCAAGACCCAGCCGGCATCGAAATTCAGACCGAGCGATCCCAGCACCGTGGCCGCGAGCACGATCTGCGCCACGGTATTCAGCTTGGAGACCGGGTGCGGCCGTACCGGCATCGGTCGGTCGATCAGCATCGCCAGCAGGAATCCCCCCACGATCAGGATGTCGCGCGACACCACGAGAATCACGAGCCAGCGCGGCAGGGCGTCGGTAAAGCCAAGCGCCACATAGATCGAGACAATCAGCGCCTTGTCGGCGAGCGGGTCGAGCAAGGCGCCGAGTTCGGTCGCCATGTTGAAGCGCTTGGCGAGAAACCCGTCGATGGCGTCGCTGACCCCGGCGGCGAGAAATAACAGGAAGGCCGGCAATGTGTGGCCGGCGGTGATCATCCATACGATCAGGGGCACGCACAGAATGCGCGCCATGGTAATTAGATTGGGCAGGCTCAAAGTGTGTAGGTCCCGGCAGAATCGGGCCGGTGCGTCCGGCCTTTTGCCGAGTATAACCGCTCTCAAAGCATTGCGCCTAATGTGATTTCCGCGCTACCACGCAGCGAATTTGCGGCAAGGCGCGTCAGGGATTTTTGAACACGATGTCCGGCACGAAACCCGGTTCGCAGCACGGCCTGACCTATGGCAAGGCCGGGGTGGACATCGACGCCGGCAACCGGATGGTCGAGCTGATCAAGCCGCTGGTCCGCGCCACCGCGCGCGCCGGGGCGGATGCCGAAATCGGCGGATTCGGCGGCGTGTTCGATCTGGCCCGCACCGGGTTCAAGGATCCCGTTCTGGTGGCCGCCACCGACGGCGTCGGCACCAAGGTCAAGATCGCCATCGAGACCGGACGGCACGACACAATCGGCATCGATCTTGTTGCCATGTCCGTGAACGACCTGGTGGTCCAGGGCGCAGAGCCGCTGTTCTTTCTCGATTATTTCGCCTGCTCCAGGCTCGATCCGGACCTCGGCGCGAAAGTGGTCGCCGGCATAGCGCAGGGCTGCCGGGAGTCCGGATGCGCCCTGATCGGTGGCGAAACCGCGGAAATGCCGGGCCTCTACCAGCCTGGCGACTACGATCTCGCCGGCTTTGCGGTCGGCGCCGCCGAGCGCGGCACGACCCTGCCGCGCAGCGATGTCGCTGCCGGCGACGTCGTGATCGGCCTGGCATCGTCCGGCGTCCACTCCAACGGGTTTTCGCTTGTCCGCAAGATCGTCGAGCGGTCGGGCCTGCCGTTCGACGCGCCCGCGCCGTTTGCCCCCGGCAAGAGTCTCGGCGAAGCCTTGCTGGCGCCGACACGGCTCTACGTGAAAAGCTGCCTCGCAGCGATCCGCACCACCGGCGCGGTGAAGGCGCTCGCACACATCACAGGCGGTGGTTTTCCCGACAACATTCCGCGCGCCTTGCCGAAACCGCTGGGCGTCAATCTCGACCTGTCGACGATCGACGTGCTCCCGGTTTTCCGCTGGCTCGCAAAAGAAGGCGGCGTCGCCGTTCTGGAAATGCTGCGCACCTTCAATTGCGGAATCGGCATGGTCGCGATCGTCGCGCCGGACAAGGCGGATGACGTACTCGCCACGCTGCGCGAGCACGGGGAGACAGCCACCGTCATCGGCACGGTCGTGCCTGCCAGCGCAGACCAGCGGGTACTCTATACCGGCGAACTCGACCTGTCGCTGTAACCTATGCCTCGCAAGCGCACCGCGATCCTCATATCCGGCCGCGGCTCCAACATGACCGCGCTGATCGAGGCGGCGCGTGACCGGGACTATCCGGCCGAAATCGCCCTCGTCCTGTCGAACCGTCCCGACGCGGACGGCCTGCAACGCGCTGCCGATGCCGGCATTGAAACCGCGATGGTCGATCACAGGACGTTCGGCAAGGACCGCCTGGCGTTCGAGCGCGCGTTGCAGGACGTGCTGCTGCAGCATCGCATCGAGATCGTCTGCCTCGCGGGCTTTATGCGGATTCTCACTGCCTGGTTCGTCGCGCAATGGCCGGAGCGCATGCTGAACATTCATCCGGCCCTCCTCCCCGCATTCAAGGGCCTCGATACCCATCGCAGGGCGATCGAGGCCGGCGTGACCGAGCATGGGGCAACCGTCCATTTCGTCGTGCCCGAAATGGATTCCGGTCCGATCATCGCGCAGGGCCGCGTGCCGGTTCACCCGGACGACACGGCAGCTGCGCTTGCCGCGCGCGTTCTGGCGCTCGAGCACAGGATCTATCCGCTGGCGCTGAAGCTTGTCGCATCGGATCGCGTGCACGTGACGAACGGGCGCTGCGTCATCACGGGGGCGATCGGCCCAGAAGATGCCGCCTACCTTCCCGCGCTCGCCGGTCCGCAATAAAAAACCCCGAGACGACCTCGGGGCTTCGAAAGAAAGTCAACGCAGACGCGTCAAGCGAATGAATATGGACTAAGCCACTTTGAGATTTTCCGCGGACGCCTTGCCGCGGTTTGTCACCAGCTCGAACTCGACCGACTGTCCTTCGTTCAGGGTCGAAAGCCCTGCGCGCTCAACAGCCGAGATGTGAACGAACACATCCTTATCGCCGGTGGTTGGCTTGATGAACCCGTAGCCTTTGGTCGGGTTGAACCATTTGACGGTACCCGTCGGCATCGCCTGTCTCCTGGGTCTGTCGGTCAGAGAGGACGCCGTCACGTCAGCCGCATCGGCGCCGCAACCCGGCTTTCAAGGGATCCGAACGGTCACGTCGCAACAAAGCGGAGCGGGCGAAGGAGCCAAAGTCAGATTGCACTCTGATCGGACTGCCAAATTGCGGCTTATCCAAGACACCACGCACCTCGTGCGTCGTCATGCGATTGCGATCGCAACGGTAAACATCGTGCTGCGATGCGGCGCAGCTTGCGCGTCAATTTTGCTGCGAATCTGAAGTCAAAAATTGAGATGCAATACCGTCAGGACTGACGCCGCACCCACACCTTGTTGTCGTGAAACGCCGCGCCGCCATACGGTGCGACCGCATCCGAGCCGGTCAGTGAGTTGATGCCGCAGCCGTCCTGGTAAGCCGAATTGGGCCAGATCGACTCCGCGATCACAACGCCACGCCGCACGCCCGCGAACAGCTTCGCATGCAGTCTGACGGTGCCGCGCCTGTTGCCGACCGCGATGTAGTCGCCATCGCCAATGCTCCGGGCCGAGGCATCGTCCGGATGAATCAGCAGGGTCGGGCGGCCTTCCCGCTTCAACGAAACCGGTGTTTGATTGAAGGTTGAATTGAGGAACTGACGCGCCGGCGAAGTCGCAAGCCGGAATGGATGCTCGGCGTCGGTGGTCTCCACCACCGCCCAGTGATCGGGCAAGGCGGGCATCTGCGACGCCGGACCTGTGGTCCATGGCGACTTGAAGGGCACCGTCGACCAGTCCGGCTTGAAGCGGAACTTGCCGTCCGGCCATTTGAAGCCGCCGAGATAATGCGCCTTGTCGAATGGCGGCTGGCAGTCGATCCAGCGCTCGCGCTCCAGCCGCTCAAGGTCGCCCCAACCCGAATTCCTCAGTGTCCAGTCGATGATCTCACGCGGCGACATATCGAAGCCGGGATGTTTCGCACCGAGCCGCCTTGCCAGCCCGCAGATCGCTTCGTGGTTGCTGCGGCATTCGCCCGGCGGGTCGATCAGCTTCGGCCCGAGCAGGATGTATTGGCTGCCGCCGGCCTGGTACAAATCGTCATGCTCCATGAACATGGTCGCCGGCAGCACGATGTCGGCCATCGCGGCGGTTTCGGTCATGAACTGCTCGTGCACGCAAGTGAACAGGTCATCGCGGGCAAAGCCGCGCTTCACCACATTCTGGTCCGGGGCGACCGACACCGGGTTGGTGTTCTGGATCAGCAGCGCCGTGACCGGCGGCCCCCCGAACAGCGCATCCCGGTCGCCGTCGAGGATCGGTCCGATGCGCGACTGGTCGAGCGTGCGCACGGATGGATCCCTCAGTTCCGGCGCCTCGATCATATCCTTGTTCCAGTGATAGATCGCCCCGTTATTGTGGAACGCGCCGCCGCCTTCATACTGCCAGGCGCCGGTCACGACGGGGATGCAGCTCGCCGCATGCATGTTGACCGCGCCGTTGCGCGAGCGCGAGAAGCCGTAACCGAGGCGGAAGAAAGCGCGCTTGTTCTCTTTCACGAGCCGCGCGAATTCCTCGATCGTTTCCACCGGGCAGCCGGTGATCGCCGATGCCCATTGCGGCGTGCGCGTTTTCACATGCGCTTGCAGTTCGCGCGGGGCGTCGCTGTAGCGGTCAAGATAATCCCAATCGGCGGCGCCATCGCGGAACAGGCAATGCATGATCGCGCAGGCCAGCGCGCCGTCGGTACCGGGCTTGACCAGCACCGGCAAGTCCGCCTGCGCCATCGTGCCGTTCATATAGATGTCGACCGCAACGATCTTCGCACCGCGTTCCTTGCGCGCCCGCGTCGCATGCGTCATCACATTGACCTGCGTGGAGACCGGGTTGGTTCCCCAGATCACCACGAGATCAGACTTCGCCATTTCGCGGGGATCGGCGCCGGCCAGCTTGCCGGTGCCGGCAATGAAGCCGGTCCAGGCCGGGTTGACGCAGATGGTCGAATGAAAACCGGAATATTTCCTGGCATGGCGCAGACGGTTGATGCCGTCGCGCATCACGAGGCCCATCGTGCCGGCATAGAAATACGGCCAGACCGCCTCTGCACCGTGGCGCGCTTCGGCTTTCAGGAATTCTTCCGCAACGATGTCGAGCGCGTCGTCCCAGCCGATCGGCTCGAACGCGCCCTCGCCCTTCGCGCCCTTTCTGCGCAGCGGCTTCGTCAGGCGGTCCGGATGATGGATGCGATCCGCATAGCGCGCGACCTTGGCGCAGATTACGCCCGCGGTATAGGCGTTCTCCTCGGCGCCACGCACGCGTCCGATCCGCGCGCCGTCATGCACCTCGACTTCCAGCGCGCAGGTCGAGGGACAATCGTGCGGACAGGCCGAGGCGCGGATCGCGAGAGAAGCAGGGTGATGGATGTTCATCCTGCTTCAGTTTAGAGCGGCTTCATCGGCAAAACCAGTACACTCCGATCGTCTCCGGCAGGATATGCTGCCGGCGCACACCGGCGATGGCGCTTCGCCTTGGAAACTGCTCGGCACGACCCCGACACGTCGCGCCCCCCAGTCGGCCCGGTCAATCTGCGCGCATAAAAGAAAAGCGGCGCTCCGTCAGAGCGCCGCGATAACTCACCGCTTGTGCGGAAACTCCTCTGGCCCCGGCGGGTCGATTACCAGCGGCGCCTCCAGCAGTTTCTTGTGCCGATATTGCCGGAGCCAGAAGCCGAATGCGACCACGAACAGCGCGCCGGCCGCCGCTGCCCAGTAGTGCAGCATGTGCATCTGATCCGGCGTCAGGATGCGCTCCAGCGCCGGATCCTTCGCCATGATGTCGCCGGCGACCCAGCCGAGCAAAGCCGCGCCGGCCCAGACCAGGATCGGAAACCTGTCCAGCAGCGACATCAGCAGCGCCGAACCTGCGACGATGAGCGGGATCGAGGTGACAAGGCCGAACACGATCAGCGCGGTCTTGACCTGTTCGGCATGCGCCGGATCGACCCTGATGCCGGCGGTTTCCGCTGCCGCCGCGATCGCGATCACGTTGTCGAGCGACATCACGATATCGGCGATGGCGACGATCCGGACCGCGCGCCAGAGATTGTCGGCCGCGGCGATCTTGCCGTCGCCGTGATCCTCTTCCGGC
>Ga0182742_1002620_pt1 | contig 19520 bp, 16 predicted proteins | sample eDN5th37CBELigMG_FD_128880 | JGI IMG/M metagenome (GOLD analysis project Ga0182742, IMG submission 128880) | Enriched Miracle-Growth compost microbial communities from Emeryville, California, USA - eDNA 5th pass 37_C BE-Lig MG (version 2)... ... | reverse complement strand
AGCAGCAGGTGTCAAGACGGACCGTCTCGTCTTGTTGCTACGCTTTCGCTCATGCCCGCCCGCACCACTCCGGCCACCGCCCGGCGCAGCGCTGCCGCCCGCGCCGCCATCCTCGACGCTGCCGTCGACATCGTCGGCGAGGTCGGATACGCAAAGCTGTCCATCGAGGCCATCGCCGCACGCGCCGGCGTCGGCAAGCAGACCATCTACCGGTGGTGGCCGTCCAAGGGGTCGGTGCTGCTCGATGCGTATCTGCGATTGAGCACCGGCGACGATCCGCAACAGCCGGTCGCGCTTCCCGACACCGGAGATCTCGAAGCCGACCTCCGGACCGTCCTGCGCGCCACCGTCGCCGAGCTCACCGATCCCCGGTTCGAACGACCCCTGAGAGCCGTGACCCTGGCGGTACTGTCCGACCCCGTGCTCGCGGAGGAATACCGGCAGCGGGTCGAGGCTCCGGTGCGCGAAATGAAACTGCAGCGTCTGCGGGCCGCGCGCACTGCGGGGCAGCTTGCCTCGAACATCGATCTCGACCTCGCGCTCGACACGATCTTCGCGCCGCTCACCCAGCGTTGGCTGTTCGGGACAGGGCCCCTGACAAGGGAATACGCGGACAAGCTCGTCGAAAATGCGCTGGCCGGATTGTCCCCGCGGTAGAGGTGCACGCCCGGCGGCTCCGGACATTCATTCCCGAGTCCCACGATCACCTCTTCCGGCGTCGCTGGGCCCGCCGGGTGCGGCGACGGTTCCGGCGCTCGAGCCTGCGCGACCGGGTCCGATCCGGCATCCGGCGCAGATCCGCCGCGGGCGCCTCGGGTTCGCCGGCAACGTGCGGCTCGTCGAGTTCGACGACGGACACCGGAACCGGAGGTTGCCGCAGTTTCCCGATCCGGCCGGCGACGATGTCCACGATCGAGGGGATCGGCTCGGATTCCGCGGTCCAGAAGCGGTACCGCTTCGAGTCCCTGAACTTCTCACCGTGCCGGTGAAGCCCGACGAAGAGACTCACCTGCACGAACACCCCGAGCAGTGCCAGTGCAACCGTGGCGAACGTGGCCAGCCCGCGCACGTACGGCCACATCGCATCCGCGATGCCCAGGTAGTGGGGGCGAAAATCCGGTGGGTAGATCCACTGCCCCGCGTGCAGGACGAATCGGCGTGCATCGAACCAGCGTGTACCGGCCGCGACCGCCAGCGACAGCAGGAGCGCCGCTGCTCCGGGCAGGCGCGCCTGAATCTCCACGACGAGGTATGTGTAGGCGAAGACGACCGACATGGCAGTCGTCAGCATTCCGAGGACGACCGTGAACGCCATCGGCACGGTGTAGAGCAACAACGCCAGTGGCGAATCGGCGAGCGATCGGGACGTCGCCCAGAACATCCACACCGTTGCGGCTTCGCACGCCAGGGCGAACACGAACAACTGCGCTGCCCGGTGAAAGCGCGCCTCTCGCAACCGTTTCCGCCAGACAGCGGACACTTCCCGCTGCCGCTCGACATGCGGCAGCACGCGCCGCGGAATCATCCTCCCCATGATCATCTTCCGACCGTAGGTGAAGACTCCGACACTCCCGGGTGGCGCTCACGCCGCCGGACAGGGCGGAAGGCTCAGGCGTTCGCCCACCCTTCGAGCATGCCGCGCGCGATCGAGATCGACCCGGGCAGCAGCAGCGGTGCGTCCTCGGGTGACGCCCAGTCCCCGACCTCGAGGGCCGCGCGGACCTGGTCGCGGGTGAACCAGAACGCCTCGGCGATCTCCCCGTCCTGGAACTCGAACGGCTGGTCCGGGTCCGCGACCGCGGCGAACCCGAGCATCACCGACCGCGGGAACGGCCACGGCTGGCTGCCCAGGTAGCGGACGTCACGCACGTCGAGCCCGACCTCTTCCCGGATCTCCCGCACCACGCAGGATTCGAGGGATTCGCCGGCCTCGACGAATCCGGCGAGCACCGAGAAGCGTCGCTCCGGCCAGGTCGGTTGCCGGGCGAGGAGTACGCGGTCGCCGTCGTCGTGCACGAGGCAGATGATCGCCGGGTCGGTGCGCGGGAACTCCTCGTGACCGGTGACGGTGCTGATGCGCGACCATCCCGACATCGTCGGTTCGGTCACGGATCCGTCGATCGCGCTGTACCCGGCCTGGTCGTGCCAGTTGAGCAGCGCGACCGCGCTGACCATCAGGTCCGCGTCGGCACTGTCGAGACGCTCCCCCAGCCGACGCAGATCGGCGACCTTCCCGGTCTGCGCGAGCACGCGGACGGCCCAGACGTGACGGTCCTCGCGCACCCCGAGGAACACCGCGCCCGGCTGCGGTTCGGGCCCGAGCTCGACGGCCTTGCCGAACACGATCGCGTCGCCGTCCACCGGCACCTGACCACGACGGTCGACGCGCAGCAGCCGGGCCTGCGCCCAGCCCGCGCGCAATGCATCGACGTCGGAGCGCAATTCCTCCGCACGGTCGACGACGGTACGGGACAGCAACGGGGTGCCGGACAGTTCGAAACGGGTCACGCCCTGCACCTTATCCGCGCCTCGCGCCGGCGGATCAGGCAGACACCCGGCGGATGTAGAGCAGTTTGTCGTTCGCCTCGACCGCATCGACCTCCGGGGCTCCGATGCGCAGCAGGCGGCCGTCGCGGACGACGCCGAGCACGATGTCGGACAGGTGCCGCGGCGATCCGCCGACCTCGCCCGGTTCGACGTCGCGCTCGGCGATCGCGAACCCGGCCTCCGGGGTCAGCAGATCCTCGATCATCTCCACGACATTCGGTGTGGTGGTCGCGATGCCGAGCAACCGGCCCGCGGTTTCCGACGAGATGACCACCGAGTCCGCGCCGGACTGGCGCAGCAGGTGGGTGTTCTCCGATTCGCGGATCGCGGCGACGATCTTCGCCTTCGGCGCGATCTCACGGGCGCTGAGTGTCACCAGCACGGCGGTGTCGTCGCGGTTCGCGGCGACGATGACCGCCGACGCGTGCTGCACCCCGGCCAGGCGCAGCACATCCGACTTCGTCGCCGACCCCTGCACCGTCACCAGTCCCTGCCCGGCCGCCGTCTCCAGCACCACCGGGTCCATGTCCACGACCACGATGTCCGACGGCGAGATACCGTCACCGAGCATGGCGTCGACGGCAGTACGGCCCTTGGTGCCGTAGCCGATGACGACGGTGTGATTACGCACTCTGCGCCTCCAACGCTGAATCTTGAATGCCTGGCGGGAATTCTCGGTGAGCGCCGACAGGGTCGTACCGACCAGGACGATGAGGAAGAAGATCCGCAACGGGGTGATCACCAGGACGTTGATCAACCGCGCTTCCGGTGTGAACGGGGTGATGTCGCCGTACCCGGTCGTGGAGAGCGAGACCGTGGCGTAGTAGATGCAGTCGAGCAGGGACATCTCGTTGTCCTGCACGTCGCGATAGCCGCTGCGGTCGATGTAGACGACGAGAACCGCCAGGGTCAGTGCGACGAGCGCGTACCCGATCCGGCGGGCGATCGCCACGCCGGGGCTCTGCTGTTCCTGCGGTACGCGCAGGACGCCCACCAGCGCGAAATCCGGGCGCTCGGTGAGCTGATCGGAGCGGCTGAACCGCGCGCGCAACCTGCCGGGCATTGCGTGGACTCCACCTCTTCGTCGTCGGTTGCCCGCACCGGAACGTGCGGACATCGCGTCGCAGCCTACGCTCAGACGGCTACCGTGGCTCACATGTCCACGCAACCGGCCCGCGCGGCCGCCCTGCGGCTCGCCGCGCTGCTGCTCGGCTCCGGAACACTGCACTTCGTGCGCCCGCAACCGTTCGATCGGATCGTGCCCCGGGCGTTGCCGGGCGATGCCCGCGCCTACACCTACGTGTCGGGTGCGGCGGAACTGGCCGTCGGTACCGCACTGGTCGTTCCGCGCACGCGCCGGCTCGGGGGTGCGCTCGCCGCAGCGCTGTTCGTCGCGGTGTTTTCCGCCAACATTCAGATGGCCGTGTCGTGGCTGCGCAGCGACCGCCTCGCGCCCGCAGCAAAGGCAGCCGCGGTCGCGCGACTGCCCTTGCAGATTCCGTTGGTCACCGAGGCCGTGAAGGTGTGGCGACGCTCCCCCCCGAACTCAGACACGGGACCGGCGGTAGGCGGCCCGCGCCCACAGCCAGCCGGCGAGGGTCAGGCCCACGCACCACGCGACGGCGATCCCGGCGGTCGCCGCCTCCGGGCCGGTGCCGGCGAGGAGTCCGCGGACGGTCTCGATGATCGGTGTGAAGGGCTGGTATTCGGCGAACACGCGCACCGCGGTGGGCATGGTCTCGACCGGCACGAATCCGCTGCCCAGGAACGGCAGGAGCAGCAGGATCATCGGGGTGTTCGACGCCGACTCGACGCTGCGCGCGGCCACGCCCATCGCGACCGACAGCGAGGTCAGCGTGAGTGCGACCAGAGCCGGGAAACCCACCAGCGCAAGCCATTCGGACGCATCTGCGCCCGGGCGGAATCCCAGCGCGACGGCCACACCGAGTACCGCTGCGATGGCCAGCAGGGTTTGCGCGACAGCGGCACCCGCATGGCCGCCGAGTACCGACACGGGCGCGACGGGCATGGTGCGCAGCCGCGTGACGATGCCCCCGGTCATGTCCATGGCGACGCCGATCGCGGTGGACTGCGCGACGGCCGCCGCGGTCGTCACGAGCATGGTCGGCGTGAGGTACTCGAGGTAGGCGGCGCGACCCCCGGCTCCCGGTGAGACACCTTCGGCGACACCTGCTCCGAAGGCGCCACCGAAGACGAAGACGAACAGCAGCAACAGCACGACCGGCATTCCGACGACGGTCACGGTCAGCGACGGGTAGCGGACCATGCGCAGCAGGCCGCGCCTGGTCATCGTCATCAGATCGCGGATGGCGCGGGTCAGGCCGGACGGGCCCGCCGGAACGAGCGCGGGAGCGAATGCGGTGGCGTCGGCGGCGGTCATCACGCCACCTCCTTCGTGTCGGTCGGTGCAGTCAGGGTGAGGAAGACGTCGTCGAGCGAACCGGCGTCGTGAGCGGCCTTGAGTCCGGCCGGGGTGTCGTGGGCGACGAGGCGGCCGCCGTGCAGGACGGCGACGCGGTCGGCGAGATGGTCCGCCTCGTCGAGATATTGGGTGCTCAGCAGCACACTCGTGCCGCCGTCGACCAGGGTCCGCACCTGGTCCCAGAGGTCGCGGCGGGCACGCGGATCCAGGCCCGTGGTGGGTTCGTCGAGGAAGACCACCTGCGGATCGCCGACGAGGGTCATGGCTAGGTCGAGCTTGCGCTGCATGCCGCCGGACAACTGCTGCGCCTGCTGGCGCGCAGCCTCGGCGAGGCCGAATCGGTCGAGCAGATCCGCGATGCGGCTGAGGCTTTCGGATCGGGGCAGGTGGAACAGATCGGCCATGAGCCGCAGATTCTCGGTGGCGGTCAGCAGCGGATCGACCGCCGACAGCTGACCGGTCACCCCGATCAGCCTCCGCACGATGTCCGGTTCACGGGCGACGTCGTGGCCCAGAACCCGCGCGGTGCCGCCGTCGGCGGGAAGCAGCGTGGACAGGATCGAGACGGTCGTGGTCTTGCCGGCGCCGTTGGGCCCGAGCAGCGCCGTGACGGTACCGGCCGGCACCGTCAGGTCGAGGCCGTCGAGCACGGTCCGGTCGCCGTACTGTTTGCGGAGCCCGGCGATCTCGATCGCCGGGGCAGGGTGGGTGGACATGAACACTCCTCGCGGTGGGACCGGGTGCCCCCGGGCACCGCCGGGAGCGTCAGATGTCGAGGTCCTCGACCTCGGGTTCGGTGGCATTGACCTCCACCAGAGCGGCCAGCTCGGCGGGGACCTCCGCCCGCAGGTCCTCGAAGGTGTCGTAGACCTCGAGGATCGCGGCCGCGGGGGTTTCCCCCCACTGCTGGTCGGTCGCGAAATGCTTGCGCCAGCCGGTCAGCTGGCCGTCCTTGCCGGCGGTGTGCACGAAGCCCTTCGGCCGGGAGGCGTGGACGGCGAGTTTGCCGGTGCGCGTTCGATACACGCGGTAGTGCTCGGTCCCGGTGGCGGTGGATCGGTTCCAGTCGGCCAGCAGTACTCCCTGGAACCGCTGCAGTTTCCCGGCGCCGACACCGACCCGGACGGTGATCTCCTCGAAGCCTTCCAGACGCCCTTCCTCGACCTCGACGAGGCGGTGCAGAGCCTTGGAGATCGCCGCGGAGAGATTGCCCCCGGTGAGTTCCTGGGCGCGCTGGAACACCGGCAGGTCGGCATCGGAGACGTAGATCGTCTTGTTCGGCATGAGGCCATCGTAACCATGGCACGAGTATACGTATATGTCTACGTATAGCAATACCGCCGGTTTCGGCACATTCACGTCCGACGGGAATCGCCGGCCGTCGGTCACCATTCACGTGTGGATCCCGTTTTCGAACGTGCCGACTTCGACGATTCGAGCCTGGCGCTCTTCCTGCAGGCGCACTTGGACGACATCGCCCCCACCGCACCGGCGGAAAGTCGGCACGCCCTCGATCTGTCGGAGCTCCGGAACCCGGCCGCATGCGCACCGCTCCCCACCTACGAGGACGAGGAATTGCACGCGCCCTGCTCGAGCACCTGATTCAGGAGGCCGAAGGCCGAGGGGTTACACGGCTCTCGTTGGAGACCGGCTCGATGGAGTTCTTCGCACCGGCGCGTCGTCTGTATGCCGGAGCCGGTTTCGTCGAGTGTCCACCGTTCGGCGACTACCTCGACGATCCGAACAGCATCTTCATGACGCTGTCGCTCGCCCGACAATGCCGGCCGGCACCGGCGGAAGCGGACCCTGCTACGCAATCTCCTGTGGCGCTTCGCCTTCGCGTGGCGGATCCGGTTCACCGACCACCCCGGCCGAGCGGATCAGCTGCTCGAGCTCCCCGGCGCCCGGCAGATCGGCCGGCGCGACCGTGCGGCCGGTGCGCACGTAGTGGAACGCGGCCCGCACCCGGTCGAGCGGCAGCTCGGCGGGCCGGCCGGTGTGCCGCGCGGTGCGCGCGGCCATGAGCTGCGCCCACGCGAGCCGGTAGGCGGCGAGCTGCATCGCCACCGACTTCAGCTTCTCGTCGGTCGGCTCGGCGCCGGTCTTCCAGTCGATGACGGTCCAGCCGCCGTCGGGATCCTCGAACACCGCGTCGATGCGGCCGCGGATCACGGTGCCGCCGATCGACGTCTCGAACGGCACCTCCACCTCGACGGGGCTGCGCTGGGCCCACGGCGACCGCAGGAACGCCTCCTGCAACCGGTCGAAGTCGGTTTCGTCGCCGTCCTCGTCGTCGGCGCCGGGCAGTTCGTCGAGATCGAGCAGCCGCGTCGCGCCGTACCGCCGCTCGAGCCACGCGTGGAAGGCGGTGCCGCGGCGGGCCAGCGGGTTGGGACGGAACGGCAGCGGCCGCCGCAGCCGGGCCGCGAGAGCATCCGGGTCGGTGGCGAGGTCGACGAGCTGACTGACCGACATCTGCGCGGGCAACACCACCTCGGCGGCGCTCTCCGCGCGGCGTTCCCGTTCGGCAAGCAACGCGTCGACGTCGGCGGCCCATTCGTCGGGGTCGTCCTCGAAACTCGCCGGGGGTGGCGGTTCGGGTGCGTCGAGTGCCGCGAGGACCAGCGCCGCACCGCGTTCCACGTCGGCCCGGCGGGCACCGAGCGGATCGCGCGGCCACGGCGCCGTGCGCGGAGTCGCGGTCAGCGGGTTCTCGGTGCCGGCTTCCGGTGCGGGTGCCCAGGTCTCGATCACCCCGAGGTCCGGCTGCGCCTCCACGAGGTCGTGGAGTTCGGTCAGGAACGGCGACGGACCCTTCGGTTCGCTTCCCGACTCGGCCCAGTGGTGGCCCGACACGAACAGGGCCCGCTCGGTGCGGGTCAGCGCGACGTAGAACAGGCGGCGGTCCTCGTCGAGCTTGCGCTGCTTGAGCGCGTCCTTGTGCGCGGAGATCGCGTTCTCGAGGACCTTGCGGTCGTAGACGTCGTCGAGGTCGAGCTGCGGGACCCCCTCCGTCGCAATGCCGTCCGCAGAGATCTCGGAGCGGTCGCCACGCAACTGCGGCGGTAGTTCCGTGACCGAACCGAGCCACGTCGCCGCCGCGGTCGACGACGGGAAGACCCCGGCGCTGACGTGCGGCACGGCGACGACCTCCCATTCGAGGCCCTTGGCCGAATGCACGGTGAGAACCTGCACGCAGTTCGGGTCGACCTCCACCTCACCAGGTGCGAGGCCCTGCTCGATCTGTTCGGCGGCGGCGAGATAGGCGAGCAGCCCGGGAAGTGTGGCGTGGCCGCGTCCGGCGTATCCGGCGACGACGTCGGCGAACGCGTCGAGGTGCTCGCGGCCGGTGACGCTGCCGCGGGTGTCGACGCGGGCTTGCGCTTCGATACCGATGCCCAGTACCCGTTCGACCTCGGCGACCAGTTCGGTCAGCGGCTGCCCGAGCCGTTCGCGCAGCGACGCCAGTTCCTTCGCGAGCGCGGTGATGCGGGCATACCCGAACTCCGAATAGTTCTGCGGTGCACCGGGATCGGAGATTGCGTCGGCGAGGCCGGCCTGTTCGGCCTGCTCGCCGGGAAGTGCGGCGTCGAGCGCGTCGTCGAGGGCCGCGGTGTCGTCGACGGCTCCGGTCACCGCGTAGCGGCCGCGGATCGCCAGCTCGCGTGCCCGCCGCCACAGCGCCGTCAGGTCGGCAGCACCGAGCTGCCAGCGGGCGCCGGTCAGCACCCGCACCGCGGAGCTGCCGGCCATCGGGTCGGCCGCCAGCCGCAGCATCGCGATGACGTCGGCAACCTCCGGGGTGTGCAGCAGACCCCCGAGGCCGACAACCTCGACGGGAAGTCCCCGGGCCCGCAGCGCCTCCGCGATGGGCGCGGCGTCGGCGTTGCGACGGACCAGCACGGCAGCGGTCGGCGGCTTGTCGCGACCGTCCGCGGCGTATTCGGCGGCGATCCGGTCGGCGATCCAGTTCCGTTCGGTCTCGATGTCGGGATGCAGCGCCAGCCGCACGTCGCCGGGGTCGGCGCCCGGCCGCGGGCGCAGCGTGCTCACCTCGACCCCGCCGTACCGCAGCGGTTCGGTCACGTGATTGGCCAGGGCCAGCGCCTCCGCCGGGTTACGCCAGCTGGTGAGCAGTTCGAGGACCGGCGCCGGCCGCCCCTGCACCGGGAAGTCGGCGGTGAACCGCGGCAGGTTCGCGGCGGAGGCACCGCGCCAACCGTAGATGGACTGCATGGGATCGCCGACCGCGGTCACGGCGAGGTCCGGATCCTGGCCGCCACCGAACAACGACGACAACAGGATTCGCTGGGCGTGCCCGGTGTCCTGGTACTCGTCGAGCAGCACCACCCGGAATCGTTCGCGTTCGGTGCGGCCGACCTCGGGATGGTCCTGCGCAACCCTCGCCGCGAGCGACATCTGGCTGCCGAAATCGAGGGCACCCTCGCGCCGCAGCGTCTCCGCGAGCCGTTGCACCAGTGGCAGCAACGAGATCCGGTCGTGCTGGGTCTCGAGGTAGCCGAGCAACGTCTTCGAGGGCCCACCCCGCTGCCCCGGTCCCGCGGGCAGCGTGTGGATCAGCTTGTCGAGCTCGGTGTGGGCCTCACGCAGGTCGTCGGGTTCGACGAGGTGCTCGGCGAGCTGACCGGACAGCGCCAGAACGGCCTCGGTGACCGCCGCAGGATTGCGGTCGGTGTCGAGCTCACCGTCCCACGCGCTGACGACCCGGTACGCGATCTGCCACAGCTCGGTTTCCGACAGCAGCGTCGCCGACGGCTCGATCGGCAACAGCAACCCGTGCTCGCCGAGCAGGCGTCCCGCGTACGCGTGGTAGGTGCTCACCTCCGGTTCGCTACCGAGAATCCGGCTGCGCAGCTCACCGCTGGGGTCCAGGTCGCGGACCAGCCGCGAGCCGGCGAGTTTCGCGAGGCGCGTGCGGATGCGGGTGGTCAGCTGCTGAGCCGCCTTGCGGGTGAACGTCAGGCCCAGCACCTGTTCCGGGGCGACGAATCCGTTGGCGACCAGCCACACCACGCGCGCAGCCATCGTTTCGGTCTTGCCGGCACCGGCCCCAGCGACGACGAGGGTCGGCCCGCGGTGCGCTTCGATGACCGCGACCTGCTCGTCGGTCGGCGGGAACTTCTGCCCCACCGCGGCGGCCAGTTCGACCGCCCTGACGGTGCGCTTCCGCAGATCCCGAGGCGTGCTCATCCGCCGGTCACCTGCCTGCCTTCGTCGTGCGCGGGGCAGCTCGACATGACCGGGCAGTGCCGGCATCCGTCGTTGACCTGCGCGAGGAACTGGGGGCCGCGGGTGGCCGCCGCGGCCTCGTGGATCACCGTGCGCCAGCGCTCGAGTGCCTCCGCGTCCAGCGGCGGCTGCACCCGCTGGGTGGCGCCCTCCTTGTTGTGCGGTTTGGCCACGAACACCAGCCGGGCGCCGCCGGGTTCGGTCGCCGGCTGCCCGTCGATCGCCCCGGCCGCGGCCGCGACCTGGTAGGCGGCGAGCTGCGCGTGGTCGCGGGCGGCGTCCTTGGTGACCGGGTTCTTGGCGGTCTTGACGTCGACGACGACGGGCCGTCCGTCCGGGTCGCGTTCGAGCCGGTCGATGCGGCCGCGGAGCCGGACCCGCGGAAGGTCCTCGGACGGCGGTTCGAGGATGCCGTCGACCCCGACCTCGACACCCACCTCGGTCAGCTCGTCGCGGGTGCCGCGCAGCCACGTCGTGAACGTCTCGAGCATCGTGCGGGTCCGCTCCAGCTCGCGGCGTGCAAACCACTGGGAACCGAGATCGACCGAGTCCCAGGCACGTTCGAGGGCGCGGTCCACCTGGTCGGGTGGGATCCGTCCGGCGAGCGCCTGCACCAGGGTGTGCACGAGCGTTCCCGCGACCGCGTGGCTGTTCTCGCCGTCGGTGCCGCCGTGCCGTTCGAACATCCACCGCAGCGGACACGTCGTGAGCTGCTCGATCGTGGACGGGGACAGCGGAACCGCCTCGGTTTCGGGATCCCACAGCGGCCGGTCGGTACTGGGGTCGGCGGTGCCGTACCAGCGGTCCGGATGCGCGCCGCGCACACCCGCCCGGGCGAGCCGGGCCAGTTGCGCCGCGGCCCGCCGCTGTCGTTCCGGGTCGTGCGCGGCGACCACCGGATCGCACACCACGCTACGCAGTTCGGCGACGAGCGCCGGCAACGCGAGCACCCGGATCCGCGCCTCGTCGGGCAGACCGTCCGGTTCGAGCGCTTCGTCGTCGGTGTCCGTGCCGTCAGCGTCCCGGCCGAGCAGTTCGTCGACGAACCGCGACCGCACCAGGTCCGTGTCCGCGGAGGTCGCGTCGACGGCGGTGACGAGCAGCTCGCGGCGGGCGCGGCTGCACGCGACGAGGAACAACCGGCGCTCGTCGGCGAGCAGTGGCGCGGTCCGCGACAACCGGGTGGTGCCGTCGGCTCCCCCGTCGACGCCGGAGACCGCGTCGAGGAGCGCCTCGATGCCGAGCAGGGTGCCGCGCGCACGCAGGCTCGGCCACAGGCCTTCCTGGACTCCGGCGACCGCGACGACGTCCCATTCGCGGCCGACCGCCGAATGCGCGCTGACCACCGTGACCGCTTCGGATTCGGCGGTGGCGCGGTTGCGGACCGTGCCCGGGATCTCCTGTTCGCTGAGGTAGTCGACGAAACCGGCGATGTGGGCGCGCGGCAGCCGGTCGACGTAGTCGGCGGCGGCGTCGAACAGCGCGACGATCCCGTCGAGATCCCGGTCGGCCTGCGCCCCGGCCGGTCCCCCGCGCGCGGACGCCGCCGCCCAACGACGTTCGAGGCCGGTGGCCTGCCACGCCTCCCAGAGCACGTCCTCGACACCGCCACCGCGGTTCATCGCGGCGCGCGCTTTGCCGAGCACCGCGAGCGCGCCCTTCAACGGTGCCGCTTCGATCTCGGTGAGCCCGCGCATCAGGTGCGCGGTGGTTTCGGCGTCCTCTCCGTCGACGAGCAGCGCGCGCAGCAGTTCCGCGGAGTCGCGGTCTCCCCCGGCGGCGACCTCGACACGCCGCAGGCCCCGGCGCAGTCGCCGCAGGGTCACCGGTTCGGCACCGCCGACGGGACCGGACAGCAACGCCAGGGCTTCCTCGCCGCCGAACCGCCGCCCCGAGAGCGCACGCAGCACCAGCAGCAGGCCGGCGACGCTGTGCTGACGGGCCAGCGGTAGTTCGGAGGCCGCGGTCGTCATGGGGACACCCGCGGCGAGCAGGGCTCGGCGCAGCGGCGCGAGGACGCGCGGCACCGAGCGCACCACGATGGCCATGCGCGACCAGGGCACCTCGTCGATGAGGTGGGCGCGGCGCAGGGTGTCGGCGATCAGGGCCGCTTCCTTCGCCTGCGTCGGCAGCACCCGCACCCGGACCCGGCCGGCTTCGGCCTCACCGGCGACCGCGGCGGCCCCGCGATGCGGGGGCAGGCCCGGCAACCGCCGCGCGATCGAGTCGGTGACGGCAGCGATGGCGGCGGCCGCGCGATGGCTGGTGGCGAGGACGATGCACCGCTCGGGATCCGTTTCGGCGAGTTCGGTGAGGAACCTGGTGTCCGCGCCGCGGAAGGTGAACACCATCTGGTCGGGGTTGCCCGCGACGGTGGCGGTGCGGGTGCCGACGCCGATGGCCTTGATCAACTGTGCCGACTGCGGATCCAGGTGCTGGGCGTCGTCGACGAGCAGGTGCCGGATGCGGCTGCGCTCGGACGCGAGCAGATCGGGGTCGGTGGCGAACGCGGCGAGGGCGGCACCGACGAGTTCGGCGGCGTCGAGGGCAGGGGCCGTGGCCTCGGGGGCTTCGAGACCGACCGCACCGCGCAGCAGCATCACCTGCTCGTAGCGGGCCGCGAACAGACCAGCGGCCACCCATTCGGGCCGGTCGCGTTCCTCACCCAGGGCGACGAGGTCCTCCGGTCCGAGACCGCGTTCGTTGGCACGCAGCATCAGGTCGCGCAGCTCCACCGCGAAGCCGGTCATCCCGAGCGCGGGCCGCAGTCGCTCGGGCCACATGCCGGCGCCGTCGTCGATGTCGCCGCGCAGCAGCTCGCGCAGCACCGCGTCCTGCTCGGCACCGGTGATCAGCCGCGGCGGCGGATTGCCGTGCCTCGACGCCTGCAGCCGCAGCACCGCGAAGGCGTAGGAGTGCACGGTCCGGACGAGCGGCTCCCGGGTGGCGCGGGCACCGGTGACGCTCCCCTCGCGCAGCAGGCCCGCGGTGATCTCCTCGCGCACCGCGGTTGCAGCGCGCCGCGAATGGGTGAGCACCAGCACCGATTCCGGTTCGGCTCCGGCCGCGATCCGGGAGACCGCCAGGTCGACGAGCAGCGACGTCTTGCCGGTGCCGGGACCACCGAGAATCTGCCAGGGCCGCCAGCGCGGCAGCGGCGGGGCATCCGCGAACACCTTCCGCACGTCGTCGGGCCATTCGCGGCGTGGGGGCGCCGTGTCCGGTCGCTGCACCAGCCGCGCGGCCGGACGGCGCGGCCGGTCGAGCGTGCGGGTGTCGGCGTCGGTCATGCCCGATATCCCATCAGAAGGGTCCGACACGGAACCGACCCGCACGACCCCGGCCCGGCTCCGGGCAGCTCTGGGACAGCACGGCCATGAGCGGACTGCGATAGTGATCGGCGTGAACACGCCTCCGTCACCTCTGCACACCCACCTGTTCGGACCCGCGGACGGCCCGCAGATCCTGGCCCTGCACGGGCTGACCGGGCACGGCCACCGGTGGGAGAACATCGCGACCCGGCATCTGCCGGAGGCCCGGTTCGTCGCGCCGGATCTGCGCGGGCACGGCCGGTCGCCGTGGACGCCGCCGTGGAATTTCGAGACGCACGTGCAGGATCTGCTCGGGGTGCTCGACGCGCACACCACCGGACCGGTGCTCGTCGTCGGGCATTCGTTCGGCGGGGCTCTCGCGGTGCATCTCGCGGCCACCGCGCCCGAGCGGGTACGCGGGCTGCTCCTGCTGGATCCGGCGATCGGCCTGCCGCCCGAGCGCATGCAGGAGATCGCGGATCTCACGGTCCGGTACCCGGACTACACCGACGCCGCGGAGGCCCGTTCCGAGAAGGTGCACGGCTCGTGGGGTGAAGTCGCCGAGGAGCTGCTCGACGCCGAGATCGCGGAACATCTCGTCGAGCTGGAGTCCGGGCGGGTGAACTGGCGCCTGTTCGTGCCGGCGCTGGTGACGTCCTGGAGCGAACTGGCCCGCGACTTCGTGCTGCCGCCCGCGCACATCCCGACCACGGTGGTGCGTGCGGCGAAGGTCCAGCCGCCGTACGTCACCGACGAATTCCGTGCCGCGCTCGCCGAGCGTCTCGGCGCGAATCTGACCGAGCTCGAGTTGGACTGCGACCACATGATCGAGCAGGCACGGCCCGAAGAGACCGCGGCCCTGATCCGCAGGATGCTGTAGATGGCCGCGACCACCGACGCCCAGATCGAACGGGTCCGGGAACTGGTCGCGTCGATTCCCGCGGGCCGGGTCGCGACGTACGGCGACATCGCCGACGCCGCGGGTCTGTCGAGCCCGCGCACCGTGGGGTGGATCATGCGCACCGACAGCGCCGATCTGCCGTGGCACCGGGTGCTGCCGGCGTCCGGGAAACCCGCCCCGCACCTGGCGCGCCGTCAACTGGCGCGGCTCGCCCTCGAAGGCACACCGATCCGCGGGGACCGGGTCGATCTCGCGGCGGCCCGGCACCGGTTCTGAACCCGTTCACCGGTCGGTGCTGCGGCTCCGCGTCCGTCGGCGCCGGACCCGGCGGACGACGAGGACGGCGACCGCGACGACGGCCACCACGATCACGAGGCGCTGGAAGCTCGACGCGTACGGCTGGATCCGCGACCAGTTCTGTCCCAATTGATACCCGGCCAGCACGAACACCGCGTTCCAGATCGCGCTTCCGGCGGTGGTGAGGACCGCGAACCGCCACACCGGCATCCGGGTGACCCCGGCGGGAATCGAGACGAGGCTGCGGAACAGCGGGATCATGCGGCCGAAGAACACCGACTTGCCGCCGTGCCGGTGGAACCAGTCCACCGTCCGGTCGAGATCGGCGACGTCGACCAGCGGCATCCGGTCCACGATCCGGCGGATCCGCTCCTCCCCGACCACCCGCCCGAGCGCATAGAGGCCAAGCGCGCCGAGCAGGGAACCGAGGGTCGTCCAGAACAGCGCCGACGCCAGCGTGAAACTGCCGAGTCCGGCCGCGAAACCCGCGAGCGGCAGGATCACCTCGCTGGGCAGCGGCGGGAAGAAGTTCTCGAGCGCGATCGCCAGGCCGGCGCCGAGACCGCCGAGCCGATCCATCAGCGACAACGCCCACCCTGCGAGCCCGTCGGTGGGGACGTTCGATCCGGGCGGTACGGCGACGATAGCGGTCGGGCTCACCACTCCACCCTAGGCAGAACGGTCAGTCCGGCTCGGCTGCCAGGTCTCTCAGCAGGTCCCGGGTGCGCCGCAACGACGTGCGCGGATCGTCCCCGACCGGGAACGGGGCCGCCCACACGTCGGTCACGCCGGCAGCGACCAGCGACCGCAACTGTGCCCGCACCGATGCCTCGTCCCCGACCACCGCGACATCCGCCGGCTCGGAGGCTCCCGCGGCCTCGAGGACGCGGCGGTAGGCGGGTACCGAGGCATAGGAACCGGCGGTCGCGGCGCATGCGATCCGGGCCTGGGTCACGTCGTCGTGGACCGCCACCGGCAATCCGGCGACGACACGCGGCGCGGACCGTCCCGCCTGCTGCGCCGCGGCGTGCAGGGCGGGCACGATCCGGGACTCGATCACCGGCGCCGACGCCATCCACAGGATCGTGCCGTCGGCGTGGCTGCCCGCGACCCGCAGCATGCGCGGTGACATGGCCGACAGCAGCACGGGCACCGGATGCGCGACCGAGGTCATGCGTCCGGCGCTGCGCGTCGTCCACTCGGTGCCGCGCACGTCGACGTCGTCACCGCGGAGCAGGGCCGTGACGATGCTCACGTATTCCTCGGTGTTCGTGCCGGGCCGGTCGTAGGACAGGCCGTAGACGTCGCGGACCGAGGACTCGTGCGACGGGCCGAGCCCGAGGGTGAAGCCGGGCCGTCCCATCGCCTCGGCGGTCGCGGCCACCCGGTTGGCCTGCAGCAGCGGGTGATACGGATAGGTCTGCAGCACTGCCGTACCCAGTTCGATCGCGGTCGTGGCCCGCCCCGCGACCGCCATCGCGGCCAGCGGATCGCCGAGCACACCACTGGCGAACCACAGCGACGCGAAGCCGTCGGCCTCCGACTGCTGCGCCTGCCGGACCACCTTGTCGGTCGACGTGGCGCCGCCTGTCAATCCGATTCGCATCCAATTCCTTTCGCCAACTTCGAGGAATACACGAAATCCCCCGCGGACGGCACCCGTTCGCACACACGCGCACCAGTGGCCGCCGACACACCGGTCGCCCGCACAGGTTCCGGGGCGGTGCGGCAGCATGGTCGTCATGACCACGTTGAACGGTTCCGAAGCCGTCGTCGTCGCGGGCGGAGGAGCGACCCGGATGGGTGGCGTCGACAAACCGGCACTGGTCGTGCACGGCCGGCGCATGCTCGACAGCGCCCTCACCGCGGTCTCGGCCTGCCGGCGCGTCACCGTGGTCGGGCCGCACCGCGACGACCTCGACCCCGCGATCGGCCAGGTGCAGGAGGCACCCGCCGGCGGTGGTCCGGTCGCCGCGATCGCCGCCGCCCCGATCCCCCACGACGCACCCATCCTGACGCTCGCGTCCGATCTGCCGTTCGTCACCGCGGACACGTTGATCACCTTGCTCGACGCGCTGAGCGCCGATCCTCACGCGGACGCCGCGTTCGCCGTCGACGGGGACGGCCGCATCCAGTTCCTGCTCGCGGCCTGGCGCGGCGCCGCGCTCGCCACGCGCCTCGACGACCTCGCCGGCGAGGTCGCGAACCAGCCGATGAAGGCACTGCTGCCGGACCGGTACGTGACGGTCCCCGTGTCCGGCACCGCGGACTGCGACACTCCCGAGGATCTGTACCGCGCCCGCTCCGCCCATCCCGGAACCGTCGCCGCGAACCCCGATCGCGCACGCGAGCTCGTGCGAAACGTCATGCAGCCGTTACCCGTTCGCACACTGCCGATCCGCGAGTCGCTCGGTGCGACCCTCGCGGCTCCGCTGGTCGCGGCGGAGGCCCTGCCGCCCGTGGCGGTGTCCGCGATGGACGGATACGCCGTCGCGGGCGACGAACCGTGGACGCTGCGCAGCGAGATCCGGCGCGCGGGCTCCGACAGCGGGTTCACCCTCGCCGCCGGGCAGGCCGCGCGCATCGCGACCGGTGCGCATCTGCCGCCCGGCGCGACCGCGGTCGTGCGCGACGAACACGTCGACGTCGGCGAAGGCGGGATGCTCCGCCGCCGTCCGGATGCCCCCGTCCGCGACGACACCCGCCGGCGCGGCGAGGACTGGCAGCCCGGATTCGCTCTCGCGCAGCCGGGTACGGCGATCGATCCGGCGGTCGTGTCCGCCGCACTGAGCGGCGAGGTCACCGACGTCGAGGCGCGCGGGCCGGTGCGGGTGCACGTCGTCGTCAGCGGCGACGAGATCCGGCGCGACGGCCCGCTGCGCGCGGGTCAGACCCGCGACTCGCTCGGGCCGGTCCTCGCGCAGTTCGTCCGGTGGTGCGGCGCCGACGCGGTGAGCGAGGCGCACCTGCGCGACACCGAGGACGGGTTCGACCGGTTGCTGCACGAAACCACGGACGTGGACGCGATCGTCGTGGTCGGCGCCACCGGCGGGGGTGCCGCCGATCAGTTGCGCGGCGCGCTGGCCCGCGCCGGGGCGCACCTCGCCGTCGAACGTGTCCGGTGCAAGCCGGGCGGCTCCCAGGTCGCTGCGGCGCTACCGGACGGTCGCGCGGTACTGGGCCTGCCGGGCAACCCGGTCGCGGCGATCGCGACGTTGCTGGTCATGTTGCCCGCGGTGATCGACGGCCGCACCTGCCGAACCCCGGCCGTGCCGTGGACGGCCCCGCTGGCGAACGCCTCGGAGGTGGTCGGCGACGTCACCCGACTGCTGCCCGCACGGCGACTGCCCGACGGAACATGGCTGTGCGACAACGCGATCCGGACAGCACACCTCGCCGGGTTGATCGACCGGCAGGCGATCGCGCTGGTTCCGCCGGGCGCGGCCGACGGCGATCCGGTCGAGATCGTCCCACTGCCCCGGATGTGATCTCACGGTCCCCGACAAAGGGGGAAGATCATGATTCCGGAGCCGACGGCGCCACCGTGCTGTCGACCGGCACCACCTCGGGCATGGGGTTGTCGACGGCGCGCATGTCGACCACGACGCCCGATTGGACCGTCGTCGCCACCGCACGCTCGCAGGCCCGCGCCGACGAACTACAGACACTCCTGGGCGACCCCTCCAACTTCCGCTACGTCGTGCGCGACCAGGCCGACCTCGCCGGCATCCGGGACGGCGGCAAGCAGATCGTCGAACTGCTCGCGGACCCCACCGTCACGCCCCTGCGCAGCATCGTCCTCAACGCCGGCATCCAAACGAACTCCACCGCAACGGCAACTGCCGACGGCTTCGAGGTGACCTTCGGAACCAACCTGATCGGCCCCCACCTTCTGGTGGGAACGATCGCGAACGCCCTCACCGCACCGGTACGCATCATCGCCGTCGGCTCGGGGACCCACTACGGCAGGTTCCGCCGCTCCTACGGCATGGTTCCGCCACCTCGATGGGAAGCTCCCGAAGTACTGGCCCGCCCTCGGGAAGGTGACGGCATCCGTGCGTACTCGACGAGCAAGCTCGGAACGCTGTACTGGGTGCACGAACTCGCCCGGCGCGCACCTCGCGGCATCGACGCACTCTGTTTCGATCCCGGGATGATGCCGGGAACGGGCCTGGCACGGGACCGGAGCGCGATCGAGCGCTTCGGGTGGAAGTACCTTCTGCCCGCGATGAACGTCCTCGCCGGAGTCTCCACCCCCGAGCGATCCAGAACACTGCTGGCCGCGCCGGCGACCGGCACCTCGCCGATCCCGGAATCGGATCTGCGGGGGAGGCTATGTCGAAATCGACCGCCTCGTCCCCTCGTCCGACGAGTCACACGACGAGGACCGCGAAGTCGAACTCTTCGAGTTCCTCGACGCCGCTACAGGTCTGGTTGCCGAGCAGGTTCCGGCTGGTGGTCGTCCCGCTGAGATCGGTGTTCACTTCTGACGGTTGGGACCGCCGGAAAGGCACACCGGGGCCGCAGGCCCACCGACGAGCCGCGCGCCCTCGTGGTAGCGCTGCGCGAGGAGATCGACGATCGAATCGGTGACGCCGAGCGGCGCGGCGACCCCGTCGGCTCCCGCGTCGGCGAGCCGGGCATGGAACAGGCCGGGCGCGAGCAGGTACGAGGCGATGAACACCCTGCGCGCCCCCTGCGCGCGCAGGGTGTCGACCACCTCGGGGACCCGGGGTGAACCGGTGGCGACATATGCGATGCGCACGGTGGT
>Ga0182742_1002618_pt1 | contig 19525 bp, 20 predicted proteins | sample eDN5th37CBELigMG_FD_128880 | JGI IMG/M metagenome (GOLD analysis project Ga0182742, IMG submission 128880) | Enriched Miracle-Growth compost microbial communities from Emeryville, California, USA - eDNA 5th pass 37_C BE-Lig MG (version 2)... ... | reverse complement strand
ATTGGTACTATTTTACTGGAGGCAGCGGGCTTAGGTGTTAAAGCTAGCGGTTTTGATATCAATCCTTTAGTTTTAAAAGGGACTCGTGAAAATTTAGCCTACTATCATTATGATGTGTTGGTTGAATATAAAGATATGCTCACAATCGAGGATTATTATGACGCTGCCGTCCTAGATCTACCGTACAATTTATGCTCAGTATTACCTGAGGAGCAGAAAATAGCGATGCTGCAAAAACTGCAGACGCTTTCCTCTCGTTATGTTATTATTTCAGTTGAGCCAATAGGAGTGCTGTTAAAGCAACTAAATATACCTATTATTGATTATGCCGAACATTTTAAAGGTAAATTTAAAAGAGAAGTGTTTCTATGCGGTAAATAACGCAATATGATATACTATTAAATATTGTAATTAACATTGATAAGGCAACAAGACAATAGAGGTGAAAATATGATTAAGATTACAAGTGATAGTACATGTGATCTATCTAAGGAATTATTAGATAAAAACAATATTTCAACAGTGCCGTTACATATTTTAATTGATGAGGTTGATTATAAAGACGGTGTAGATATTAATGCTAATGACGTATTTCGTTTTGTTGGAGAAGAAGGGAAATCCTGCAAAACAGCAGCAGTTAACGTTTTTGAATATGAGACGTTTTTTGAGCCGTTTACAAAAGAATTTGATGCTGTTATTCATATTAATTTAGGCTCTGGTTTCTCTTCATGCTATCAAAACGCACGTATTGCCGCAGCTTCCTTTGACAATGTTTATGTGATAGACTCTGAAAATTTATCTGCTGGTAGTGGTATTTTAGTGCTAGAAGCAGTGAGACTTGCAGAGCAAGGTGTATCTGCTGAGCAAATTGTTGAAACGATAGAGCAGTTGAAGAAGAATGTTGATTGTAGCTTTGTTATTGATAAGCTTGATTATTTACGTAAAGGCGGTCGCTGCTCAAGCGTAGAAGCATTAGGTGCCACTTTACTAAAAATAAAGCCTTCAATTGAAGTGATTGAAGGTGTGATGAAGGTCGGGAAAAAATATCGTGGTAAATTTGAACGTTGTGTAGATGGTTACATCCAAGATCGTCTAACATTAACGCCTAATATTGATTATAGTAAGGTTTGCCTCGTATCGACTGAAGTATCTGATGAGGAAATTGCCACTATAACTGCTCAATTAAAACAAGCTAATTTCGAAGAGGTTTATGTTTCTACTGCTGGATGTACCATTTCAAGCCATTGTGGACCACATACTTTAGGTATTATTTACTTAAAACAATAACGAATTAGTATAGAGCATGTGTAGATGTGAAAATATCATCTACATATGCTTTTTTATTATGTCATTAGCAGTTGACAAGACAAGCCTAATTGAGTAGTATAATTAATAATTAACAAATTGTTAATTGTTTTTTAATAGTATAATTTATAGTTACTTGGTCGGACACTATGACATAAGGGGGGATAGATGAATGGATATTCCACATTCACCTACTAAATATCGTACGCCAGACGGCTACACAGCTGATATCGCAATATTTACAATAGTCCCAAAAATAACAAAACCTTATACTCCACCAATTATGGACTTACAGCTATTATTAATTCAGCGCTCATCGAAAAATAATGAAGGCTTGCCGAATGTGGAAGGTGAAAAGTGGGCTTTAGCAGGAGGCTTTATAAGCGAGCATGAAACAGGAGAAGAAGCTGCTTTACGTGAGCTAAAAGAAGAAACAGGTATCAGCCATATTCACTTACAGCATTTTATGGTTGCTGACAAACCAGGTCGAGATCCTCGTGGCTGGATTATTTCAAATGTATATTTTGCAATTGTGCCACATTATTTACTATCACAGATGCAGGCTGGTGATGATGCACAGGATGTTAAGTTATTTTCTGTAACTGAACTAGAGACGCTTGATTTAGCATTTGATCATAGAGAAATTATTAATGAAGCGATTAGTGTTGTTAAAACAGAAATGCTGCAAACGACTTTAGCTAAAAATTTCTTGCCTGAGCTTTTTACTTATTCTGAGCTTCAGGCAGTACTGGCTACTGTAACTGATGATCCAGCTATATTATCACCACAGCAATTTGCACGAAAAATAAAGCAGCTCCCATTTATAGAAGCAGTTGAAGGTCAAACCTCAACTCGTACTAGTAAAAGAAAAACTCAGCTTTATCGATTCAAAGATATACCGATTCATTACTCAATATATAAAATGTCATAAGTCATACTATTTTAAGTGAAAAAATGGAGGGATTATGATGAAAAAAGCGTTAATTCATATTGATTATACTAAGGATTTTGTTGCAGAGGATGGTGCATTAACTTGCGGATTACCAGGACAAAATATCGAGCAATATATTTATGACGTAACAGAGGCACTATATAACGAGGGTGCTCATATTTTTTTCACCATTGATATTCATAAGCTTAATGATCCGTATCATCCAGAGACTAAGCTTTTTCCACCTCATAATATTGAAAACACTGAGGGAAGAGAGCTATATGGTCGCTTACAGGCTTGGTATGAGAAGCATCAGCAAGACGAGCATGTGCATTGGCTAGATAAAACACGCTATAGTGCATTTTGTGGCACAACACTATTAACCTTACTTCGTGAAAGAGGAATTGAAGAATTACATTTAGTAGGTGTGTGCACCGATATATGTGTGCTGCATACTGCTATTGATGCTTATAATTTAGGATTTAGACTTGTTATACATGAAAAAGGTGTTGCTAGCTTCAATGAAGCTGGTCACGAATGGGCACTAGGCCACTTTAAGAATACTTTAGGAGCGACTGTCGTTTAGGGGGATTTATTTTATGTTAGGAAATCAATATGAAAACTATGATTTTGCATTGCATACTGATGCATATCAAATTAATATGGCTCAGGTTTATTTTGAACAGGGTGACCATGAGAAGAAAGCGATTTTTGAAGTTTACTTCAGAAAACTACCTTTTGGAAATGGATATGCAGTATTTGCAGGCTTGGAAAAGGTTATTCAGTATGTCGAGCAATTTCATTTTAATGAACAGGATATAGAGTATTTAAGAGAACAAGGTTATCCTGAGCCTTTCTTACAGTACTTGAAGCAGCTTAAATTTACAGGACAGCTGTACAGTATGGAGGAAGGAGAAATTGTATTTCCTAATGAACCTCTTATCATTATTGAAGCACCACTTATTCAATGTCAGCTTTTTGAAACTGCAATATTAAACATTGTGAACTTTCAAACGTTGATAGCAACAAAGGCTAGTCGTATTAAAAACATTATAGGCACTGATGTTGCAATGGAATTTGGAACGCGTCGTGCACAAGAAATGGACGCAGCTATATGGGGGACACGAGCGGCTTATATTTCTGGCTTTGACGCAACATCAAATGTAAAAGCAGGAAAAATGTTTGGGATACCGGTTAGTGGAACACATGCACATGCTTTTGTGCAGGCTTATCGTGATGAATATATAGCGTTTAAGAAATATGCTCAGACACACAAGGATTGCGTCTTTTTAGTAGATACGTATGATACATTAAAAAGTGGAATTCCTACAGCGATTAAGGTTGCTTTGGAGCTAGGAGATAAAATTAATTTTAAAGGGATTCGATTAGATAGTGGAGACTTAGCTTATTTATCTAAGGAAGCGCGTAAGATGCTTGATGCGGCAGGCTTTCCTAACGCTAAAATCTTTGCTTCAAACGATTTAGATGAACAAACAATAAGTAGCTTAAAGGAGCAGGGAGCTAAAATTGAAGTTTGGGGTATCGGTACTAAGCTCATTACGGCATATGATCAGCCTGCACTTGGTGGCGTCTATAAATTAGTTCAAATAGAAGATGAGCAAGGCAATATGATTGATACGATAAAAGTAAGTGGAAACCCAGAAAAAATAACTACGCCTGGCTTTAAACAGCTTTATCGAGTGATAAATAAAGAAACAGGAAAGGCTGAGGGTGACTATATCGCATTGCGTCATGAGCAAATTAATACAGAGGAACCTATTACGCTGTTCCATCCGGTACATGTGCACATGAAAAAGAAGCTAAAGAATTATGAGCTTATGCCTTTGCATGCTACTATTTTTAATGAGGGCAAATTGCAATATACAACACCTTCATTACAAGATATTCGTAGTAAGCATAAACACAAATTAGCTATCTTTTGGGATGAGTACCGCCGTAAGCTAAATCCACCAATTTATGCTGTTAGCTTAAGCAAAGCGTGCTATAACAATAAGCAACAATTACTTGAACAAGTTCATAGCATCGATTAAGCTAAATATAGTTTACAGAAAAAGGAGAGAACACCATGCAAAAAGAAATAATGAGTGCTTTACACAGTAAAGGAAACATTAATCTACAGGAAGAAATTGAACGTCGTAAACAGTTTCTAATGGATTACTTAAAACGTACGAAGCTTAATGGGTTTGTTTTAGGAATAAGCGGAGGTGTTGATTCAACTCTTTCTGGTAAACTAGCCCAGCTTGCTGTAGAAGCATTACGTGCAGAAGGCTATGATGCTACATTTGTTGCCATGCGTTTACCATATGGTGTGCAAAAGGATGAGCATGAAGCTCAAGCGGCTTTAAAGTTTATCGCACCAGACCAGCTTATTACTTATAATATTAAAGCTGGCGTAGATGCGTTAACTGATAGCTATTTACAAGCAACAAATGAGAAGCTAAGTGATTTTCAAAAAGGTAATATAAAAGCTCGTGCGCGTATGATAGCACAGTATGCTGTTGCGGGTGAGAAAAATTACCTCGTTATTGGAACTGATCAAGCAGCTGAAGCTATTACAGGATTTTTTACAAAATTTGGTGATGGCGGCGTAGACCTAACACCATTAACGGGCTTATCAAAGCAGCAGGTAAGAGCTATGCTAAAAGAGCTAGGTGCAGATTTATCTGTTTATGAAAAGGTAGCAACTGCTGATTTGCTAGATGAAAAGCCATTACAAACAGATGAAACAGAGCTTGGTATTAAATACGATGATATTGATGCTTACTTAGAAGGACGTGAGGTTGATGCGGACGTAAAAGCGAAGCTAGAGCATCGTTATCGTATTACTGAACACAAACGTCAGCTGCCTGCAAATCCATTTGATATTTGGTGGAAATAAAATAAATTTTAAAGCCGTCATTAGATTAGACGAGGAGTTATCTCTAATCTTAATGACGGCTTTTTTATGCAACCATAATATAGTTTTTACGTTTTACTATATATGGAAGAACAACAAAAAATATATTAATAAGATATTTTTAGTTCACTAGCAACATGATCAAATAAAAATTGAGGTGAACAGTATGGTTAAAGCTTTATTCTATAAGTACAAATATATTGGGTTAGCTTTAGTATTAGTGTTAATATTCCTCTGGGCATCACAACATTATAATGAGGATGTTGTTTACTTAAACGAAAAAAAGTATCGTGTTGCTTCACATACTGAACAAGAAATAGTTTTGCAAGCATCTGACCGTAAAATAGTCGTACAAATAGATGGGCAAAACCGAACTGTCATAATAAATGGAGTGAAATATGAGATTAGCTGGACTGATAATGTTAATTTTCCCTATCTTGTAACTTATCCTACTGGGCAACAATTGAAAGTGGCCAATGGTGCTAATTATGCCTTTACGATGGAAGAGGAGCTATATATTCCACATCCTAAAGTTGTTACTAGTGGTGGGACGGTCATATCAAATTCTCCTCAATACGAATACTTACCTTTTTATCCTACTAATTTAGTTAATGTAGCATACGAACAATTTTACGAGCAGCAAGGCTTATGGAGTGGTTTTATTTTTTCACTTATTCTAACTAGCTTTGGCATCGCATTATTTTTAAGTGAAAAGCTCCAGTTATTATTATTTTCGCTAAGATATGGCCTAGATGTGGTTGACCCAGAGCCATCAGATTTCTATTATTTATCTACAAAAGTTAGTGGTGTAATCATTGCAGTAGTTGGTATTGTTTTCTTTTTGATGACGTTGTAGCCTTTTTATGATAGATATGGACTAACAGTAAAGAGGGGGAAGGTATGGTAAAAAAGTATTTGTATAAGTACAAATATATAGGGTTAGTCATTATTTTCGGATTAATATTACTTTGGGCATCACGTTATTATACGACTGATGTTGTTCTGTTTAATAATCATGAATATAAGCTTGAGTATGCTGATGAATCCTATAAGCTCTATACCTCTTCTTATGGACCACCAATAAAGCTTTATGAAGGGAATAATTTAAAGGTTATTGCGGTTGATGAAGAGAAATATACCATTTGGAATTCATTAGTGACAGAAACTAGTCAAGCATATGCTGTACACTATCCAGATGGAAGGGTGTATAGCGTTGAGCATTTAAATAAGGAAAATAAATTAATTGTTTCAGATAATAATTTTCAAATTGCTTTAAAGGTTATACCGCATGAAACATATAGTATGGATGGTTTAAAGTATACACCAACAGATATTGTTCAAGTAGCATATGAAAAATACTATAAGAAGCGGGGCAAATGGCAAGTTTTTATTATCGCCATTATAATACTATTGTTTGGTTATTATGTAACGACAAATCGAAAGCTACAAATGCTAATATTCCATTTACGTTATGGTATTGATGTTAATGAGCCTGAGCCTACACCATTTTACTTTGTAATAACAAAGCTAGGTGGGGGAGTCATGATCTTTATAGCAACCCTTATATTTTTCATGTCATTATAAAATAAAAGCCTTAACCCTTATTTTGCGGGTTAAGGCTTTTGTGCATTTAAGCTAGTCTAACTTTGAAATCCTCATAGCCAAACTGTTTTACAATTTGGCAATCACCATTCTTATCTTTTACTGCGATGGCAGGAAGCGGCATACCGTTAAACGTATTTGTTTTGACCATTGAATAAATAGCCATATCACCAAATACTAAACGATCTCCAATTTTTAATGGCTCATCGAAAGAATAATCACCAATAACATCACCTGTTAAGCAAGTTGGTCCTCCTAGACGATAAGTGTAAGGCTTTTCTCCTGCTTCACCAGACCCAAATAGTGGTGGGCGATAAGGCATTTCTAAAACATCTGGCATATGACATGTAGCTGAAGTATCAACAATAGCAATATCAATTCCATTTTTATTGAAATCTAATACTGAAGTCACCATATAGCCAGCATTTAACGCAACTGCTTCACCTGGCTCCAAGTAAACCTTTAAGCCATATTGAGATTGCATGCGAGTAATACAAGCCTCAAGTCGAGGAATATCATAATCGTCTCTTGTAATATGGTGCCCTCCACCAAAATTAATCCATTCCATTTGCGGTAACCACTGACCAAATTTTTCTTCAACTGCATTTAAAGTCGTTTCTAAATCATCAGAGTTTTGCTGACATAGCGTATGGAAATGAATGCCCGATACACCTTCAAGTAAATCAGGACGGAAGTCATCAAGACGAACTCCAAAGCGAGAGCCAGGAGAACAAGGATCGTATATTTCATGACCTTCCTGCGTAGAGCATTCAGGATTAATGCGAATACCTATTTTTCTTCCAGCAGATAATGCTTTGTCTTTATACTTTTCAAGCTGTGAAAATGAGTTAAAAATAATATGATCACAAATTTTAATAATTTCATCGATTTCATCTTCACGGTAGGCAGGGGCAAAGACATGATTTTCTTTGCCCATTTCTTCATAGCCTAGTCTAGCTTCATATAATCCACTTGCCGTTGTTCCACATAAATATTTACTGATAAGGGGATACATTGTCGTCATTGAAAAAGCTTTTTGTGCAAGTATAATCTTAGCTCCAGTTCGCTGCATTACACCATTTAGGATTTTAAGATTTTTTTCAATCAAAGCTTCGTCGACTACAAAACATGGAGTTGGCAGCTGCTCGAATTTCATATTAACGAACTAACTCCGGCTCTTTAGCTTCTTCTGGTAATTCATCAACTAGAACTGGATTGAAATTCTCGATCCATGGAAGTCCCCATTTGTTTAACTCTTCCATGAATGGATCTGGATCAAACTCTTCTACATTGTATACACCTGGTTTATTCCATTTACCAGTTAAGATCATGGCAGCACCAATCATCGCTGGAACACCAGTTGTGTAAGAGATAGCTTGTGAGCCAACTTCTTTATAGCATTCTTGGTGATCGCAAATATTGTAAACATAGTAAGTTTTATCCTTACCATCTTTTTTACCTTTAAAGATACAACCGATATTTGTTTTACCAACTGTACGAGGACCAAGAGAAGCAGGGTCTGGAAGTACAGCTTTTAGGAATTGAAGAGGAATAATTTGTTTACCCTCAAATTCAATTGGCTCGATGGATGTCATTCCAACATTTTCTAATGCTTTTAAATGTGTTAGATAGCTTTGGCCAAATGTCATAAAGAAACGAATACGCTTTAAGCCTGGAATGTTTTGTGCAAGTGATTCAAGCTCTTCATGGTATAGAAGGTACATATCCTTTTCGCCAACGCCATCGAAATTATAAACACGTTTAATTTCCATTGGTTTTGTTTCAATCCACTCGCCATTTTCCCAGTAACGACCATTCGCAGATACTTCACGAATATTGATTTCAGGGTTAAAGTTTGTTGCGAACGGATAGCCATGGTCACCACCGTTGCAGTCTAAAATATCGATATATTCAATTTCATCAAAATAATGTTTAAGAGCATATGCGGAGAATACGCCAGTAACACCTGGATCAAAACCGCTACCTAAAAGGGCAGTAATACCAGCCTTTTCAAAGCGTTCACGGTATTCCCATTGCCAGCTATATTCAAATTTTGCTGTGTCTTCTGGCTCATAGTTTGCAGTATCCATATAATGTGTTTTAGTTGCAAGACAAGCGTCCATAATTGTTAGGTCTTGGTAAGGAAGAGCCAAGTTCATAACGATATCAGGCTTAACCTCATTAATTAGAGCAATTAGCTCGTCAACATTGTCAGCATCTACTTGAGCAGTAGTAATTTTTGTTTTACCGCCATCTAATTTTGCTTTTAGAGCATCGCATTTAGATTTAGTACGGCTAGCAATACAAATCTCCTCGAAAACCTCACTATTTTGTACACATTTATGAACTGCTACTGATGCAACGCCGCCGGCGCCAATAATAAGTGCTTTTCCCATTTTCTCGATCTCCTATCTCAAATAAATTTTTAACAATGTTAAAACGGCAACAAAAAAAGCAAGTGAAATACGCATTAGGCGCACACACTTGCTTAGATATATTAAATAATATGACAGTCCCAAAAAACAAGACGGAGAAGTGAATACAGTACTTGTACTTATTACTCACTTAAACGAATTTTCAGAAAGGACTACAATATTCAAATATATCAGTTAGGATCAGAGTCTATATAGCAAATAATTACTTTTACCACTCTTATTGACCGTTTCACAAGTTTGTGCATATTGCACTGGTTGTAAAGTAACCAACTTATAAAATTTGAGCTTTTAACTCAATCAATAAGGCAACGAAAGTTGCCAATCGGCATTTGACCGGGCTGTCCGTATGGCCATAACTTCTTATCAAGAAGTGGTCAAAGATTATCTGCTTGGAAAGATCCTTTGTATTTGAATATTTACTTTCCAAAAATTATCCTACTTCATAATAGCAGGATAGTTTAAAGTCGGCAAGTAAAAATTCTTTAAATTTTAAAATAAATTTTGGGAATTTAAAATGTGTTATAAGTTGTTATATATCATACAATATTCAAGCTTTTGAAAATTGTGCATTAGTACAAGCTTAGTTTTACTATAAATGACTAGCGTTATACAGATAAAATATGATTTTATCTTTGAAAATTGGTGGTTTATGGAGAAGTTTATGGAGAAGTTTATGGAGAATATGTATAGAACCTAAATACTACATTCGAGAGGCTAACGCGAGATATTATTTCTATATTATGGTAAAATGATATTAATGTACTTTATTATTGAGGTGATAAACTGTGACATATCAATTTATAGGTATAGATCATGTTCAGCTTGCTGCACCAAAGGAATGTGAAGAGAAGGCAAGAGCATTTTTTCAAGGCATACTAGGCTGGACTGAAATTCCTAAGCCTAAAGCGCTTCAAGCAAAAGGTGGAGTATGGTTTCAAGCAGGACATCACCAAGTACATATCGGCGTACAGGCTGATTTCACACCGGCGACAAAGGCACATCCGGCATTTGAAGTAGAGGAGCTAGATACGCTTCGCACGCATTTATTATTAAACGATATTTGCATCACTGATGATGAACATAGATTAGATGAAGGTGTTAAACGTTTTTTTATCCATGACCCCTTTGGTAACAGGATTGAGTTTTTAGAATGGAAAAGTAATCATTAGCTGTATATTAACCTCTATAGGTTCGCAAAAGGGTGCGAATTTGTAGAGGTTTTTAATATTAGAGTGAACGAAACGGTAGCTTCAAATGTCTAATGTATAAAGGAGGCTAGAGGATGGATGAAATAGCGCTCGCACAACTAGCGATTAAAGGTAATCAAACTGCACTCGTGAAGCTTTTAGCTTTGTATAGACCATCTATGTATCGTGTAGCCTTTAGCTATATGCGTAATGTACACGATGCAAACGATGCTGTGCAGGAAGTGACCTATATATGCTTAAAACAAGCTCATCAGGTCCAATCACCTGTATTTTTTAAAACTTGGCTTGTTCGCATAGTGATAAACACCTGTCTAAGTATGAAGAAAAAACAAAATAGAATAATCGTCTCCGATAATATTATGGAGCGAAGTAGTGAAATGAGTCAGTTATTTGAAATAAATGATGCTATCATGCAGCTGCCTGTAGAACAACAAGAGCTTATCCATTTGAAATACTTTCAGGATTTAAAAAATAGCGAAATAGCAACCTTAAAAAATATTCCTGAAGGTACAGTAAAGTCAAGATTGCATAAGACTATAAAGAAGCTCAAGTATTTGTTAAGAGAGGAGGGAATGTCATGAACACTTTTGATTCTAAACAAGCAGATCAATACTACAAGCTATTAGATCAGGTATCGCTTGAGGGTATGAAACAACATTTAGAGCTAATCGATGTAAATATACAGACTATTCGAAAGAAAAGACAAAAAAGAGTAGTACAGCTTTCAATGGCAGCTATTTTAAGTATTATTATTTTCTTTGTTAGTGGTGTAACCATATCTTCTGGCTTTGCAGAAGCAATTTCGAAAATAAATCTCTTTAAGCCCATCATTGAATTTATAGATCGTCATAAAACTATAGTAGATATAGTAGAAAATGACTATTATGAGACGATAAATGCTAGTCAAACCATTGATGGTATAACATTAACAGTAACAAATGTAATAGCTGATGAATCGGGAATGATCGTGTTATATAGATTGGAATCTGACAAGGATTTAGCAGACATATATCGTTCAAATGTTCATGTTGAGCTCTTACAAGGTGGACAGGTAATAGAAGATGTGATGATTACTTCTGGCTGGTATCCTCTTTCCGAGGGGACATTTTACTTAGAAAATTCAATAGAAGTATCTGCCCCTCAAGCAATGGATTATTCTGATCGACGCTTCACACTTAATTTATCATTAACAGAGCTCTCATTTGAGGTTCCGTTTATACTCGAAAAAGACATTATCCATTCTAAGCAAATTATAATTAACAAGGATATTATGATTGATAACCAAAAAATAACGGTGCATGCACTTAAAATTTCTCCACTAAAATCGGAGTTACAATTGTCCATTAGCAAAAATAACTCAAAGAAGATTCTTCAATTCAATGAATTAGTCATTTATGATGAGCGTGGTGAAGAATGGGGGAGAATTCATGGTGGTGTTACAGAATTTAGCTCACTAGCAGGTGATAATATAACACTCTTCTTTGAAAGTAACTATTTCCGTATACCAGAAAAGGTTACGATTGAGTTTAAAGAAATAGAAGCAATCGATAAAGAAGATGCTTATATTGAGGTAGATTTTTCTACAATGGATATTTTATATCTGCCAAACATACTTGATATTAATTTACAATTAATGAAACCCTATACGTTGGCGTACAGCTATTCAAGATTACAATCACCAGAGGCAACAATTGCATTAGGGAATTTAGTTGATGCTGATGGTAAGGTGTATTATAACAATTTTTCTAGCTACAGAGGAACAGATGACGATGTAGAAATTGAACAATCATACAGCGAAAGTCAGCATGAAGAGCCACTTGTAAACCCTGTAACGGTGGAGGTTACTAGATTTAATCAATTTTTAGAAGGTAGTGCACGATTAGAAGTTGAGATTCAGTAATTGAAAAAAATTATTACAAGTCAGCTGTCTTTGTTAGTGTGAAAAAGCTTCACCCCATACAGCTGACTTTTTTGATGAGATAAAAAGCTGGTGTCCAAGTGAAGTTTTACAGTAATAATTTTATAGTAAATGATTAGCTTAATCTTTAAGCTTTTCGGTAGTTAGCATCAATAGCAGCCTATAAATTATATATAAACCAATATATATTCCAGTTGAAATAAAAAGTGGGTTTAGAAAAATACCATGTATGGTCGTCATAAATAATGTGTTGTCTGCAATAACGGTGTAAATAGAGAGTGAAGCAATATTTCCAAAAATAATAGCTGAAATAACGGCTAATAGATTGAAAGTAAAGTGAGTATACTTAAATTTATATTTTAAGTACAACATCAAAACGGGAAAAATAATGCTGCTCAAAACGATTAATGTCTTCAATAAAATCCCTCCTTTACTATCTAGCTATTTCCTAATATTAATATAGATAAACCGAATGTTATTTATGTTTGGTTTTTAGTACAAACCTATAAGCTTTACAGCAACGCTTTAATATGGATATAAATGGACTATTTTAGACATATTATTAAGATGTGGTAGGAGTTTAAATAAAAGTGATCTGTATATCACTCGGGGAGTAATGAAGATGGATACTAAGTATTTAGATGTAACGATTATTGGCGGAGGACCAGCTGGACTGAGTGCTGGCTTACTGCTTGGGAGAGCTAGGAAGAAGGTAAAGATTATAGATGATAGTACTCCAAGAAATAGTGTAACTCGCGAGGTTCACGGTTATCTTACACGTAATGGCATATCTCCAACTGAATTTCGTCGACTAGCCAGAGACGAGCTTAGTGAGTATCCTTTGGTATCATTTGTAGATGACACTGCGAAGTCAATTACTGGGGAAGATGGTCAATTTATAGTTGAGACTATGCAGGGAGAAACAATATTAAGTAAAAAGGTTATTTTTGCAGTAGGTATGAAGGATGAGCCGCTCAGCATTGCTGGACTAGATAAGGTATATGGAAAAAGTGCCTTTGTCTGCCCATATTGTGATGGCTGGGAGTTACGCGATCAGCCACTAGTTATAATTAATAAGGGTGAGGAGCTCATGCATTTCGCTCCTATTATGTCTGGATGGTCAAAGCATTTAACTGTATGTACGAATGGACCTGATGAACTAACGGATGAACAGCGTGACGAGCTTCGTAGAAATGAAGTATCTTTGTTTGAGTCTTCAATAAAGCAAATTGATTCTCATGATGGAATAGTAAAGCAAGTTGTACTGGAAGATGGAACAGCTATCTCGTGTAGAGGCATTTTTTTCAGGCCTGAGCTAGTTATCGGATCAAGCTTACCTCAAGCAATTGGATGCGAAATGACTGAATGGGGAGGGATTGAAGTCGATGATTTTGGAAAAACCAGTGTTCCAGGCATCTATAGTGCAGGAGATGGAACAACGAGAAGACATCAAGCTATAGCTGCAGCTGCAATGGGTGCTTTTGTGGCTGCAATGATTAATAATGAGCTAAATACTGATTCTTGGAAAAGAAATTAAAAAAAGTCTCAACTTCGTCTATTATGACGGAATTGAGACTTTTTTATTGATGGACATAACCAGATATATTGACTACATGACTAATTGCCATCCTAAAAGAAATATTTTGATATATAATATTTACCGTCGTTAGAAATACCAATATATTTTTGTGAACGAATGTTAGTTCTATAATTGTAAGTATTAAATGTACGCTTGTTTATTAATCGATAATGTTTCTGGGGATTAACATTGTTGTTCTTTATATGTGTGACTGATAGTTCACTAATAATTGATAGTATTACAATACCGAGTGAAGAAATAGAGATGTAGTCAGAAACAAAGTCTATTAATAAAATTCTTTTATTTATATCTTCTGTGGTGTTTATTAAATAGAAAATATAGAAACCGACTATTACAGTGATAGATACTAATACCCAAGTAACTATTCTTCTATATCCGTACCTTTTTTTACCCTCGGAAATAAATACTACAGATACTGAAATAATAAACGTAATTATATTTATAATTATTAAAATTAATTGTTGGTGATCTTCGTTAATATCTATAAATGGGAATATATTAGCGAAAAGAATGATAACAAAGACTAAAATATTGAGGAGTAGATATAATTTTTTCATTACTTCATTCCGATCTTTTTTATCATATATTACCAAAATAAACCTTCGAATAAAAGTTGCTTTTTCATTTACGATATATAACAAAAGAAAGCCCCTATCCTGTGAAGGTAGAGGCTTTCTTTTGTTACTTCTTCTCCTTGTAAAACTCATGATATAACTTCATCAATGCTCTTTTTTCTATCCTTGAAACATAGCTCCGACTAATTTTCAAATCCTTTGCTATTTCACGCTGGGTGCGCTCGTCACCACCTGTAAGTAAACCGAAGCGAGTAATAATCACTTCTTTTTCGCGATCGTCTAAAATGCTTAAATTTTGGTAGATTTTACTTTTCTCTAGCTCGAGCTGGACTTGATCTGCGATATCGTCTGCATCATTTCCAAGTATATCGATAAGTGTAATCTCATTACCTTCCTTGTCGGTTCCGATTGGATCATGAAGTGAGATATCTTTTTTAGTCTTTTTAAGTGAACGTAAATGCATTAGAATCTCATTTTCAATACAGCGTGCAGCAAAGGTTGCTAGCTTCGTTCCTTTACCTGCTTGGAAGCTCTCAATCGCTTTTATTAACCCAATCGTACCAATTGAAATTAAATCCTCTTGATCCTCACCTGTATTGTCAAACTTCTTCACGATATGTGCGACGAGGCGTAAATTATGTTCAATTAATATGTTACGTGAATCTAAATTACCTTCAGCCATTCTTCTTAGATGTAACTGCTCTTCTTCTTCCTTCAAGGGCTGTGGGAACGCATTATTTTTGACGTAAGATACAAGCAAAGATAGCTGTTTTATAAATAAGGCAATCGACGCAAGCAATCCAGGCATAGCTCCACCTCCAGATGTACAGTTGACTATTGGCATGGGTAAGCAATAGCCGATAATGGTCTGTTATCTAATGTATGAGGGCTAATGTCTAGTTGTGTCTGTCCCACATAAAATTGTACAAAATTATCTTTTATAAAATAACGAATATTTACATAGTTAATAGCCGAGCCTCATAAATTTAGTAAGACTCGGCTTTTTCTCCATTACTATTGCTTTTATTAATTAATGATGTGGAAAATATATTAATCCAAAAGGATAGGATGGCTGATCAGTAATATGCTTGGCTTCAGTTAAAATAGGGATGCCATCATGTGAGAGCAAGTAGAATTGTCCTTTATATGTTGATTCATATTCATGAAGGAGCTCAGCAAACTTACTTGTATATTCCTCTCCAAGCATTTTAGGATTCCATTCAAAAGCTATAGCCCTTATTTTCTTATCCACTATGCTTTGCTTCATCCCTAAAAAGGCATGATATTCTCCACCTTCAATATCAATTTTGAGCAAATCTACCTTTTTAACAGATTGAAGCAGCTCATCGATCGTAATCGTATTGACTTCAATTTCCTCTAGCTCTACATCTAAATTTGAATTAATTGAGGAATCTCCCTGATAAGTTGATGAAACAAAAAAATTTATTGAGGTCTTGTCAGAATATGCTGCTAAATTATGAAGCTCAGTTTGAGGGGTGACCCAGTTCATCTGTACATTGTCTTTTACATAAGTATATACAGAAGGATTAGCTTCTAGCCCAATGACCTTTCCTTGTTCGCCAACGAGCTGTGCTGCAAGAATTGTAAAATAACCAATATTAGCACCAATATCTACAATCGTTTGGCCTGGTCTGATCTGCTTTCGAAAATATTGTGTTAGCGGATGCTCAATTGCTCCTGTTGTAACTAAAGTAGGCATTAGGCTTCTATCTTTTGCTGAGATAGAGAGTAGACCGCCATAAGTCGTTTTAACAAGCATGGTATCATTGCCAATATATATCCCAAACATCATTTGTCACTCCTAAGTTGATATAATTTAATACTATTACTTATATGTAGGTGTGGAATAACGTTTGTCTGTCCATCTAAATTAATCCTTAATTATTACAAATAACTTAATAATGCTTAAGCACTAAATCTAGTTAGATTTGCGACAATGGGTTTAATAGCATTTGATTTTATGGTATATTTAGTAATATTTTACATAAAAAATCGGTCATCTAAATGATAGATATAATATAGGAGGAGTATGATGAAAAAGTATCAACCTGTTCAATTACCGAAGCATTGGCTAACAAATAAGCTGGATAAGAAACCATTTGAGTTTTCAAGCGATTCAGCAATTGGTATTGTTTTAGGTCCGTTATCGTTAATATATTTAAACCCATGGTTGGCGATATCTTTAGCGTTTGTAGATATAGCTGCTATTGTTATGCTTCAATTTTTAATCGCAAATAAGTTTTTTTCCGTTGTCCTTATTATTATTTCTTTAATATTACTCATAGCTAATCACTATTTAAGTGCTTGGATACGCATATGGTTAGTTGAGAGGAGGAAGTAAGATGAGAGAGAAGGATAGAGAGCAATTATTATCAAATTTACAATTTACACATATTCATGTAGGCAGAGTAAATGAATTACTATCAAGCTATCATCGTATTCATAGAGTTCCATTTAATTCTTTAACTGCAATTTTAAGTACATTACTCATTTTATTACTCCTTTGGGGCATTGGCTTAACACATGTGATACATACTGTAGGCGAAAAAGTAGCTAACTCAATGGTCACATTAGAAAATAGTGAGTATCTTCCAGTAGCAGATGAGGTGGAAACTAGTGATGATGCTTTAGCTGAAGAGGATAAGCCTCTTGTTGATATTAGTTTTATTACTGATGTGTTTGCAAAGCAGTCTAAGTATAGTGCAAGTGGTGTTTTCTTTTATTCCCTTATCGTTGCTTTATTTGATACGCTGTTTATTATAGGTTTAGCGATTGGTATTAGTTATGGTGGATTTTATTTGTACCATATTATAAAAGTAGAAAAAAATAAAACAAAGCTACAAAAAATCGTGTCAGATATAAAGCAAGAACTAACTGAATTACAACAATCATTTATTCCCCAAGAATACTGGCATCTTCCATATTTAAGTCGTATGATACGCTTTGTTGAGCAGGATCGTGTTGATGATTTAAGAAGCTGCTTAGATTTAATGGATCTAGAAATTAGGCATAAACAAATTGTGGATGCATTAGCACAGGATCAAGTAGTGGACCCTCAGATAATTTCAGATGTGATAAAGAACCCGAAAGAACGAGCTGCTCATCAAAATAATGAACGAAGAGACGACGATAAATCAACAAATCTAGTAATGAAATAGCTTAATTATTATTAGAGCATGGATAAGCCCAAACGAACCTCTTAATGGTTGAATAGAATAAACTATATTAATCTATGAGGTGAGTTTGTGAATATATCTGATTTTTTATTTACAAATGAAGCGTATCAATTCGTAAGTCAGTATATGGCACCTGAAATGCTCATTGTTATTCCAGTCCTTATATTTATTTACTGGCTAATGGAGCAAACCCCCAATTTTAGAAAATGGGTAATTCCGTATATTGTCACCCTTTTTGGTATTGGTGCAGGGGTTATCGTGACTAAGTCGGTAGAGGATGGTTTTTTACAGGGCGTGCTTGCAGCTGCAGTTTCTATATTAATACCTGCAATTCAGGCAAAAGTGAAAAAAAGCAAACAAGCTGTTGCTATTTTGGAGCAGCAGGAGCTAGAAAAGCAAGAGAACAAAGATGAACATAAATGTGAGGAACAGTAGAGTGATACTCAAAATGAGTAAAACAGATTAGCTTTTAAGTATCATAAAATAAGCCCTTTACGAAGACGTGTAAAACGTTTATTCGTAAAGGGCTTATTATTATTTAGGTGCAGTTAAATATTTTTTACCTGCAAGTAATGCGATACCAAAGCATAAAATCATCACAAGACCACCGACATAAAACGGCACATCAATGTTATAGTCGAAGAGGAAGCCAGCTAAAATGGGTCCGACAATATTACCTAAGGAGGTATAGGATGAATTTAAGCCTTGAACATAACCCTGCTCATCCTTGGTCATTTTAGAAAGCAATGTTCCAAGAGCTGGACGTAATAAATCAGATCCTAAAAAGACAATAAAGGTTACAGCAAAGATAATCCAATATGTTTTCGTAAACGTTAATAAGATGACAAAAACACCAGTTAGTACTAAGCTAAATACGATAATCTTAAATTCGCCAAACCAATCTAACAATTTCCCAAATAGTGTAGCTTGAATAACTGCTCCTGCTATTGAGCCAAGTGTAATCATAAGTGCAATATCTTCCGCTGTAAATCCAAATTTATGATCAACGTAAAGTGCGAATACAGTCTCATAATTTGCTAAGCCGAATGCAGCGATAAAAACGATAATTAAGCTAAAGAAATAGGGTTCCTTAACAGAAAGCAACAATTGCTTCCAAAGTGGTAAAAATTCTTTTCCTGTAGAGTGTGAGGCTTCAACTGTATCGCTTTTAGCAAGCTCAACTTTTTTAGGTAAAAAGATAATGGTAATAAATGCTGCAATAAGTCCTGCGATAGCGGCACCATAAAACGGAGCACGTAAGCCTAATTGTGATAGGTAGCCACCAATACCTGGTCCAATAATAAAACCTGTTGTTAATGCGGCAGTGACAATCCCCATCGCCTTACCACGTTCTTCATCTGTAGTGATGTCAGCAACGTAGGCAAAAATAGCTGGCATAGAAAGAGCTGCCCCAATTCCACCTAAAACACGAGCGAAGAAAAGAAAAAATACAGTATTAGATGCACCAAACATCCATTCAGATAAGGCAAAAACTAATAATCCTGCAATAATAATAGGTTTTCGTCCAACACGGTCTGAAAGTCGACCAGCAAACGGTGAAAATAAAAATTGTGATAATGAAAATGCTGCGACCATTAAGCCTACTGTCGTACCATCAATATGAAGAAACTCCATATAAGAAGGCATGATTGGTATAACTAACCCGACACCAACAAATAAAATAAAAATGTTGAGCATCAAAATTAACAGTGCACCACGATGTCTTAACATTAAAGCCATAAAATCCCCCAGTGTATAATATAAAAATTATAATATCAAAAAAAAGAGCTATTCTTCATTATGACATAATTTCAAACAAAGGTAAAATCCACTGTTT
>Ga0182742_1002617_pt1 | contig 19527 bp, 18 predicted proteins | sample eDN5th37CBELigMG_FD_128880 | JGI IMG/M metagenome (GOLD analysis project Ga0182742, IMG submission 128880) | Enriched Miracle-Growth compost microbial communities from Emeryville, California, USA - eDNA 5th pass 37_C BE-Lig MG (version 2)... ... | reverse complement strand
GTGAAGAACACGTAGCGGCCGTCGTTGGAGAACGTCGCGCCGTGCCAGTAGGCGAACAGCGGGTCGGCGACCGCGTCGATGCGCTTCGGGTTCGCCGGGTCGGAGATGTCGATCAGCAGGCCGTTGCCCTGGCAGGAACCGGCGGCGATGTCGAGTTCCTCGTAGACGGTGATGTCATGGCAGGCGTTCGTGTTCGGCGACGGGCTCCAGCTGCCGCCGGACGGATGCGTCGGGGTCTGCGGCCCGTTCTGCAGGCCGTTGACCGCGCCGGTCTCCTCGTTGCGGAACAGGCGCGGCTCGTTGACGACCGCGGCGTTCTCCGGCGCGGCCAGCGGCACCTTGATGACCTCGATCCGCCACTGCGACGGGTTCGCCGAGCTCGCGTTGCCGTTGCTGCAGCCCGCCAGCTCGGTCGCCGAGCGGACGCTGCTGGTGCCGGAGACGTAGATGTAGACGTTGTCCGGGTCGTTCTTCGGGCGCACGAGCGTGTGCGTGTGCGAGCCGCGGCACGTCTGGACGCCGCCGACCTGGCGCGGCGCCTCGATGTCGGAGATGTCGAAGATGCGCACGCCGCGGAAGCGCGTCTGCGCGTTGGCCGCCGGCGTCAGCGTGCAGTCGATCTTCGCGCGCGTCTCCTCGACCGACATGAACAGCAGGTTGCCGTAGACGGACAGGTCGCCCTGGCCGCCCGGGCACACGACCGCGGTCTTCAGCGTCGGCGAGGCCGGGTTGGAGATGTCATAGATCTGGAACCCGTTGAAGTTGCCGACGAACGCGTAGTTGCCCTGGAACGCCATGTCGGAGTTCGGGTACGCGAAGTCGCCGGGGTTGTTCGGGTTCGACCAGCCCGCGGGTTTGTCGCGATGCGCGAGCAGCTCCAGGCCCTTCGCCGCGACGCCAGGGTTGTCGAGCCCCGGTGCCAGGGTCGCGCGCGGGTCATCGGTTGTCGGCAATTGCGCCGATGCCGTCCCTGGCACGACTGCTAGTGCTGCGCTCACCCCAAGCGCAGCCAACACCCTCATCCTCATGTGCGTTGCTCCTCCTATCCGGGCCCCTCATGTAGCCCTCAGGGTCGGCAACGATAAACCAGGAACCGGGGCGCCAGCAAGTGGTGAGCGGGCCCTCCCTATACGGAAGGCCCGCTCACCGGGTCCGGCCTACGGCTGAGTGGTGCTCAGCGTGAAGGTCAGCGTCTTGCTGTACTCGCCGGTGCGCAGCGCGTCGTCCGCGTTCACGCGCTGGCTGAACTGCAGCGACACCGCGTCATTGGACACGGGGCCGTCATAGGAGAGCAGGTTCAGGCCCGAGCCGACGTTGTTGTACGGCGTGCCGGTGTTGGCCGCGTTGCGAGCCCGCGCCTGCAGCGGCTGCGGCAGGAAGAACTCGCCGTTGACCAGGTGGCCCGTGTTCTGCGGGCTCGGGTCGGACACGCTCAGCGTCGCCTCGCCCGCGGTCGAGATGACGTTGGCCGAGGTCGAGGCCTCGTAGGTCTGCGCGACGCCCGGCGTGAAGGCGCCGAAGCTCGCCGGCGCGCCCAGCGTCAGCGACAGCGTCGCCGGCACCGAGCCGCCCACGTCGCCCTCGGCGGGCGGCGAGTCGCGGAACGGGATCGAGTCCTGCGACTGCGCGTTCAGGCGCTCCCAGGAGACCCGCTCGGCGGCGGCGATCTCGGACTCCTTCAGGTCCTCGGTCGGCGTCAGCTTGAACGTGTCGAAGCCGCGCGCGATCTCCGAGCCGTAGATGCGGCCGTTGTACCAGTACGCCGACCAGAAGCCGCCGCTGACGAGGCTCGCCGCGGAGATCGGGCCGCGGTCGAAGTAGCCGATCTCCTTCGGGTTGCGCGGATCCGTGAAGTCCATCAGCGAGATGCCGCCCTGGTACCAGGCCTGGGCCAGCACGTTGCGGCCCGGGATCGGGACCAGGTTGCCGACGTGGCTGACGCAGTTCTCCTGGTTGGTCTGCGCCACCGGCAGCTTGTAGTAGCTGCGGAACTCCATCTTGCCGTCGACGATCTCGTAGATCGCGTTCGCGCCCCAGCTCAGCTGGTCGGTCGCGCGGCAGCGAGCGCCCGAGCCGCCGCCCCACTCGTCCGTGAACACGACGTACTTGCCGTCGTTGGAGAACGTGGCGCCGTGCCAGTACGCGAACAGCGGGTCGGCCACGGCGTCGATGCGCTTCGGGTTCGCCGGGTCGGAGATGTCGATCAGGATGCCGTTGCCCTCGCAGGCGCCGGCGGCCAGGTCGAGCTCCTCGTAGACCGTGATGTCATGGCAGGCGTCCGTGACCGGGGACGGGCTCCAGCCGCCGCCCGCCGGATGCTGCGGGGTCTGCGGCGCGTTCTGCAGGCCGTCGACCGCGCCCGTCTCGGGGTTGGCGAACAGCCGCGGGCCGTTGACGACCGCAGCCTGCTCCGGCGCCGCCAGCGGCACCTTGATGACGTCGATCCGCCAGCGCGACGGGTTCTCCGTGTTCGCGGCGCCGTTGCTGCAGCCCTCCAGCTGGGTGGCGGCGCGCACGCCCGCGGTGCCCGAGACGTAGATGTAGACGTTGTTCGGATCGTGCTTCGGCCGCACCAGCGTGTGCGTGTGCGAGCCGCGGCACGTCTGGACGCCCGCGACCTGCACCGGCGCCTCGATGTTCGAGATGTCGAAGATGCGGATGCCGCGGAAGACGGGCTGCGACGTGCTGGTCGAGCAGTCCACCCGCGCGCTGGTCGCCTCGACCGAGACGAACAGCAGGTTGCCGTAGACCGACACGTCGTTCTGGCTGCCCGGGCAGACGATCGACGTCTTCAGCACCGGGTCGGCCGGGTTGGAGATGTCGTAGATGTTGATGCCGTTGTAGTTGCCGTTGAACGCGTAGTTGCCCTGGAAGGCAATGTCCGAGTTCGTGCCGTTGACGGCGGCCGGCTTGGGCCGGTTGGCCAGGTGCTCGAGGCCCTTGGCCGCCACGCCCGCGTCGGTCAGGCCGGGCGCGAGCGTCGCGCGCGGGTCCGTCGTCGACGGCAGCTGTGCGGACGCCGTCGCGGCGCAAGCGCCGGCGAGTACAAGCGTCCCTACGAGTGCGCCTGCCAGACGTCGCCTCATTCGGCGCCCGGCGGGCCGCATCGTCGCGTCATGCGACATATGTGGGAAACCCCCTCCGTTGTTTGTGGCCGCGAGATCGCGTGCCCCCTCGGCCTCGAACGCTACCCGCATCGCCGCGGGCTTCGCAACCCTCTTCCGATGTACGGGTTCGGATGCGGCGTGCGCCGATACCCTGGGCGGCATGAGGAGGTCTTCCCTGGCGCTGTGCGCGGCCGTCGTGCTGCTCGCCGGCTGCGGCGACAAGGACAAGAAGGATCCGGCCACGTCAGCGGCGAGCGCGGAGGAGACCGCGGCGCCCAACGTCGTTCAGGCCGGCGCCCCCGGCGAGCCCTCGCGCAAGATCTCGGCCACCGCGACGGTGGCGCCGATCAAGCACACCCAGGCCGACATCGAGTTCATGCAGGGCATGATCCACCACCATCAGCAGGCGGTGACGATCTCCGACTGGGTGCCCGAGCGCACGCAGAGCACCAGCCTGCGGCTGATGGCCAAGCGCATCGAGGTCTCCCAGCAGGACGAGATGCAGCTGATGCGCGACTGGCTGTCCAAGCGCGGCGTGGACCCCGACGACCACACGCACAAGCACCGGGCGATGCCCGGCATGCTCACCTCGCGCCAGCTGAGCAAGCTCAAGGCGGCGCGCGGCAAGAAGTTCGACCGCCTGTTCCTGCGCTACATGACCCAGCACCACATGGGCGCGCTGACCATGGTCAAGGAGCTCTACGACAAGGGCGGCGGCCAGGAGGCCGAGATCGGCCAGTTCGTCATGCACGTGGACTCCGACCAGTCGATCGAGATCCAGCGCATGGCCGAGCTGCTGCGCGACCTCTGAGCCCGGCGGACCTCCCGACGAGGTCCGCCGGACCCGTTCAGCTCACGGCTGGGTGGTCGTCAGCGTCTTGCTGTACTCGCCCCGTTGACCAGATGCCCCGTGTTCTGTGGCTCGGGTCGGACACGCTCAGGGTCGCCTCACCCGCCGTCGAGACCACGGTCGCGCTCGTCGGCGGCGCGCCCAACGTCAGCGACAGCGTCGCCGGCACGTCTCCGCGGTCAGGTCCGTGGTCGGCGTCAGCGCGAACGAGTCCAGGCCGCGCGCGATCTCCGCGCCGTAGATGCGGCCGTTGTACCAGTAGGTCGCCCAGAAGCCGCCGTTGACCAACGACTGCGTGGTGCTCGGCGGACCGCGGGGAGGTCGGTGAAGTCCACCACCGACATGCCGCCCTGGTGCACGAACACGTTGCGCCCCGGATCGGGATCAGGTTCGCGAGGTGGCTGACACAGTTCTCCTGGATCGACTGCGCGACCGGCAGCTTGTAGTAGCCCGCGGCCAGGTCGAGCTCCTCGTAGATCGCGTAGATCGCGTCCGCGCCCCAGCTGTCGAAGATGCGGATGCCCCGCATGCGGGTCTCGGCGGTAGGTGCGCGATGCCGGTGCGCCGCGGTCCCGGCGTTGTCCACCCCGCCGGAGAGCCCGAAGCGCGGGTCCTCCGTGGTCGCGGGGAACTCCCTTACAGGTCTTCCAGCACGCGTTCGACCGGGAACCCGCCGGCGGGCTCGGGTGGCTGCGGCGCGGGCGGCGGGCCCTCGAAGGCGAGCTCGATCGAGCGGTTGAACGCGCGCTCGGAGATCTCGGGGTCGAGCTCGGCGAGGCGCTCGAGCGACTCGATCCGCAGCTCGCGCTCGACGGGCGGCTCCGCGGGCGGCTCGCTCTCGGCGAAGGCGCGCAGGATCTCCTCGTAGCGCTCGGGGAAGCCGAGCCCGTCGAGCAGCTCGGGCAGGCGCTCGCGCAGCAGCTCCGCGAGCCGCAGCCAGTCCGCCATGCGCTCGAGCTCCTGCGGCGTGCGCGGGACGTGGTGGGGCTCGAGCTCCAGCCAGGTCAGCCCGACCGCGGGCGGCTCGGGCCGCGGGTCGAACCAGCGGGCGACCGCCGCCCAAGCGCCGAGCGCGTCCACGCCCACGGCCTTGCCCGCCCAGCGCAGGCGGCGCAGCGCGATCTCGGCCAGCGCCTTGACCTCGTCGTCGGGGCAGGCGTCGGCGAGCACGTCGAGCAGCCGCACGGCCTCGGCCTCGTCGAGCTCCGGGCAGAGGTGGTGGATGCCGTCGCCGAGCGCGTCCCAGTCGGCGTCCGTGCGCAGCAGCCGGCGCTCGCCGAGCGCCACCGTGACGCCGTCGACGCCGCAGTGGCGCAGGAAGCGCCGGCGCTCCTCGGCGTCCTCGGCGAGCTCGTCGATCACGAGGTCGCGCCAGCTCGGATGGACCCAGTCGACCCTCACTTGATCACCCGCAGGAAGTGGTCGGCGAGCCGGTCGACGAGCTCCACGGGCGGCTTCGGCAGCCCGTTGGCGCTGTGGCGGCGCAGGGCGGCGGCGAGGTCGCGCTCGGCCACCGGGCCGGGCGGCGAGTCGAGCATCGCCAGCAGCAGCTCGCGGTGGTCGGGGTCGAGCGCGCGGTAGGAGGCGGTCATCGCCTCGGTCGGCTCGCTGAGCTCGCGCTCGACGCCGTCCTCGGGCACGCCGCGGGCGACGAAGCGGCGGATCCGCTCGGGCGTGAAGTGCGGGTGCTCGACGATCCGGCGCCCGAGCCTGCGCACCGCGTCGCGCTTGTCGGGCGGCAGCTGGGCGGCGCGCGCGTGCCGGAACAGGATCAGGGTCTTCTCCTCCGGCCCGAGCGTGGACGCGTCGACGCCGACCGCGGCGGGCTGCGGGAAGCGCTCGCCGCCGCGCTCGCGGTGCAGGCGCCTGAGGCCGGCGCGCAGCGGCGCGGGGCGCGAGGTCCAGACGAGCCAGTGGCGCTCGTCCGTGGCGCGCAGGATCCGGTCCAGGTTCGCCGCCCAGCGCTCCGCGGAGTCCGCGCGGTACTCCGTCGAGCCGAACGCGTCGTCGGCGATGAACAGCTGCGGCCGCTCGCGGTCGTAGCGGCGCTCGATCTCCTCCGGGCGCGTGCACTCGTGCACCTCCCAGCCCTCGGTCAGCAGCGCCAGGCCGAGCATCCGCGCGATCGCGGTCTTGCCCATCTCGGGCGGGCCGCTGAGCACGAGGAAGTGATGGGCCCGCAGGACGGCCACCGAGCGCTGCCAGGCGGGCGTGGGGACGAAGACCTTCGCCAGCGCTCGCATGGCGGGCTCGTCGACGGTCGAGCGCGCGAGCGCGTCCGGGTCGGGCTCGACGGCGTCCAACGCGAGCACCGACGGCAGCCTCATCCGCAGCGCGGGCAGGCGCCGGATCGCGTCCAGGAGCTCGGGCTCGCTGTAGACCACGTCGCCGCCGAGCGGGCGGTTGGCGAACGTGACCACGCTCCCGTAGCGCGGCGGCTGCGGCCGGTCGTCGTCACCGCGCGACCAGACGCAGCGGACGAGCACGGGCGGCTCGAGCTCGCGGCCGGCGAGCGTGAGGGGATCGTCGGTCACGAGCCGGCGCTCGTCGAACGCCGACCCTTCCCACAGCGCCGGGTCCACCCCGGCCTCGGCCTCGAGCACGAGCTCGCACAGACGCTCGAATTGCAGCCAGCCAAGCTCCTCGAGACCGGGCATGGGCTGAAGTGTGCCTGGTCTCGTGCGTTTCCGCACGCCGCGCTCGAACGTCCGCCGACTGCGAGCGGTTAGGCGGGATATCCGTACCTGTTGACGCCGCCGCTCAAGCTACGCTCGCCCGTACGGTCGTTGTGTCCTGCGGCCGCCTCTCTAGACACCCTTCGAAGGAGGTGCTCACGCATGTCCGCAACGCTGCCTGCTCTTCGGCACATCGACCGCAACCACGTCGCGTCCCTGATGGAGCGCGAGCGTGCGCGGCTGCGTGAGCGCACCGCCAAGTCGGGCGAGTACTTCGCGCGCGCCAGCAAGGTGATGCCGGGCGGCGTGCCGTCGCAGTTCCAGAAGAACGACCCGTGGCCCGTGTACCTGACGCACGGCAAGGGCGCGGCGGTCTGGGACGTCGACGGCAACGAGTACGTCGACTTCCACAACGGCTTCGGCGTGATGACGGTCGGTCATGCGAACCCGGTGATCGCCGCGGCGGTGAAGGCGCGGATGGACGAGGGCACGCACTTCGCGGCGCCGACCGAGGGCTCGATCGTGGTCGCCGAGGAGCTGCGGCGCCGCTGGGGCCTGCCGCACTGGCGCTTCACGAACTCCGGCACGGAGTCCACGATGGACGCGATCCACCTCGCGCGCGGGATCTCCGGCAAGGACGTGATCGTCAAGATCGAGGGCACCTACCACGGCCACCACGACGCCGTGATGGTCTCCGTCAAGCCGCCCGCGGACCAGATGGGCGACCGCTCCAAGCCCAACAGCGTCCCGTACGGCCTCGGCTACGCGCCCGGCACGGCGGAGTACACGCGCGTGGTGCCGTTCAACGACGCCGAGGCGCTCGAGGCGGCGATGGGCGACGACGTCGCCGGCGTGATCATGGAGCCGGCGATGATGAACGTGAACATCGTCCCGCCCGTCCCCGGCTACCTGGAGGCGGTCCGCGAGATCACGTCCCGCCACGGCGTCCAGCTGATCTTCGACGAGGTCAAGACGGGCGCGGCGGTCGCCGCCGGCGGCGCGACCGAGCTGTTCGGCGTCACGCCGGACATGGTCTGCCTGGCCAAGGCGATCTGCGGCGGCCTGCCGGGCGGCGCGATCGGCATGACCGAGGAGCTGGCCGAGCTCGTCGCCGACGGGCGCGTGCGCCAGCAGGGCACCTTCAACGGCAACCCGCTCACGATGGCCGCCGCCCAGGCGACGCTGATCGACGTCCTCACCCCCGAGGCCTACAAGCAGCTGCACGCCGCCAACGAGAAGCTGATGGCCGGCTGCGAGCGCGTGATCGCCGAGTACGAACTGCCCGCCCACACCGTCGGCCTGGGCTCCAAGGGCTGCGTGGTGATGTCGGAGACGCCGGTGCGCGAGTACCGCGACTACCAGACCAAGATCCACCACGACCTGACCGACCTGGCCTGGCTGTACCACATGAACCACGGGATCTTCATGACCCCGGGCCAGGACGAGGAGTGGACGCTGTCGGTGCTGCACACCGACGAGGACCTGCAGCGCTACGTGGACGTCTTCGAGACGTTCGCGCGCGACGTCACCCAGCGCTGACCGTTCCCAGTATCAGCAACGCTGGACGGATGATCTATAGACAGTAGTTCTTGATCGGGTGAGGCTCCCACCGCTTCCGCTCGGACGAGCAGGGAGCGCGTCTCTCACCCGATCGTGCTGTCACCCCTCAAGGCTGTCCTCTTCGTCGTTTCCGCCGCCGCGCTCGGTGGCGGCGGAGCCGCACTCGCCCTGGCGCTCCGGGACCAACCGGATGACCCGTCGCCGGCCGCGGCGCGCTCGATCGTCGACACAGCCGGCCGAGCGCTCGCCGCGTCGCTGACCGACGCAGGCACCGCCGCGTCGCTCGATGAGTTCGTGGCCGCCGGGCGCTCCGCGCAGCGTCGCGCGATTGATGTGCGCGCGCTCGGGACCAAGGTGTCGCGCCTCCCGGAGCCCGCGTATCGGTCCGCCGCGCGCGCGGCGGTCGACGCTCATATCGCCGCGCTGACCTCCATCGCCTCGCTGGCGTCAGCCGAACGCTCGACGGCAGCGACCCGACGGCGGCTTGTGGAGGACGCCGCCAGCTCCCAATCGGCGCTCGAGCGAGCTGCGCGTGCTTGGCCACGTCCGGAGAACCCGCGCGCCGCCGTCGCCACTCCCGCGGTCGTCCGCGTCGACTCGACCGCCGCAACCGTGGCCAAGCGGCTGCGGACCATCGAACGACGCTTGCGCCGATGGCGACTGCGCGTCGCCCAGGTCAAGCGCGCCCGGCGCGCTGCCGTGGGAGTCCTGGACTCCTACGCATCCTCGTTCCGGAGCCACCACCGGACGTACCAGAAGCTGCGCGACGCCACCGAGGCGTTCATCGCAAAGACCGATCGCAGCGGCTCCACCTTCGACGACGCGTATGAGTTCCTCGGCGGTGCGATCAGCGACCGGGCTCGCGTGCGGCGGGCGCTGGACGCGCTTGACCCGCCCGGGTCGGTCGCGGGCGCGCACAATCGTGTGCTCGCAGCGCTGGACACGGCGATCGAGGCGATGGGGGACGCGTACGACGGCATCGTCGACTACCAGTTCGACGACGGCGAGTACTCCTCGTACAAGGAGACGCCGGGGTGGCGACGTTTCGCGGAGAAGTCCGACGCGCTCGCCGGCACCTACGCCGCGAACTTCGCCGACTGGGAGCGCCGCGTCGCGCGAGCGCGCCGCGCGATCACGAACAAGCCGATGCCTCGCCGCCCGGAGGTCTGAGGATGCCTGACGACCATTTCTGCCCCGATTGCGGACATTCGACCGCACCTGATGACCAGTTCTGCCGAAGGTGCGGCGCAGCGCTGGGCGAGCAGCCCGATGCCGCGGGCCACAAGCGCAGGCGCGGTCCGGTCGTCATTGCTGTGCTCGCGCTCGTCGCCTGCGCCGGCGCGGCGACGGCGGTGCTCGCCGCGGGCGGTGTTCTCGGGGGCGACGAGGATCCCGCGGATCGAGCGCTCGTGGACCCACGAGCCGCGCTCCGCGCGCAGCTGGCGGCGCCGTTCCAGAAGCAGATGGACATCCGCGACGAGTTCTTCGCCGCCGAGCGGGAGTACCGCGCCGCGATGCGCTCGGCACGCCGGACGCTGCGCGAGTATCGCCGGGCCGATCGCGACTACAAGGCGGAGCTCAAACAGATCTCCGACGAGTTCGCAGACGAGTTCGACGAGTGCACGCGGTTCAACATCCCTTGTCCCGACCCGGACTATCCCGAGCCGCCGAAGGTCCCCAGTTTCAAGGAGCAGATCAAAGATCTGAAACGAAGCGCAAAGCAGCTCTCGGCCCTGCAGGCGACAGCTTCCTCCCTGCAGCCGCCCGAGCGTCTCGCCTCACTGCAGGCGCAGCTGGTGACCGCGGTGACGATGCTGCGCGAGACCGCCGAACACAACGCGGACGTGCTTTCCGAGGCGATCGAGGAGCCGGAGTACGAGGCGGCCGGGCAACTCGACAAAGGCAAGCTCGAAACCCTCCGCAACCAGGACATGCCGTCGGTGCGCGCACTGAACGCCGGAGCGCTCGAGATCGTCCGCGACCTCGGGCTGGATCTGTCGCGCTACGACCTCCCTGGCGGGCGCGACATCGACACCAAGGACTCAAGCCAGGACGTCTGACACCGGATCGGCGGGGCTGACCCGCGGTTGCCGCCGGACGCTGCGCTAGCGTCCGGCGCCGATGCTTGAGCGCTGGTTCTCGATCACCGAGCGCGGCTCGACGGTGAGGACCGAGGTCCTCGGCGGGGTCGTGACGTTCCTGACGATGGCGTACATCGTCTTCGTCAACCCGGCCATCCTCGGCGGCGGCGCCGGGATGCCGTTCGAGGCGGTCGTGGTCGCGACCGCGCTCGCGGCGGCGATCTTCACGCTGGTGATGGGGCTGGCGACGAACCTGCCGTTCGCGCTCGCCTCGGGCCTGGGGCTCAACGCGGTCGTGGCCTTCGACCTGATCGTGGGCCGCGGGCTCGAGTGGCCGGTCGCGATGGCGTGCGTGGTCATCGAGGGCCTGATCGCGCTCGTGCTCGTGCTCGCGGGCCTGCGCGAGGCGATCATGCGCGCGATCCCCCACGAGATCAAGCTCTCGATCGGGGTCGGGATCGGGCTCTTCATCGCGCTGGTCGGCTTCCGCGACGCGGGCATCACGGTCAACGACCCGGCGACGGGGATCGGGCTGGGCGTGCTGACGGGCGGCGCGCCGCTGATCGCGCTCGCCGGCCTGCTGGTGATGATCGTCCTGACCGCGCGCGGCGTGCGCGGCGCGATCCTGCTCGGGATCCTGGCCTCGACCGCGCTCGGGCTGATCTTCGGCGTGCTCGAGGGGCCGGACAAGGTCGCGCAGTTCCCGAACGGCGACGACTTCTCGACGATCGGCGACGCGCTGGCGCCCGACAACCTCGCGGACGCGCTGACGTGGGCGCTCGTGCCCGTGATCTTCGTGCTCTTCGTGACCGACTTCTTCGACACGATCGGCACCGCGGTCGCGGTCTCCTCGGCGGGCGGGATGCTCGACGAGAGCGGCCAGCCGCCGCGGCTGCGGCGCCTGCTGCTGGTCGACTCGGCGGCCGCGGCCGGCGGCGGCGCGATGGGCGTCTCGAGCGTCACCACCTACGTCGAGTCCGGCGCCGGTGTCGCCGAGGGCGCGCGTACCGGCCTGGCGTCGGTCGTGACCGCGGTCTGCTTCGCGCTGACGATCTTCTTCGTGCCGCTGATCGCGGTCGTCGCCCAGACCGTGATGGTCGGCGACGTGGGGCTGCACCCCGCCGTCGCGCCCGCCCTGATCATGATCGGCTACCTGATGATCCGGCTCGTCGCCGACGTCGACTGGTCGCGCCCGGAGGCCGGCATCCCCGCCTTCCTGGTGATCGCGGGCGTGCCGCTGACGTTCTCGATCAGCGCCGGCATCGGCCTCGGCGTGCTCGGCTACGTGGCCACGATGGTGGCGATCGGCCGCGCCCGCGAGATCCACGTGCTGATGTGGGCGCTCGTGCCGCTGTTCCTCGCGTTCTTCGCGTCGGACTGGCTGAGCGCGAACGTCTTCTAACGCCGCCGGTAGCGGACCTCGAGGTCGCCGGCGAACGCGCCCGGCGTCTCGGCCACGCGCCAGCGCCCGACGAACTCGTCGGCGATCGTCGCCTCGTAGCGCTGATCGAAGCCCGGCTGGTCGCGCCAGGCGCGCAGCACGCCGCCCTCGAGCGCGATGCCGTACGTGCGCCGCACCCCGCGCGAGTCGAAGTACTCCATCACCAGCCCCTCACCGTCCTCGGGCGGCCCGATGACGCTGATCGCGTCCGGGAACAGCTCGTGCTCGTTGGTGGTGCGCTGGACGACGAAGCGCCGCCCCGGCCCCCACTCGTACGTCGTCACCCCGGGCACGTCCGCGTCCAGCTGCGGGTGGCGCGCGACGGTGTCCCAGGTGCCGATCAACGCGGCGAAGCGCTCGATGTCACTCATGCCGGTAGAGACCACCACAACGCCCGGGACTCATCGGGGAATCCCTAAGGGTCGCTCAGGGTCATTCCCAATGGTCGGCGGGCCGCCGCGTCGCCAAGCTGCAGCCATGACCACGAAACGCCTCACCCGCTCCACCACGGACCGCCAGATCGGCGGCGTCGCCGGCGGTCTCGCCGAGTACTTCGGCGTGGACCCGATCCTGTTCCGCGTCGGGTTCGTCGTCGCCACGCTCGCCACCGGCGTCGGCGCGCTCGCCTACATCGGCCTGCTGGCCTTCGTCCCCAACGACACCGATGCGCTGGTTCCCGCCTAGAGCGCCTCGAGCTGCGCGTCGACGATCTCGTCGAGCAACCCGCCGAGATACGCGTAAAGCGCCTGCGTCTGAGCCTCCGGGTCCTCCGGGTCGAACATCAGCTCCTGGTCGTCGTCGGTGATGCCGAGCATCGTCCCGAGGATCAGCCGCAGCGAGTTGACGGCCTGCATCCAGGCCGTCAGCTGCTCGTCGGAGAGGACGCGCTCCTCGATCGAGGCCTCGACGAGCTCGATGCCGGCGAGCCGGCCCTGCTTGAGCTCCTCGTGCGTCATGCGCCGGTACTCGTCGGCCTGCTCCGGGTCGTCGGTGTAGGCGTCGGGGTACAGGCGGGCGAGCCGCGGGTCGCCGGCCTCGAGCTCGAGCAGGCCGCGCAGCTCGCCCAGCAGCCCTCGGAGCAGCTCGCGCTCGCGGGGGTCGAGATGAAGCTCGAAACGCCCCCGCTTGCGCTTGACGCGGCGGGCCATCAGTCCTGCCTCATCGTCGCCCACAGGCCGTGCTCGTGCAGGCGGAAGACGTCGAGCTCGGCCTTCTCACGCGTGCCGCTGGACACGACCGCGCGCCCCTTGTGGTGGACGTCGAGCATCAGCTCGGTCGCCTTCGCGCGGTCGTAGCCGAACAGCTTCTGGAAGACGAGCACGACGTAGCTCATCAGGTTGATGGGGTCGTTCCAGACGATCACGATCCAGGGCCGGTCGGGCTTGACGTCATCGTCGGTCGACGGCAGTTGGATCTCGGCGGGAGCGGCAGACATCCCTTCCCAGGCTACGCACTCTCGACGTGGCTCATCGCGTGCTCGGCCAGCGCGGTGACCGTCAGGCTCGGGTTGACCCCCACGTTGGCCGGGATCGCGGCCCCGTCGGCCACGAGCAGGTTGTCGTAGCCGAACACGCGCTGGCGCGCGTCCACCACGCCCCGCGACGGGTCGGCGCCGATCACCGCCCCGCCGAGGATGTGCGCGGTCGAGGGGATGTTCGCGACCGCCTCCATGACCGAGCTCTGCGCGATCCCGCCCGTGCGCCGCGCCAGCCAGGCGGCGAAGTCGTTGGCGACCGGGATGAAGGTCGGGTTCGGCCGCTCCGGGTCCTGCTCGGTCCGCAGGCGGACCCGCCCGCCGCGCCGGCGCGACGCCCGCAGCGCGATCGCGTTGTCCAGCGACTGCATCACCAGGATGATGATCGTCCTCCGCGACCAGCCGCGCGGGTTGAGCGTCTTGGCCAGCATGCGGGGATGGCGCGCCGCCGCTCCCGCCAGCTTCAGCGGCCGCGTGATCGGCGTCCCCGCCCCGGTCAGCAGCGTGAACAGGCCCGACACGCCGTCGCCCGCGTCGCCGTAGACCACGGTCTCGATGTGCGTCGACGGGTCCGGGTAGATCGAGCCGGTGATCGCCACCCGGCGCATCACATCCGGGATGTCGCGCGGGAGCGTGACGGCCAGGATCGCCTCGGAGTTCGTGCGCACGAGCTCCCCGAGCCGCGGCGAGAGGTCCGGGAGCGAGCCGTTGAGCTTGCACGCCGCCAGCAGCCGGTTCGTGCCCAGCGCCCCCGCCGCGACCACGACGCCGCGCGCCGTCAGCGTCACGCGCCCGCGCGAGCGCCCGGACGGCACGTGCGTGACCGCGTAGCCGCCGTCCTGCGGGCGGATGTCGACGACGGTCCGCCCGGGCATCACCCGGACCCCGCGCCGCTCCGCGAAGAACAGGTAGTTCTTCACGAGCGAGTTCTTGGCCCCGTGCGGGCAGCCGGCCATGCAGCGCCCGCAGCGCAGGCAGCCCGTGCGGTCCGGCCCCTCACCGCCGAAGTACGGGTCCGGGACCGTCCGCCCCGGCTCCCCCAGGTACACCCCGACGCGGGTCTTGGCGTAGGTGTCCTCCACGCCGAGCTCGCGCGCGTACTCGCGCAGGAGGTCGTCCGCCGGGTCGTCCTGGTCGTAGGTGGTCACCCCGAGCATCCGCTCGGCCTCGGCGTAGTGCGGCGCCAGCACGGACGACCAGTTGTCCAGCGACGCCCACTGCGGGTCGCTGTAGAAGCGCGCCGGCGCGCGGTAGAGCGTGTTCGCGTACACCAGCGAGCCGCCGCCCACGCCCGCCCCGGACGCGATCGCGACGTCCTTGAAGACCGTCAGCCGGAAGATCCCGTTCAGCCCCAGCCGCGGCGCGTACCAGTAGCGGCGCAGGTCCCAGGTGGACTTCGGCAGCTCGTGGTCGGCGAAGCGGCGCCCGCATTCGAGCACGCCCACCCGGTAGCCCTTCTCGGCCAGCCGCAGCGCGCTGACGCTGCCGCCGAAGCCGGAGCCGATCACCAGCCAGTCGTAGTCCACGCGAGAACTCTACGTGCGCCGCAGCAGCACGCGCGAGACGAAATGGTCCGGCCCCTTCTCGAGGATCACGTCCGCGCGCGGGCGCGTGGGCTGGATGTTGGTGCGCAGGTTGGGCCGGTTGGTGCGCTCCCAGATGCCGGTCGCGACCTCGACCGCCTCCGCGTCCGAGAGCCCCGCGTAGCGGTGGAAGTAGGAGTCCGGGTTCTGGAAGGCGCCGTTGCGCAGCGCCAGGAAGCGGCTCAGGTACCAGCGGCGGACGTCGTCCTCCTCGGCGTCCAGGTACAGCGCGAAGTCGACGAAGTCCGACACGTAGACCCGGCCCGAGCCGCGCTGGAGCACGTTGACGCCCTCGAGCACGAGCACGTCGGGCGAGCGGACGACCAGCGCCTCGTCGGTGACGTCGTAGCGCAGGTGCGAGTACACGGGCGCGCGGACCTCGGGCACGCCGCTCTTGAGGTCGGCCACGAAGCGCAGCAGCGCGCGCCGGTCATAGGACTCCGGGAAGCCCTTGCGGGCCAGGATGCCGCGCTCGATCAGCGTCGCGTTGGGCAGCAGGAAGCCGTCCGTGGTGACGAGCTCGATCCGCCATTCGGGCCGCAGCGAGGACAACAGCCGCACGAGCACCCGCGCCGCCGTGCTCTTGCCGACCGCGACGCTGCCGGCCAGCGCGACGATGAACGGGACCGCGTGCGCCTCGCCCAGGAACGTGTTCTGCGCCGCCGACAGCGAGCGGGCGGCGTCCACGCGCAGCTCGAGCAGCCGCGCCAGCGGCACGTAGACGTCGGTGACCTCGTCCAGCGCGACCGGCTCGCCGAGCCCGGACAGCCCGGCGAGCTCGTCGTAGGCCAGCGGCACGCTGCCGCCGCCGAGCTCGCGCCAGCGCTCGCGTTCGATCGCCGCGAACGGCGAGGCCGGGCGGAGCTTCAGCAACAGCGGGACTGGGGCCGGGCCTCGCGCGCGTCCTGGCGGCGGCGCTCGAAGTCGCGCCGGGACATCACGGGCTCGCCCGGATGGTCGCGCCGGCGGTGTGCGACGTAGCGGTCGTACGCGCTCTCTCCCGAGACCTCGCGCAGGTACCAGCGCACGCCGGAGATCACCTGGCGCGCCGTCATGTGCGGCCCGCCGTCTCGAACAACCCTGCGGGCGCCTGTAGCCGCGACTCCACCTTGGGCACCTCGGTGGTCTCCACCGGCTCGGAGGAGCGGATCGTCCGGATGCACACGCGCGCGGCGTCGAGGATGATCACGATGATCAGGATCGCAAAGAACGCGGCCAGGATGCCATCAACGGTCGAATTGGTCACGACCGCGTGCATGTCGTCCATGTCCTTGGCCGGCGCCAGCACCTCGCCCCGGTCGATCGCCTCCTGGAAGCGGTCGCGCTGCGCGAAGAAGCCGAGGATCGGGTCGCTCGAGAACACCTTCTGCCAGCTGGCGGTCAGCGTCACCGCCGCGTCCCAGGCCAGCGGGACGCCCGTCACCCAGGCCCATTTGAGCTTGCCGTGCTTGATCAGCAGCACCGTGCAGACCGTCAGCGCGACCGCCGCCAGCAACTGGTTGGCGATGCCGAACAGCGGGAACAGCTGGTTGATCCCGCCCAGCGGGTTGGTCACGCCGGCCCACAGGAAATAGCCCCACGCGCCGACGATCACCGCGCTCGCGAACCACACGCCCGGCTTCCACGAGACGTCGCGGAAGGGCTTGATCACGTTGCCGAGCGTGTCCTGGATCATGAACCGCCCGACCCGGGTGCCCGCGTCCACCGTGGTGAGGATGAACAGGGCCTCGAACATGATCGCGAAGTGGTACCAGAAGGCTTTCAGGCCGTCGCCCGTGACGCCGGAGAAGATCTCCGACATGCCGATGGCCAGCGTCGGCGCGCCGCCGGTGCGCGAGACCAGGGTCTCCTCCTCGACCGCCTGGGCCGCGCTCTGCAGCGCCTCCGGCGCGATCGCGAAGCCCAGCCCGTTGACGAACTCCGAGGCCGACTGGACCGTCCCGCCGGTCGCGCCGCCCGGCGAGTTCATCGCGAAGTAGAGGCCCGGGTCGATGATCGAGGCGGCGATCATCGCCATCACGGCCACGAAGGACTCCATCAGCATCGCGCCGTAGCCGATGAAGCGGACCTGGGTCTCCTTCTCGATCATCTTCGGCGTCGTGCCGGAGGCGATCAGCGCGTGGAAGCCCGACAGGGCGCCGCAGGCGATCGTGATGAACACGAACGGGAACAGCGCGCCGGCGAACACGGGCCCCTCGCCGCTGGAGGCGAACTTCGTGACCGCCTCGTTCTCCATCACCGGCAGCGTCACGATGATCCCGACCGCCAGCAGGACGATCGTCCCGATCTTCATGAACGTCGACAGGTAGTCGCGCGGCGCCAGCAGCATCCAGACCGGCAGCACCGACGCGATGAAGCCGTACGCGATCAGGCAGAAGACGAGCGTCTCGGCGTCGAGCGTGAAGGTGTCCGCGAGGCTCGAGTCCTGCACGACGCCGCCGAGCGCGATCGCGAGGATCAGCAGGGCGACGCCGATCCCCGAGGTCTCGAGCACGCGCCCCGGCCGCAGCACGCGCAGGTAGAAGCCCATGAACAGCGCGATCGGGATCGTCATCGCGATGCTGAACGTGCCCCAGGGCGAGTCCGCCAGCGCGTTGACGACGACCAGCGCCAGCACCGCGAGCAGGATCACCATGATCGACAGCACCGCGACCAGCGCGGCGATACCGCCGAACGGGCCGATCTCGTCGCGCGCCATCTGGCCGAGGCTCTTGCCGTCGCGGCGCATCGAGAAGAACAGGACGACCATGTCCTGCACGGCGCCGGCGAAGATGACGCCGACGATGATCCAGATCGTGCCGGGCAGGTAGCCCATCTGCGCGGCCAGGACCGGGCCGACGAGCGGGCCGGCGCCCGCGATCGCCGCGAAGTGGTGGCCGAACAGCACGCGCCGGTCCGTCGGCTGGAAGTCGACGTCGTTCTGGAGGCGCTCGGCGGGCGTCGCCCGGTCGGGGTCCGCGCCGAGCACGCGGTACTGGATGAAGCGCGCGTAGAAGCGGTAGGCGATCGCGTAGGACGCGACCGCGGCGAAGATCAGCCACGCGGCCGAGATCTGCTCGTCGCGGATCAGGGCGATGACGCCCCAGGCGACGGCTCCGACAAGCGCGACCGCCGTCCACACGACGATCGAGCGGGCTTTGGTACTCACGGCGGTTCCTCCCTTGCCGACCGCCGCGTTACCTCCCCGGGCGTGGAATCAGCTAAACGCCCGCACGCCCGCTGTCACCCCGGCCGCGATCAGCATCACGCCGAGCATCGGAATCCGGGCCGCGATCGCCAGCACGGCCGCGGCGAGGCCCGCCGAGCGCGCGTCCAGCGTGATGCCCTCGCCGTGGTCGGACAGCGTCTCGTACACGACCAGCGCGGCCAGCAGCGCGGGCGCGACCAAGGCCGTGACCGACAGCGCGCGCTCATTCGGCTCGCGCGTGCCGAGAACGAGCGTTCCGGCCGCCTTGGTGGCGAACGTGCCCACCGCGAGCGCGGCGATCGTGATCCAGACCGCGGTCATGCCGTCACCGGCTGGGCGCGCGGGACGGGCCGGCTGAGGCCGATCAGCGCGGCCGCCACGGCGGCCAGCACGGGCACGCCGGGGGGCGCGAACGGGGTCAGCGCGAGCGCGATCAGGGCGCCGCCGATGGCCGCGTTGCGCGGCAGACGCCCGCGCGCCTCCGCGGCCAGCAGGACGGCGAAGAAGGCCGGGAACATCGCGTCCAGGCCGAGGGCCATCGGGTCCCCGAGCACCGGGCCGGCGACGACGCCGAGCGCGGTCCCGCTCACCCACGCGACGGCCTGCGGGAGCGTCGCGCCGATCAGGATGCCGCGATCGTAGGTGCCGTCGCCGCGGCTCGAGAGCGCGAACGAGGCGTCGACGAGCGCCAGCGACTGCAGCGCCCGCGCGCGCGGGCCGCCGGTCAGGAACGGCCCGACGGCCAACCCCATCGGCAGCCAGCGGCCGTTCATCATCATCCCCGCCGCGATCGCCGCGATCGGGCCGCCGCCCGCGGCCAGCACGGTCAGGGCGGCGAACTGGGCCGCGCCCGAGAACACGATCAGCGACATCACGACGGGCGCCACGGAGCCCATCACGGGCTGCGCGAGCACGCCGAACGTCACGCCGCCGACCAGCGTGGGCAAGGCCAGCGGCAGCCCGGCCCGGACGCCGGTCCTGATGTCGCTCGACTTCTGCATCGTTCTTACCGTATAATATCCGTCAAGTGGTAACACCCGAATCCATCAAGCTGCTCGGGGGCGCGCTGTCCGTGGACTTTGCGAACTCCACGGACTGGGATGCCGACGAGCGCGAGATCGTCTCCACCGACGCGCTGCTCGAGCCCGACTCGCTGGACCGCTGGGGCGTGCGGATGGGCATCGCCGCCGGGCCCGGCGGCGAGTCCGAGCTGCGCGCCGGGCGCGAGCTGCGCGGCGCCCTGCACCATGTCTTCTCGGCGCTCGCGCGCGAGCAGGCGCCCGCGCCGGCCGACCTGGCGCGCGTGCAGGGCGACTACGCGGAGGCGGTGGCCGCGGCCGCCCTGGAGCCCCGTGACGATGGCGGCTACGGGCTCGACTGGCCCGAGGACGAGCCGCGCCGCGTGCGCTTCGCCGTGGTCGCCGACGCGGTGGCGCTGCTCGCCGACCCCGAGCGCGTCGCCCGGCTGCACCGCTGCCCGGGGCGCAACTGCGGCTGGGTCTTCCTCAACACGAGCGGGCGCCGCCGCTGGTGCTCGATGGCGACCTGCGGCAGCCGCGAGAAGATGCG
>Ga0182742_1002615_pt1 | contig 19556 bp, 13 predicted proteins | sample eDN5th37CBELigMG_FD_128880 | JGI IMG/M metagenome (GOLD analysis project Ga0182742, IMG submission 128880) | Enriched Miracle-Growth compost microbial communities from Emeryville, California, USA - eDNA 5th pass 37_C BE-Lig MG (version 2)... ... | reverse complement strand
GTGAAAGAGACGGAAGAAGGAATCTACATTAGCGGAGCGAAGGCGGTAGGCTCTATTTCTTCCCAAGGTAATGAAATGATCCTGTCCAATCTGATGCGCCCTGGTTTGTTACCGGAAGAATCCCTATGGTTAGCTGTTCCCATCAATTCACCAGGCATTCACATTGTCTGTCGTGAAACCGTATCGGCAGATTCTGCTAGTTCCTATGATCACCCAGTTAAATCACGCGGGGAAGAAATGGATTCTTTCTTGATTTTTGATAACGTCTTTGTGGAAAAATGGAGAATCTTTAACTACGGAGTTCCAGAACTCAATGAATTGTACGGGGGCGTAGTACTAGGAGTACACTGGCACGTGCTCTCTCGTTTAGCTACGAAGGCTGAAATGTATGCCGGGGCTGCGCAACTTATTGTAGATACCCTGGGAACGGGAAAGATTCCAGGGGTACGCTCGATCGTATCGGAAGTTATTCAATATGCCCAAACGTTAAGAGCGTATGTATTAGCTTCAGAGGAATTAGCTCAACCGACTGAAGATGAAGTCATGTGGCCGGATGTCAATATGTTAACAGCGGGACGGCTTTATGGAATTACACACTATCCGCAAATTATCCACCATCTCCAAGAATTATGTGGACAAGGATTGGTTATGAGATTTTCTGAAAAAGACTATGATCATCCGTTTATTGGTGGAAAATTAGAAGAGCTCCTTTTTGGTCATGGATTAACATCGAAACAGAAGAACTTGTTAATGAACTTTATTTGGGATATTACCACAGATTCCCATGCAGGTCGTATCGGTTTATTCGAAAATGTGAATGCATTGCCAGCGCCATTGCTTCGTGAGCGTCTGTATCATGAATATGACAGAACGCCTTTCATGGACCAAATTCGTAAATCTATCGGACTTCCTTTGTAGAAATAACTCTTAACATACACTAAAGTGACAGCTTATCCCGCATTAACGGACAGTAGGGCCCCACTTCAAAACTTGAAAGGAATTGAAGTGGGGAACAACTAACCGTAAAAGCCCGTTTAATTCGGCTTACAACCAATGAAAGTTTCACTTTATTGGTTAGGGCTATCTAGGAGGATTAAAAATTGAAAAAAAATTATCGAATAGGACTCGTTGTTCCTAGCTCAAATACAACAATGGAAACAGAAATTCCAGCCATGCTCCGTTGGAGAGAACAAGTCGACCCAGAATTATCGTTTACTTTTCATTCAAGCAGGATGCGAATGAAACATGTTACAAAAGAGGAATTGAAAGCTATGGATATAGAAAGTGATCGCTGTGCCGTAGAACTTTCAGATGCTAGGTGTGATGTTCTTGCTTATGCATGTCTTGTTGCTATTATGTGTCAAGGTCCGGGGTATCATATCGAATCTGAGCAGCGCCTATTTAATGCAACCAAGCAAAATGGGGCGGCTACTCCAATAATTAGCAGTGCAGGTGCCCTTGTGGAGGGTATTAAAACATTAGGAGCAAAAAAAGTCGCAATTATTACTCCTTATATGAAACCATTAACGAACCAGGTTATTGACTATATAGAGGCTAGCGAAATCCAAGTGACAGATTCTATTAGTTTAGAAATATCGGATAATCTGGAAGTTGGACGTCAAGATCCCATGCGTTTGGTGGAAATTGTTAAAAATTTAGATATTAGTCAAGCGGATGCTGTTGTATTATCTGCTTGTGTTCAGATGCCTTCATTACAAGCTATTCAGAAAGTTGAAGATGAAATCGGAAAGCCTGTGCTTTCAGCAGCTGTTGCAACAGTATATAACATTCTTAAAACCCTTAACTTAAATCCTTATGTACCTAATGCAGGAAAGTTACTGTCCGGTGATACTATGTCTAAAGTTACTGCAGGAGGAGAAATATAATGCATGAATTAAAAGATAAATTTCGTGAGTCAATGGGTCGACTAGCTACTGGAGTATCCATTGTCATGACTGAAATCGATGGCCGGCCTTGGGGGTTAACCGTAAGTACATGTTGCTCGGTATCTATGGAACCGCCTCTTATTTTAATAAGCCTTGCAACTAAAGCAGCCAGTACTCAAGCCATTATAAATAATGATTGTTTTAGTGTAAGTGTACTGGCAGAAGATCAAATTGAAGTAGCCAAAGCTGGAGCTAAAGCAGGTGCACCAAAGTTTTTTGAGGATTTTGCAGAAAGCCAAGATAATTTTAATTATGATGTCAAAGATTCGTTAGCCAGTATTCATTGTAAAGTGGAAAAAGTAGTCGAAGCTGGAGATCATACTATTTTTATAGGGTTAGTTGAAAATGTAGTATTAGGCGAATCAAAATCTCCATTACTCCATTTTAATAGGCAATTTGGTGCATTCAATACAGGTGTCAAGAATTAATTAACTATTTAATGACTTTCCAAGATTGGTTTAACCAATCTTGGTGGGTTAGGGAGGGAGAGAGTTATAGTGGTACAACATAAAGAAGATGAAACTTTCTTTGAAGAAAGAGGATTTGGAAAATTATTGGGCTTCGGGAAGAAATCGGGCTTGGTAGTAGTGGATATGATTAAAGGATTTACAGATCCTACTATGCCTATGGGCTCTGATTTAGCTCCACAAATTGAAAAAGTTAACAAGCTTTTAAATACTATGCACACAATGAATCTGCCGATATTCTTTACCACCATTGCATATGATGATGATACATTTGCTGATTCAGGAATATGGTATCAGAAAATGGAGGGATTAAAAACATTAAAAGCCGGTACGGAAGCCGTAAATGTTGATCCTCGATTAGATTTTCGCCCAGGTGATGGCTTAATTATTAAGAAATATGCCTCAGCTTTTTTTGGTACAGATTTAATTGCACGCCTAAATGCAAACAATATTGATACCGTTATCATAGTTGGTTGTACTACATGTGGATGTGTTCGTGCCACCGCTGTTGATGCGTTGCAATATGGATACAGACCGATTGTAGTTGAAGATGCTGTAGGTGATCGTTCATTAGCATCACATGAACAGAGTCTGTTTGATTTACGCCAAAAATATGCTGATGTATTAAAAACGAGCGAAGTAATTGCAAGTGTTTCATCTAAATATGCTTCAGTTCCATTAAAAGCTTTAATAAATGAATAAACTTTATAATTCAAAGCCCTTGAACCGTAAGACTTAATTGACATGAAAAGAAGTGCTTCTCAATTCTCTAATAGAGTAGCGGCTCAGACAACTCTATTAAATAGAGTTGTCCTCTCGTATATTTTCCTGGTCAGGGGCATGTATTTTCCATGAATTAGATTTGGCTCTATCAATCGTTACGTAGCGGTAATGTATAAGATATCCAAATAGCTAATTTCTTGTCTACCGCTTAAGAATAATGTATTTTCGTTTGAACTATGATTTCGTTTTCTGATTAGGTATCATATAAAGCATCTCTCTTACACTGAGATATTGTCTGTCCTTTAACGTTATTTTAAAACTAGTAAAGTTTCCAGTTGGGAATGGATGGAATATGGGGAATGCTAAATTAATTAGGGGGTATATAAAATTTTCATGATGAAAGATCTTACGTATAACTACCACATATAGGTGGAGGACAATGAAAAAGCCAGTTGGAATTCTCTAACGACTGAAACGTATGGAATAAGTAAGGGGGGATTATGCTGAGATATTATAAGGATCTATTCAACCCGAAAATAAGTGAATTAGAACATGGTTCATATATAACTATTGGTACATTTGATGGTGTCCATAAAGGCCATCAACAATTAATATCAAACGTTGTAAGGGAAGGGAAAAAAAATAACTGCACCACTATAGCAATTACGTTTGATCCTTTACCGAAAGTGTTTTTCGGTAACAAGGATTCACAGTCAATCCGCTTAACTAGTCCATATACTAGAGCGGAGCGAATAGCTGAACTCGGAGTAGATATTCTCATTGAATATACCTTTAATCAGAGTTTTTCGAGAATTAGTGCTGATGATTTTATTAATAAGATTCTTGTAGGTTTAAACCCTAGAAAACTTTTTATTGGGAAAGATTTTAGGTTTGGTTATAAAGGATCAGGTGATTCTGCTGTTTTAAAACAGGAAGGTCTGAGATTTGGATTTGAGACAGAAATAGTAGATTTTATTGATTTAGATAATGAACGTATATCTAGCACAAGAGTGCGTCATGCAATAAAAAATGGTGATTTGAAACTTGCCACTGAACTTATGGGTAAACGACATGAAATCAGAGGTAGGATTATACGGACGATGAATGATTCTAGAATGTTTTTTGTACCAAATTGTGACATTATTCTACCACCTGCAGGGGAATATATGGGGAATATGAGAAATTACAACAGCGAATATTCTACTAAAGCAACTATTTTGGATGCCAATAAATATAGAGCAATTACTTTAGACCAGTTAATGATTAAGAGTTATTCTATGGATAACGTTATATTACAGTTTTTAGAATCTATAACAACAGTAAAAATGGAAGAAATTAAATTGAAAACATATAAAGATATCGTTCTATATTAAGTTAGATGGTGATTTGAAGTGATAAAGTTAATTTCACTCTTATTAATATTATTAGGTAGAATGTTTATCGATACAGCAGCTCGGAAGGTAATCCAAGTATGAAGATGGTCTTTTCATTCGTACCATTTCTAGTAGGGTCGCCGCAAGACTGTTTTGTTGGATGTAGGAGCCTAGCTTTTATATAATGAGGTAATGGTTGATACCGTTCCTTCCCTTTGATTAGATTGTGCAACAACTTATCTAGGCTTTCCAACAGAATATAGTTTGACGTTTGTCAGATCACAAGGGAGTGTTATTTACATGAGTAGATCGATAAATTAGATGTGGAACAACAGCTTTTAAAGATTGAGGTTGAAGTATCAGACTTCATCTAGAAAGTCTTTTCCAATTCGATTAACGCTTCCCAAATCATCGAAGTTAGATTCGAAATGGCAACCAATACTAAACTTACGTTACTCAAAAGAACGGATAAAATCAAGCTAATAAATTAAGGTGTTTTTTTCATTTTTAGATGGAACAATCCCCGTTCCTTTATGAGATATTAACAACAAAGACAAGCTTAAGGAAGGATTTATACTCTTTCCATAAATTTATGTGTGTTTCAGCATTTTGGTCAACATCATGAAAATCCGGAAATTCACCTACTGTTACAGCATGCTATAGATATTAACAACAAACATCTACATACCATTGAAGAAATGTTTAATAAAAAAATCCCCGTCCCAATTAGATTTACTGAAAAAGATGTTGAACTGACAGCGCCTCGATTGGCTTTAAATATAGGCTACACTCCTAAATGGACTTTTTCATACCACAGTTTCGGCACTCGCGTAGAAATTTCTAATCCTTCGCCGTACTTTTAAAATTGGAATGACCGCAGTTATTCACAGCGGCCTGCCTACTTATCGGGTTATTGTTTGTAATCGTAAATGATCGTTGTGTCGTATTCTTTGTATTTAGTTTGATTAGACAAAGTCGTTTACCTTTTTCCTGTGTAATGATAATATAATTATCGGTCTGTTTTCTGGAAATGTAAAATGGCTTTCTGGACACCCTTGTTTATCATAGTAGCGGTGTAGTGGTTCTATTATTTCCATTTATTCATGCGGTTTCCAGCGATTGCTTTCAATTCTGCTTTTTTAACCCTAAATGGATAGCCTTTTGATTCCTCTTTTTTCTTTCTCTTAATTTTATTTTTCATAATAGATATAACAATTCCAGCTGCAACACCAGTGCCAACTAGTGAACTGTTGAATCCCCAATCTAAGAAGCTATTAAAAAACCATATAAAAACAACATTAATATAATAGTTAAAAATACATAATCCACGATAGATACCTACTCTACATAGTTATTGTTACTTTTAATTTTTCTACAAGAACAGCGAAAATTCCTTGCAACGATTTCACCGCAGATTATTATAAAAAATGAAATGGCGGACTAATAAAAAACACTCGTTAACACCTAAAGCCCAATCTAATTATATGACTAAACCAATGATGCTAATGACTACAGTTAATAGCGCGCAGACTGCAATTATTGTATCGAATCACCACCAATTGCAAATAACACATCCCTAACATTAATAATGTAACCGTTCAAATTGATAGAGTTGTGCAAGATACAGAGTCTTTAAAAGTGTATTTGACGTAGATAAACAATACGAATAAAGAAATAAATCCCGCAGAAAGTCTAAGTAAAATTGTAGCGAATGGTACGCAGTATGAATATGATTCCAGTTTTAATTTTGACCGATATTATAATAAAGAAGTTCCAAACGCAGCTTCTTCGCTTCAACTTTGCGTAACGGAAAATCCATTATTTTCTTTAAACCTTTGGATGTAAAAATGATAAATATTACATTAGTGACGAATTATCAAACGTATCTGTTTAACAATGTAGCTGTTGAAAAACAATTATTTACTAAAAGAATTTAAAGCAATCAGGTACTCAATAGGGTTGTGCCTATTTTGTGTGTATAGAGAATTTCTTCAGTATCAAAACTTAAAGTTTTGACACCTAAGATAACCGTTCTAACCAAAGAACAAACTGAATATAACCTTTTATATATTTTGTTACATTGGATAAAATCATAAAAAGCCAATCTCTTAAGTTAAGAAATCCACTTTAATAGGGGTATTCGGCTAAATATTAAGCGCTTATTAGTTAGATAATACTTACCCAGCCTACCTGTTGCATACAATACTCATATTCCCACTGGGGTAATTTTTTTGCTTCACTGCGAATTACTCTAACCCAGCCCCTTTTTTCCACATTTGATATGCTTTAATTGGATGTTTTTGCCTATCCCCCGAAAAGGTGGAACAAGGGGTAAGAAGGAAAAAATAGTTCCCGAAATTCGAGAATTTCGGGAATAACAAAGGCGTCTTGATTTTTCTGTTTTAAAATATTCCGTATTTATTTTCCCTAAATAAAAACCAAAAACCAGTCATATCAAGAGGTTTAGCTTATTCGACTTTTTCGGGGGGATATACAAAAACACCCAGACTCTGATCTGTTTCCTAACTTCATCACTTCATATATAAAAACCAGCGATTTTACACTGGCTTTATAATGTATAATATATTTATTGAAACTTTTTACTTTTGTTTTAACAAGTCACTCATAAAATTATCAAGAGTTTGACTTAGTTCGTTAAGTTTCTCTGTAATCTTAGTAAAAGTTTCGGTACTTGAGCTTAGTTCATTAGATGATTTCTCAATATCTTGGATACTTTCTGTTACTGCTGTTACCTGTTCTTTCATATCTCCTAAGAAGGTACTGATTTTTTTAGAAGCTTCTCCTGTATTACTTGATAGTTTTCTTATTTCATTTGCAACAACAGAGAAAGTCTTACCATATTCTCCTGCTCTTGCAGCTTCAATCGAAGCATTAAGTCCAAGTAAATTGGATTGTTGGGAAACACTTTCTATAAAAGAAATAACACCATCCATTTCTTTCGCCTGCTGAATAGTATTTTCCGAAGAGGCCGAAATTTCCTCTATTGTAGCTGTGAGCTCCTCAGCATGAGCACTGATGTCTTGGGTTTGTGCTCCAATTGTACCTGAAATACTATTTAATTCAGTAATAATATCTTTAAGAATGAACTCTTTCTGCAAACTAATACCAAAACCTAATGCCCCAATCCAATTATTGTTCTCGTCGAATAAAGGATAGCCGATCGCTTTAAAAGGTGTACCATATTCCGGCAGACTTAAAACCTCTACTCTCTTTAATGTCTTTTTTATTTGACCAAATAAATCATTATCTAAAAAAGGTTGTCCATTTTCTATTTCTGGACGTAGATGTGTACCTGGTGTTATGTAGATATGTTTTTCTGTATCCGTAACTGCTACGACAAAATCCTCATCTTTAAATATTTTTGTAAGTATTGGTGCAATAGATAAAGCTTGATCTAAACTATTCATTTCTGACTCTCCCTAAATTAGTATAAACGTAATAAACTTTTTATCGTCCTAAACACCTAGTGTTTAAGAAGTTTTAATCCATTTCATAATAACAGACAATGACTAAGAGTTGAGATTTCACAAAATATTAAAACTGGAATTATAATAAAATAAGTCATCTAAGACAAAACACCTAGGATAAAATTAAGTCCAATACATACTAGAAGAGAATACTGTATTTTGCAAGAAAAAAGTGTTTCTTACGTATACTCTTAACACGTATGCTTTTTGAATCGTCACCAAAAGTACGTAAGAACCTAAAGGTACTCACCATATAGATTACATGGTTATGGAAAGAAGCATAAATAGACACATTGGATATATATCGGAAAAACCCAACTATCCAGATAAGCCATATGAATTTTGAAATACATCTTCTTTATTCAACAATGGGTACGTTCGATAAGCCTTTTCAATCGATTTCACCAACTTGGAATCGATTTTTTTGTGTTTTGAAAACTATAAACAGACTATAACAGCTCTTATAGGTATCATAACTTAAAGGTATCGACATCGAAAAATGGGAGCAGTAATGTTAGCAGTGCACGTAGTATCAAATATTATTTTCTTAAGTGTAAGAGTGTTTAATCTTTCTAAAGAATTAATTACTGACTTAGGTTTGTTCTTTTAGTGCTTTTTCAGAGTTATGGATATAGGATATGACTATTTTAAGGGAATAACTGGAATAATAAAATTGTTTTTTTATAAAAATGAAAAGTAAATGAAAAACAAATGAAACAGACGTTTTATATAATAATGATAGGTAAAGATAACTAAAATATACTGAAAAATTAAATTTTTAATAGAATTTAGAAAATATATCAATTTCCTATTTTCTAAATTGATTTGTAAGTAATATCAACAATCAAAAGTGAAGGGAAGGGTGTGAATGGCCGCAGATGATGTCATTTGGGGAGGTGATGATCCCTTTACACATATGCTAGCAATAGGACCGACCCGTTGCGGAAAAACAGCTACTGTTTTGAAGCCGATGATCTATCAATTGCTGATACAAAAAAAGCGTGGGAAAAAACTTGGTTTATCAGTGATAGAACCCAAAGGCGATCTTGCACGAGACGTGAAGGAATATTGTGATGAAATGGGTGTTCCCTATACTTATATCGACCCGGAAAGTGAAGATACACATCGTTTCAACGTCATGGAAGGTGATATAGACGATGTAGCGGAAGCTACTGTAGCCGTATTACAAAGTCTTTTCGGGAAACAAGAAGCCTTTTTCCAGACCGTTCAGGAGTTATCAGCCCGTAATATTACTAAACTATTAAAAGAGCTTCAAGGCGACGATATGGATTTGCTGGATATATTAGAAACCATGCGTGACCAAAAGTTGTTGGAAGAGAAAGTAAAACAGTTGAAACAGGAACAAGGTCACACGGATTTAGTTAATTTTTTTGAACATGAATTGCTTGGTTCTATGGCGGATAAATATCAACAATTTGTCATTGGTTTAAGAGCACAACTAGAGAATATCACTGGAAATCATCGGTTAAGACACATTATAACCGGAAAGAGTGACATCAATATCGATAGGCACTTTGAAGAAGGTGGAGTATTGATTGTCAATACTTCTCTAGGTAAGTTAAAAAAAGCTGGTGACGCTTTTGGCCAGTTTATCATTATGCACTTGCAGTCCGGTACATTCAGACGTAAAGGTGCAGAACGGACAAGGACACCACATTTTCTGATTGCTGATGAGTACAGCAGATACATAAATCCTGATGTTGAAATGTTTCTTTCAATCGCAGCCAGTTATAGAGTAGCTGGTATATTTGCTACACAGTCTTTAGGTCAGTTGGAAGTTGAATCAGGCAAAATAAATGGTAGAGCTATGAAACAAGCGATTATGACCTCTTGTCGGAACAAGATTGCCTTTGGAGGCTTGTCCGCAAAAGACGCACAGGAATTTTCCGAGGAGTTTGGAAAAGACCAAATTATTATACGTCAATCAACATATAAAAATAGGATTCTTCTTCCAAGATTATTCCCAGACAGCTATCGGGATACAGAGTCAGAAGAATATCGTTTTCATTATACGTATCTACAAGACCAGATGGTTCGCTTTCACTATATCGCTAGACTAATGAAGGATGGGACTCCACAGAAGCCGATAGAAGCTGTCGGAAGTTTTGTACCAAGAGATTGGAAGGAACGTAGAGAATGGGAAACAACAGAAGAACGGAAAAGAAGAAAGAAAAAAGACCAGGATAGCAAAATTATAAATATATTTCGCCGTTTTTATAAAAACTTTAAACAGATTTCAAATAAATACAATAAAGCAGCAACAATTAACAGTGACCGAGAAATGATAGAAGAAGTTCCAATGAAAGAAGACAATTTGATAGCCCCAAAATTAAATACACCCACAATTCCCTCTGAAAGCAATGCTACCGTAGAAAAAATAGAATTAGATATAATATCTGATTCTATCCAATCCTTTAGGGAAACTGAGAAGCTCCCAGAACCTATTTTGGTAGCAGTCCATTATGACAATCAAATTCAGCATACAGATACTCCATGCAAATCGAACAGTAAATCAGACCATACAAATGTTAACAAACATCCACAACCTAATGATGATATAAATGCCAATATTAATGACTTTATTAATATCGATGTAGATTCAAAAGGAACAATCAACAAAATTGAAAAAGCGGATACTAATGTAAGTGATGTAATGAAAGATAAAAACAATATTGATGAGAAGGAAGAAGTTATTCAGAAATTAAAAAAATCAAAGGCTGTGAACAGTACGAATAACCGTGTAGAAACGGTAATCGGTGATGAAAAAGAGGAAAAAGAAGTCGAGCATAATTTGGACTCTTTCTGGTAAATCATTGTTTAACACTTGTTTAATCGAAGGTCTCTAATAAGTGTAGACCTTTAAAATAAAAATTTTTTGAAGGAAATGTATTAATTTAAGGAAGGGGATAGGAGAGATGACAGTAGAGGAAATGAGAGATATTCTAATTGAGGGATTCGATCCAAGTAAACTGAAAAAAAGCAAAAAGGCTGATGAAGGACTGCGATGGAGAGATATTCAATCTGCCTATCAAAACAATCTTGTTTTAAATGATGTTCTAGTTGGTATAGAGAATATTCGAATAGGGAGCAGCAACAAAACGGAACTGTGTGGAATTATTCGTCGCGCAGGTATAAAAGGGATTATCCCTTTAAAGGAATCAGGAATTAACATTGAAGATGCCAATGCCCTAAATCAATTTAGAGCTCTTACGGGGAAACCAGTTGCCTATAAGATTTTAAACTTTGATAAGGAAGCCGGAATTTTTGTGGCATCCCGAAAACAGGCAAGAGAGCAAATGGCTGAGATTACTTTAAGAAAAATTGATGAAGGCTACAACGTTTATTGTGTTATTAGGGAAGTAGAGCCCGGACATGTTGTCGGCGATATTGGTGGGATTGACGTACACATCCCTGTGTTTGAATTGACATATGGATGGGTTGAGGATTTAAGAGACCGTTATGAACCAAGTGAAGTAATTGAAGTGCAAGTGATGAAAATTGATAAAGAGAAGCAGGAAGTAAAGGTTTCAGCTAAACCATTACTGGAAAATCCTTTTCCGGAATGCCTAGAGAGGTACAAAAAGAATGGTGAATATGTTGGTACAGTATCTGGGGTTGAGGGATACGGAATTTTCGTTAATTTAGAGGAAGGGGTAGATTCCCTTGCTCGTCACTTGAAGTTTCAAAATGTGCAAAAGGGAGACCAAGTGTTAGTACGGATATTGAGTGTAGATGCAGAAAAGGAACGTATTTCTGCACGAATTATTAGGGTGCTTTAATAAATGGAGGGCTGAAGAATATGATGCAAAATATCAGCCCTTTTTCTAACCAACACAAATGGGAACTCAAATGGAGGCGAATTCCGTCCCGAGAGCTTTCTAAGCAGCAATCGGGAATGGTTTTTGATACAAATTCCAGAAAAGAAAGAAAAGCGTTAGAGGCGATAGCAAGTGTTGGTTTAATTGAAGGGAATCAACTGCAACAGATATTTAAGCTAAAGAAACGGCAAATAAGACGTATGGAAAGCTTTAACCTCATCATGAAACATATCATCAAGAAAAACGGACAGGACATCCCATTCTATACACTCGGACCGGCTAGTGCAGAAAAAATTGTTCCTGGGTTTATGCCGAATTATTGGGTGGAGTATTGGACTGAAGATGTTCTCAATCGGTTTATATTTTTTCGGTTATATGATTTATTAAAAGATCAAAAGGCGTATGTAAGGACTGCCCCCAAGCCATTCACAGGAGCATTGGAACTTAACGGCAATCTTTTGTATGTTTACTGTACTCGTGGAGATACGAAAGATTTACAAATGCTGTTAAAATGGAAACCATTTACCGATCGAATAATCATTGTTACAGAGCATATTCACCATTTAAAGCCATTGGATATATTTTTACATGATAGGAAGCTGAAGGTCAGGGTAATCACTGATGAGCAACTGTTAAGAGAGCGTCCTCAATTTTATACGTATAAGGAAAATGAAGATAAAGTATTCGAATGGATGTTGGAATCGAGTGGGCAATGACAAATCAGTTATTGCTCACTTTTTCATTTTTTTGAATGGCATTTGTTGGATTGATTGAAGGAAACGCTGCTGTTAAATAACAATAATGCTGTTTAAAAATGGAATTATTATTATTCTGTTAAAGGCCAGGTTGTTCAGTAACGCTTAGTAGGGTAAATAGGTACTTATGTTAAAATAAATAGAATTTGTGAAGAAATGTACTTAAACTAAGGGGCAGCATTCCTGTAATGAAGGAAAATGGAGTTTGAATAAAAAAATAACCTCTTGGTAGAATGAGAGAGTCCTAAGCCGGCAAGCAAAAAGGACAAACTCAATAAAACCAGGAGGATATGAAATGAATTATAACCAAAATGAAAAGATTGCTCAAGTTACTTATCAGACTCTAATTATAGGCGTTGATATCGCGAAATTCAAACATGTGGCACGGGCACAGGACTACAGAGGAATAGAATTCGGATTACCTTGTTATTTTGAGAATACTAAGCAGGGGTTTCAAGTGTTTCTCGAGTGGATCTTTCAATTAAAGGAAGAACAGGTCATGGAAAAAGTGATAGTAGGTATGGAACCTACTGGCCACTATTGGCTAAATCTTGCTCATATACTAAAAGAAAATAATTTAAAATTTGTCGCAGTAAACCTGTTACATGTAAAGAAAAGTAAGGAACTTGACGACAACTCACCGACTAAGAACGATGTGAAAGACGCTAAAGTTATTGCACAGCTGGTCAAGGATGGGAGATACGCTGAACCAACGATTCCACAAGGTGTTTATGCAGAACTCCGCGTGGCAAAAAAAATACGTGATCTCTTAACTGACGACCTTCAAACGGTACAAGGTCAGGTTCACAACTGGCTAGATCGCTATTTTCCTGAGTTTTTAACAGTCTTTAAGAGTTGGGAAGGAAAAGCAGCCTTGCAATTTTTAAGGCTAGGAGCCTTACCACATGAGCTAATTCATTTCACGGATCAGTACTTATTGGATCATTTACGAAAAGCAGTTAGTCGGAGTGTAGGACTAAACAAAATACTAGAGTTAAAACAAGCAGCTAGAGAGTCCATCGGACTGTGCCAAGGTTCTAATATGGCTAAATTAGAACTAGCGACTCTGCTTGATAAATATGACTTGATACAAGAGAAGTTCGTAGAACTTGATAATAAGATTGATAACCTAATTGAACATATCCCTGGCGTTCAACAAATGTTAGCGATTAAGGGAGTAGGGAGAGATACGGTTGCCGGCTTCTTTGCGGAAGTTGGAAATCTTCAAGACTATAATCACCCTAGACAAATCATAAAGTTAGCTGGATTGAGCTTGAAGGAGAATACCTCTGGCAAGCATAAAGGGAAAACAAAAATCACAAAACGAGGTAGGAAGAAGCTGAGGGCTCTCCTCTTCAGGGTTTGTATAATCATGGTCGCGAAGAATTCGGCCTTTAAAGCGTTGCATGCCTATTATACACAACGCCCAGACAATCCACTCAAGAAAATGCAGTCTCTGATTGCCTTATGCAATAAGTTAATACGTATATTCTTTGCCATTGGTAAGAAACAATTTGAGTTTAGTGAAGAGCGAATGTTAAAAGATATTCCTCATATGAGAGCAAACATAGAAGTTGAAAAAGCAGCTTAATTCAGTTGGAATAGTAAAGTAGAAAAGAGTTTTAGGTGTTAAAAGTCTCGTACAATTGAAGCATGGATTAGTCAGCAAAGCAACTAAACTTCGGGCAATGACCCTGTGGGGAAGCATGACTGACATCCACCTCATGGAATGGTTGACCTCCATGAGAAATGTGGATATCCACCAGTGCGATCATATTTTGACTTATCCACCATTTTTTTGTAAATGTGTGGCTAATGGGTAACAGTCTTTTTTACTTCGGAGGCCCAAATTTATCCTTACGAGATAAATCCAACCATAGCAGCGAGCATTTACTCTAAAATAACATTCTATTAAATACTGAGAAAACTGGAGAAAACGTGGGTTTTCACTTTGTTTATTGAGGGAGGTTAGCTTAATAAGAAAAAGGAAAATAAGAAGTTGAAGTATTAAATAGGAGGGAGAAAGTAATATGGTTAATATCGATGACCAAACGGTGTATACAAATAACCGTATAGATTTTTGGGCTTGTGATTGTATAACAGAACCAAAATATATGTATAGTGTTGACGGAGAATATGGAACAACTTTATCTGACTTCTGGAAAAATTATAACCATTTCCCTCTAAAGGTTATCCATAACTTTGTAAGAGAAGTGGATGATTTAGACGATGATGAAAAAAGGCTTAGGTACAGAATTGACGAGGTTAATTCGATAGATGAACTGGATAGTATACTAGCAGATGTTGGATGGAAATTAACATTAGATAATTTCTTTATAACTAATTCATCAAAGGAAATAAGATTTAAGATACAGGATAGAGATGAATTGAAGGGTAAAGTCTCGGCACAGTATCCTATATTCGAATTAGGTCCAAGTGACACTATGACAGAAGTGATTTTACACGGATATTCTTTTTTGGTTGGTACAAAGGATATTTGTTTATCAACGAAAGAACAACTCAAAAAGGTCATCCTACTCTGAAGACTATTTATAACTATCCTTGTTGAACGAACGGGTGCGTTACTTTAAGAAGAATTAAGTGATTTTAGTAAGGTGTGAAGTGAGGAAAAGTTGGAGATAACGTCAAAAGCTTACCTATTCACTATAGGATATTGTTTAGCATTAATGGAGGGGAAATGTATCATTAAGAATTTTCAAATAGTAATTTTGGAAAACTGTGTCTTTTCGGAAATTTTTTGAGCCGGAACTAGGCATAGAAAGAGTCACCGCATTAAATAACTATTTTATGAACTGACTAGCAAAGCTTTACAATGGGAATAAACAGGCGGCTCCTCCTAATATGGATTATTGTCTTTTCTATTTCTTTGCTTAATTAGATTGAAGTGTCATAGCTAGGGACAAAAAGTGCAGAAATATAGAACAGAGCTATCATAATCACCACCATATGTAAAGTTGCTGCCAAAGTGAAATCTCAGCAAAACAATGCCTTTCATTTAAGTGAACAATCTCAGGGAAGCATCCAGTGCAGTACATTTTTAAGGAAAATAAGTTCAACTTCATTTTAGGAGAACCTCTAAGAGAAGCAACCAGAGACGACGAAATAAAGAACTTCTTAAATAGATGAAATATATAAATGGAGTATTAATTCTTAGTAATTTTGTAAAATACAGAGAAAAGGGGTTTGATTATTACTATGTCTAATGAAGTAGTATTATTAAATAAAGTTTTAGATGCAAGTTCTAATACAATTTGGGATGAATTGAAAAAGATAAAAGAGTCATCAGAAATAGAAAAAAGGACTATTAGGCGTAGGTGGATATGGGAACTCATCCAGAATGCATCTGATTGTACACCGAAAGGTAAGAAGATAGATATAAAAATTTATTATTTTAATAAGAAAATTATATTCAGCCATACTGGGCTACCGTTTTCCTATGGAAATTTATTAGATTTAATCACACAAATTTCTTCTAAACAAAGTTCAGAAGAAAAGAAAACAGGGAAGTTTGGAACTGGTTTTATGTCAACCCATTTATTATCAGATATTGTACAAATTCAAGGGTCTTTTATTCAAGAAGATAACAAGTATAAAAAACTAGAGTTCACTGTTGATAGATCTGGAGAAAATTATAGCGATATTAAGAATAAAACAAAAATAATGTTAGAACAACTAGAACTATTAAACAAAAGTCAAGAGGCATTACAAGCAACGTATGAGGATACAAAATTCATTTATTCAATAGAAGATGAAAACATAAGAGAAGCGGTGGAGGAAGGGATAGTTGATTTAAAAGAGTCTATCCCATATGTATTAGCTTTTAATGAGAATATAAACTCTATTACTTACAATGGGAATTGTTACAAAAAGGGTAAAGAAGATATATCAAAAACAAATGACAAGCTAAAAATTATTCGAATTGATGCTTCTGATGATAATAAAGAGTTACTAATATTAAATGAAAAAAGCGTAACTATTGGATGCGCAATTGAGCGTAAAGACAATAAGTTATATTTCTTAGCAATCCCTAGTATTATGCCAAAAGTTTTCTGTGAATTTCCGCTGTTAGGAACTGAAGAATTCAGTTTTCCTATAATCATTAATTCGAAATTATTTGAAGTGGAAAGAGATAGAAATGCCATTCGAGATAGCAATCCGGTAAATAATGAATTAATAAAGGTAGCAGTTTCTTTATATAAGGAATTAATAGATTATTGTTCCAATAGCAATATGACTAGAAATGAATTTAATATTTGTGTACTAAAACCCAATGTCATATCAACTATTCAAACATATAGCCATAAAGAAATTAAAGAATATATTGAGAAGAGTGCAATTGTACCTATTCAGGGTTCAGAGCGATTAGCATATAAAGATAATGAAGGAAAGGTTAAAATAGGTATACCAAAGACCAAAAAGAATATACATAATAATTTATTTTGGGATATTTTATCTAAGAATAAAGGGTTAAAGATACCGACAAAAGATACATACTTAGGTTGGGCTGCGGTTTTTGGAGGGAATGTTGATTTCTCTTTGATGAACAGTGTTCTTAAAGATCTAAATATTGAAACATTAGTCGGTTGGTTGGAAAAAGATACTTTATGCTCAGATTGGTTAAATACGTTTTATTCTCTTTGGATTAGTGATGCAGGAGTTGAAGAAGTTGTAGAATCTGCATTGGTACCCAATCAGATCAATGAATTTGTACAATTTGGTAATATTCATTTTGATAACAATATTGATATTGAATTAAAAGAGATTTTAACATTATTGGGGGGCAAAATTAAAAAGCAGCTATTAAACCAAGACATTACTTCATTCAATCAATATTTTGAAGAACATCCAGATAGAATTAAGACTAATGAATTATGTTCCGATCAAATAGATATAAAAGTTTCACAACTGTTAAGTAAAGAAGCTATTGATAGGGAGGAAAGAAAAGAAGATACTCAAAAGATATTTAATAGATTAACCAATTGGTTCCTATCAAATCCAGAAAAATCAAAAGAGTGGTTTGAAACTTTATATTCAAAGAGAATGATGTTATCTTCTCCAGAAGAAAATCTAAGAAGATATAAAATAGCAGAAAAAATAGAAGAGAATAATATTAAGTATGAAGATTTAGATGAAATTATTAGTAATAGAGATAAAGTATTAGAGATTATTAATAACTCTGAACTGAGTAGAGAAGATATAATCGAACAATTAAAACATATTGTTACTTCAACAGAAGAGATGAGACATTATGTTGAGAATTTAATACGTAGAAGTACAGAAAATATTTATAATTATTTAAGTGGTCTTAAAGATTATACACTTCCAGCAACTTTAGAAGAATGGTTGAATGAAAAGTATTCTGATACAGTATTTCCAGCTAAGTATAAAAAAGATGATATTAGAATCGTTATTCGTCCAAGTGATTATCAAAAGATCATATTTTATTATGATGAAGAATTAGAGGCTTTAGATGATTATGCCTATCAATTGTGGACAGATGACGGAGAAAAACAAAGATGGGTTACTCTAGGTGATTTGCTTAAAACAACAGGTATATCTAAAATTCCATTAACTAAAATATGAGCGAGGTGAATTTTTAGTGTTTAGAACAATTAAAGATGTTAAAGATAAAATAAGTACAAATAATAGAAAGAATACAACATACATACACCCAATTGCGAGTTCTGAAGAAATAGCAAAATATATTGCTGCATACTCGAACAGTAATGGTGGAGATATCATTTTAGGTATAAAAGATGATGGCATAACATTAAGCATAAAAAAATTCGCATTTAAGCTTAATATAGGCAATATTCTAGATTTATTAGAAGGTGTGGTGAAAATTGAATATAATCATTTTATATTTCAAGGTAATAATCTCTTTTACATTTCTATTGATAAATCAGATGAGTTAGTAAAAGTAAATAATATACCTTATAAAATTAATAAAGATGGTGATGTAGAAGAGATGGCGATAAAAAAAGTTTTTATTTCGTATGCACATAAAGATAGCGATCTAGTGAATATTCTAGAAGAAGAATTGAAAAAACATAAAAACATCAAAATAACTCGTGATATAAATGTTACAGCATACAGAGATAGTTTGGACGAATTTATGAAGACTATTAAGGAACATGATTTTGTTATTTCAGTAGTGAGTAGTGCCTATATCAAGTCATTAAATTGTATGTATGAAGTTATGCATTTAATGCAAGATAAAGATTATCTAGAAAAGTTATTTTTTATTATTGTTAGTAGAGATGATGTAGAATACTATGCTGAAAAAAATAGATATGATGGTTTTGAGGCGAAAATTTATGATGTTATGGATAGATTAAAATATATTACTCATTGGAGAGATAAAAAAGTAGAACTAGAGCAAAGTATTAAAGAAGCGGGGCTTTCACCAGAGTTAATGGCCAATCTAGCAGTAGATATGCGAAAGCTAAATTCTGTAATACCTTCAATGGATGACTTCATCAAGTTGTTGAGCGATAAAGTAGGCAGATCATTTAAAGAAATGTATGAGGATGAATTTAAGGAAATAGTAGATACTATCAATAGATAGTGATACTTTCATCATTAGTAAATATATTTCAGGTGACTTTAAGAAGTCTAATTCTCTAAAAGTATTATTCAAATTCTTCCTTGAATAAACTAAAACAGACAGGAAAATAACTATCCTGTCTGTTTTTTGCCTCTTAAATAACGTAAGCCCGAAATAAAAATTTAAGCGCACCTTTACGGTACGCATCACAAATAACCGTACATCATGATTTTTTTAATCATATTTACGGTTATTTCATTTTATTTACCACAGGTGTATTTGGCAAGCAAAAAATGGTTCTTTCCAATGTTGGTTGAAATTCCAACAATTTGTCTATACTGTTCCTATTATTTAAATGAGGAATGGTACTGTAAAATGGATGATTTGGTGAAATTGT
>Ga0182742_1002613_pt1 | contig 19569 bp, 18 predicted proteins | sample eDN5th37CBELigMG_FD_128880 | JGI IMG/M metagenome (GOLD analysis project Ga0182742, IMG submission 128880) | Enriched Miracle-Growth compost microbial communities from Emeryville, California, USA - eDNA 5th pass 37_C BE-Lig MG (version 2)... ... | reverse complement strand
CGCCGCCCCGCTGCAGCCCACGCTGGGCGAGCTGGCGCGCGAGCCGATCACGCGCACGCTCGCGCTCCGGGGCCTGGCCGAGCCCGAGGTGACGCAGTTCATCGCGCTCGCCGCGCCCGGCGCGGAGGAGCTCGGGCCCGCCGTCCACGCCGAGACCGAAGGCAACCCGTTGTTCGTCGGCGAGATCGTGCAGCTGCTGGGCAAGGAGGGACGGCTGACGATCCCGCAGAGCGTGCGCGAGACGATCGGCCGCCGCCTGCGCCACCTCTCCGACGCCTGCAACGACCTGCTCACGCTCGCGGCCGTGCTCGGGCGCGAGTTCGACCTCAACGCGCTCACCCGCGCGAGCGGACGCGAGCGCGCCGCGGTACTCGAGCTGCTCGACGAGGCGATGCAGGCGCGCGTGGTCTCCGACGTGCCGGGCGCGATCGGCCGCCTGCGGTTCGCGCACGCGCTGATCCGCGACGCCGCCTACCACCGCGTCGGCGCGATCCGCCGCGTCGAGCTGCACCGCCGCGTCGGCGAGGCGCTGGAGGCGATCGACGAGACCGGCCTGGCCGAGCTGGCGCTGCACTTCTCCGCCGCCGCCGACACCACGAAGGCGCTGGACTACGCCCGCCGCGCCGGCGACCGCGCGCTCGCGCTGCTCGCCTACGAGGAGGCCGCGCGCCTGTACGAGCTCGCGCTGCAGGCCGCGACCGGCGTCACCGAGCGCTGCGAGCTGCTGCTCGCGCTCGGCGACGCGCAGGCCCGCGCCGGCGCCGACACCGCCGCCAAGGCGACGCTGCTCGAAGCCGCCGGCGTGGCCCGCGCGGCGGACCTGCCCGAGCAGCTCGCCCGCGCGGCCGCGGCCTACGGCGGCCGCTTCCTGTGGGCGCACGGGCTCACGGACGAGCGCCTCGTCGGGCTGCTCGAGGAGGGCCTGGCCGCCGTCGGCCCGCAGGACAGCGCGCTGCGCGTGCGGCTGCTGTCGCGGCTCGCGGCCGCCCTGCGCCACGGCCCCACGCGCGCCCGCCGCGTCGCGCTGATGGACGAGGCGATCCAGATGGCGCGCCGGATCGGCGACCCGATCACGATCGCGTCCGCGCTGACCGCCGCCGAGTCCGCGCTGCACGCGCCGCACACGGCGCGCGAGCGGCTCGCCAACGCCGGCGAGATCGCCGCGCTCGCCGCCGAGGCCGGCGACCGCGAGCGCCTGTTCGACGGCCACGAGCACGCCTTCTGGGCCTCCTGGGAGCTCGGCGACCCCGACCGCCGCGCCCGCGAGCTGGCCGAGATGCACCGGATCGCGCACGACCTGCGCCAGCCCGCGCAGCTGTGGATGCTGGCCGCGGCGCGCGCGACGCTCGCGCTCGCCCAGGGCCGCTTCGACGAGGCGCCGGCGCTGATCCAGCGCGCGTTCGAGACCGGCGAGCACGTGCTGGCCTGGAACGCGGGCGCCGCCCGCGCGCTGCAGCGGTTCGCGCTGCACCGCGAGCGCGGCGGGCTGGAGGCCTACCTGCCGCACGTGGTCGGCCAGGAGCACGTCTTCCCGTCGCCGCTCGTGCACGGCTCGGTCCTCGCCGCGGTCCACGCCCGCACCGGGCGCCCGGGCGAAGCGGCGGCGATCGTGCACGAGCTGACGGGCCACGACCTCGCCGAGTGGCACGTCGACGAGCAGTGGTTCGTGAGCATCTGCCTGCTGGCCGAGACGTGCGCGCTGCTGGAGATCACGGCGCCCGCCGCGGGCCTCTACGAGCTCGTGCTCCCGTACGCCGCCCAGAACGCGGTGGCGGTCCCCGAGATCGCGATGGACTCGAGCTCCCGCACGCTCGGGATCCTCGCCACCCAGCTCGAGCGCTACGACGACGCCGAGCGCCACTTCGCCGATGCCGCGGCGATGAACGAACGGATGGGCGCGCGCCCGTGGCTCGCGCACACCTGGCGCGAGCACGCCCGCATGCTGGCGCGCCGCGGCGACCGCGAGCGCGCGGACGAGCTGCGGCGCCGCGCGCTCGCCCTCTACCGCGAGCTCGGCATCGAGCCGCAAGTTCGGACCGCCGGTCCAAGCCGGTTCTGACCGCCGGTCCGATTACCGCGCGCCCCCGCGGATCTAGCGTCGCGACCCATGGACGCAACGCTGCATACAGAAGCGGATGCGGTCGAGCGGCTGGCCGCGGCGCGGCCGCTCGTCGTCGACGTCGTCCCGGCCTCGGAGGTCTCGCCGCACCACGCCGGCGGCGGCGTGACGCACGCCGGGCCGCCGATCGAGCCGGCTCGCATGTGCCCTCCGATGCGGGCCGCGCTCGGCTCGGCGTTGTGGCTGGAGGGCTTGGCGGGCTCGCCGGCCGAGGCGCTCGCGCTCGTCGACGACGGCCAGATCCCGCTCTCGACCAACCACGACGCGGGCGGCGTCGGGCCGATGGCCGGGGTCGTCAGCCCGCACATGCCGGTCTGGGTCGCGCGCGACGAGGCCACCGGCCGCACGGCCTGGTGCCCGCTCAACGAGGGCTCGGGCGCCGTGCTGCGCTACGGCGCCGACGGGCCGGAGGTGCTCGAGCGCCTGACGTGGATGCGCGACGTGCTCGCGCCCGAGCTGCGCAAGGCGCTCGACGGCGCGCCGCTCGACCTGCATGACCTGCACGTCCGCGCGCTCGCGCGCGGCGACGAGGCCCACCACCGCACGGAGGAGGGCACGGCGCTGACCTTGCAACAGCTCGGCATCGAGCAGCCCGAGGCGCGCGCGTTCATCGCGGGCAACGGCCAGTTCTTCCTGAACCTGGCGATGCTGTTCGCGAAGCTCGCGCTCGACTGCGCCGCGGGCGTGCCGGGCTCGCCGGTCCTCACCGCGATCGCCCGCAACGGGGTCGAGGTCGGCATCCGCGTCTCCGGGCTCGGCGACCGCTGGTTCGTCGGCCCGGCCGCGCTGCCCGACCCCGCGAAGCTGTTCGACGGCTACACGCCCGCGGACATGAACCCGGACCTCGGCGATTCCGCGATCGTCGAGACCTACGGGCTGGGCGCGCTGGCCGTGGCCGCCTCGCCGCTCGCCGCGCCGTCGGTCGGCATCGACCCGGCCGACAGCGAGGCGATCGAGACCCGCGTGCGGGCGATCGCGGCCGGCGAGTCGCCGACGATCCGCTACCCGGACGGCCGCGCCGCGATCCTCGGCATCGACGCCCGCAAGGTCGTCGAGACCGGGATCCTCCCGCCCGTCCACACCGGGATCGCGCACCGCCGGCCGGGGATCGGGCAGATCGGCGGCGGCGTCACGCACCCGCCCAGGCAGGCCTTCGAGGCCGCCGTGGAGGCGCTGTGACGCGCGCGGAGGAGGTCCATCGCGACCTGCGCGCCGCGCTGCTGCGGGGCGAGTTCCCGTACGGCCGCCGGCTCGTGGAGGAGCAGCTGGCCGAGCGCTTCGCGACCTCGCGCACGCCCGTGCGCGAGGCGCTGCGCCGCCTAGAGGGCGACGGCCACGTCGTGCGCGACCGCTCGGGCGGCGTGCGCCCCAACCCGCCGCGCGTGTCGGTGATGCGCGAGCTCTACGACGTGCGCGTCGTGCTCGAGGACCTCGCGGTGCGCTCGGCCGAGCCCGAGCGCCTCGACGCGCTGCTGGCGGAGTGGACCGACCTGCGGACCGAGCACGACGACGGCCCGGATTTCGTCTACGCCGACGAGGCGTTCCACGAGGGGATCGCGCGCGCGTCGGGCAACGGCGCGACCGAGCGCTACATCCGCGACATCAACGAGCGCATCCGGCTGATCCGCATCCACGACTTCACCACACCGGACCGGATCGAGGCCACGATCGCCGAGCACCTCGAGATCCTCGAGACGATCCGCGCCGGCCGGCGCGACGCGGCGGCGGCGCTGATGCGCGTGCACATCGAGCGCTCGGCGGAGGTCGTCGAGCGCCGCGTGGGCGAGCTGCTCGCCCGCATGTTCGAGGAGGAGCGGCCATGAGCCTCGCCACCGCCGCGTTCGACGCGGCCCTGCGCAGCCTGCCGAGCATCCCGCCCGCGCAGCGACCGGCCTACGACGTGTTCGCGCCCGCGGCGGCGCCGGTCGCGCCCGGCGCGCTCCCGCGCAACGGCGCGATCGCCGCCGCGGCCCGCGCGCTCGACACCGGCGCGACGACCTGCCTCGCGCTGACCGAGCGGGCGCTGGAGCGCGTCGCCGTCGACGAGTGGACGGCGTTCGTGGAGGTCACGGCCGCGCAGGCGCTGGCCGAGGCGCGCGTACTCGACGCCGAGTTGCGCCGCGGCCGCCGGCGCGGGCCGCTGCACGGCATCCCGGTCTCGGTCAAGGACGTCATCGACGTCCGCGGCACGCCCACGCGCTGCGGCTCGCAGGCGTACGCGGCGCTGCCCGAGCGCGACGCCGCTGCGGTCCGCGCCTGGCGCGAGGCGGGCGCGGTGATCCTCGGCAAGACCTCCACGCACGAGTTCGCGCTCGGCGTGACCAGCCCGCAGGCCCGCAACCCGCACGACCCGGCGCGGATCCCGGGCGGCTCGAGCGGCGGCTCGGCGATCGCGGTCGCGACCGGCATGGGCCTGGCGTCGCTGGGCACGGACACGCGCGCCTCGATCCGCGTGCCCGCCGCGCTGTGCGGGGTGGTCGGCCTCAAGCCGACCTACGGCACCGTGCCCACGGACGGCGTCGTGCCGCTCTCGTGGACGATGGACCACGTCGCGGTGATGGCGGGGACGCCCGAGGACGCCGCGCTCGCACTCGACGCGCTGCGCCCGGAGGCCGCCCCCGTCGCCCCCGCCGCGTGCGGGCGCGTCAGCCACCTGCGCGTCGGGCTCGCGACCGCCGCCTGGGAGGGCGCCGAGCCCGCCGTGGCGGCCGCGGTCGCCCGCAGCGTCGACGCGCTGCGCGCGCTCGTCGCGCGCGTGGAGGAGACCGGCCGTCCCGGTGCCGCCGACTTCGGCGGCGCGAACGCGATGGGCCTGCTCGTCTCGCGCTGCGAGGCGGCGGCGTTCCACCGCTCCGCGGGCCTGGACCGCTCGCTGTACTGGCCCGAGGTCCGCGACCAGCTCGACACCGCCGACGGCGTGCTGGCCACGGACTACATCGACGCGCAGCGGTACCGCGCGTCACTGAGGGAGGAGATGCTCGCGGTCCTGCGCGAGCACCACGTGCTCGCGATGCCGGCCGCGCCCGTCCTGGCGCCGCCGGTGGAGCGGGCCGACGAGTACCTGACGATCCTGTCGCGCAACGCGATCCTGTGGAGCTTCGTCGGCTTCCCGGCGATCTCCGTGCCGTGCCCCAGCGAAGGGCTGCCGGTCGGTCTGCAGCTCGTGGCGGGGCCGGGCGGCGAGTCGCTGCTGATCGCGCTGGCGACCGCCCTCACGAGAGGTGACGCATGACCATGCTCGTGCCCGCGCAGCCGGGCCCCTTCGCCCTCGACCTCGAGCACACGGCGCTCGTGGTCATCGACATGCAGCGCGACTTCCTGGAGCCGGGCGGCTTCGGCTCGCTGCTCGGCAACGACGTCGCGCTGCTGGGCGCCGCCGTCGAGCCGCTGCAGCGCGTGCTGGCCAGCGCGCGCGAGCTCGGGATGACGATCATCCACACGCGCGAGGGCCACCGCCCGGACCTGCTCGACTGCCCGCCGGCGAAGCTCGCGCGCGGCGGCTTCATCGGCACCGACGGGCCGAACGGCCGCATCCTCGTGCGCGGCGAGCACGGTCACGACATCGTCGACGCGCTCGCCCCCGCGCCCGGCGAGGTCGTGCTCGACAAGCCCGGCAAGGGCTCGTTCTACGCCACCGACCTGGAGCTGATGCTGCGCAACCGCGGCATCCGGTCGCTGATCGTCACGGGGGTCACGACCGAGGTGTGCGTGCACACGACCGTGCGCGAGGCCAACGACCGCGGCTTCGAGTGCCTCGTGCTCGCGGACTGCTGCGCGTCCTACTTCCCCGAGTTCCACGAGGTCGCGCTGCGGATGATCGCCGCCCAGGGCGGGATCTTCGGCTGGGTCGCGAGCTCGAGCGACCTGCTGGCGAACCTCCCGGTCAACGCGGGGGTCTGACGATGGCGCTCCCGTTCTGGACCCGCGGTGATCTCAACGCCTTCTTCGGGCTCGGGATCAACATGCTCGTCAACGTCCTCGTGCTCGCGGGGCTGTGCATCGGCGTCGTCAACATGGCGCCGGACGACGTCTACCGCGTCGTGCTGCCCGCGCTGGGCATCGAGCTGCTGGTCGGCAACATCTTCTACTTCTACCTCGCGCGCCGGCTCGCGCTGCGCGAGGGGCGCACGGACGTGACCGCGCTGCCGTACGGGCCGAGCGTCCCGCACATGTTCATCGTGACGCTGGTGATCATGCTGCCGACCTACCTGGCCACCCAGGACCCGGTGGCGGCGTGGATGGCCGGCCTGGCGTGGGCGTTCATCATCGGCGTGATCATCCTGATCGGCGCGTTCGTCGGGCCCGCGATCCGCCACCTGACGCCGCGCGCGGCGATGCTCGGCACGCTCGCGGGGATCTCGCTCGCGTTCATCTCGATGCGGCCGGGCGCGCAGATGTGGGGCGCGCTGTGGATCGCGCTGCCCGTGTTCATGATCATCCTCGCGGGCTTCGTCGCCGGCGTGCGGCTGCCGGGCAACTTCCCGGTCGGGCTGGCGGCGCTGCTGGTCGGCAGCGCGGTCGGCTGGATCGGCGGCTACATGGAGCCGGCGGCGGTCGGCGACGCGGCGAAGTCGATCGCGCTCGGCGTCCCGTCGCTGAACGTCGACCTGCTGGTGGACGGCCTGGAGGGGATCTCGCCGCTGCTGGCGACCGCGATCCCGCTCGGGATCTACAACTTCACCGAGGCGATGAGCAACGTCGAGTCGGCCGCCGCGGCGGGCGACCGTTACAACCTGCGCCACGTGCTGCTGGCCGACGGCACGGGCGCCGTCGTCGGGTCCGCGCTCGGCTCGCCGTTCCCGCCCGCGGTCTACATCGGCCACCCGGGCTGGAAGGCCGCCGGCGGGCGCATCTCCTACTCGCTGGCCTCGGGGGTGGCGATCTTCGCGCTGTGCGCGTTCGGGCTGTTCCCGCTGCTGGCGGCGCTGCTGCCGATCCCGGCGATCGTGCCCGTGCTGCTGTTCATCGGCCTGGTGATCGGGTCGCAGGCGTTCGTGGCGGTGCCGAAGGCGCACTACGCCGCGGTCGTCCTGGCGGCGATCCCGTCGCTGGCCGCGTGGGGCTCGGGGATGGTGCACGACGCGCTGCTGGCGGCCGGCACGAGCGTGCAGGAGGTCGGCGGCGCCGCGCTCGCCAACGGCGGCGTGCTCTACGAGGGGCTGGCGACGATCGGCGCCGGCTCGGTGCTCGTGGGCATGGTGCTGGGCACGATCGCGGTGTTCGTGATCGACCGCCGGTTCGCGCGCGCGGCGCTGGCCTGCGGGGTCGGCGCGGCGCTGACGCTGGTCGGGCTCATCCACGCCGAGGAGATCCACGTCTTCTCGAACCCGCGGCTCGCGCTGGGCTACGCACTCGCCGGTGTGGTGTGCCTCGGCTACGCGCTGCTGCGGCTGCCGCCGCGCGAGGTGGACCAGCTCGACCCCATGGATCTCGAGGTCGCGGCCGAGGCGCGCTTCGAGCGCACGGAGGAAAGGGTGGCTGTCCCCGCCTGATTTCGGGGGGTTGACCATAGGGACATCCGGGGCGCGCGGCGGTACCTTGGAGACATGTCCGCCGCGCTCTCCGACCTTCTCGGCACCCCGACACTCTCGCGCCGGGAGAAGGCGGCGAAAACGGTCGACGCGGCCCTGCGCGGGGGGATCCTCGCCGGGGCCGTCGCCACGATCGCCTGGCTGCTCGCGGCCGCCGTCGGCGCCACCGCCGTCTTCCTGGTCGTGATCGCGACCGTGCTGGCGATGGTCTACACGGTCGTGCGGGGCGACAAGGCGCGCCTCGGCATCTGGGGCCTGATCGCGATCGCGTGGGCGCTGGTCGCCGCCGAGCGCTGGATCGTCCACGAGAACGGCGCGCTGATCATCGCCGGCGCCACGTATCTGGGCGTCGTGATGGGCGCCCGCAAGGCCGGGATCGCCAAGAAGTCGATGGTGCTGCTCGCGTACCCGCTGATCCTGCTGGCGATCGTGGTCTTCTCCGGCCAGGACGTCCTCGACCCGTGGGGCCTGGACTGGCTCTGGGTGCTGGCGGTCCTCGGCCCGGTCGTCGGCCTGCGCACGCTTCTGAACCCGAGTCCAAGGGACCACAAGCCTTCGTCATGAACGTGATCGTCTTCTACCGCGTCGGCTCGCCTGAGCCCGGCGCGGCGCTCACCCCTGTCCTGTTGCGGCTCGGCCGCGACGCCGTCGAGCATCGTGTCGGCGACGAGGTCGCGCGCGTCGCCGCGCCCGCGGTCGTCGAGGAGCTCGGCCCGCGGCTGTACATGTCGCTGTCCGGCGAGGAGTCCGTCGACCTGTCCGTGCGCCCGGCGCACACCTGGGACAGCGAGCTGTTCCCGGACGAGCGCGCCGCCGCGCGCTACGCGGGCGTGATCGCGGCCGTGCCGATGACGGTCGACTGGGTGCGCTCGAGCTACTTCGACCGGCTCGGCGCGACCGTCGACTGCGCCCTGTTGCTGCCCGACGTGCCGGTGATGATGGACCTCGCCGCCTGAAAGCGCGAGTCGAAGACCGGCCGGTAGACGTCGTAGAGCCAGATCATCAGCGTGATCAGGAACGCGAAGAACAGCGCCGTCGCGAGCGGGAAGTTCTCCGCGGCGGTGAAGAAGCGGCTGATCAGGTAGATCAGGGCGAGGTTCGCGGCCAGCAGCGCCGCGAACCCCAGCTCCGCGGAGTGGCGGCGCGCGTCCCAGGCGCTGATCGCCCAGTTCGCGGCCACGATCGCCGTGACGGCGAGCGCGATCTCGGTCGGCCGCGCCTCGACGTTCGGGAGGATCTCGGCGAACACGTTCGAGATCAGCGCCAGCAGGCAGACCTTCTCCGCGAACTCGTTCCAGTCGCCCTCGCCGCGGCGCAGCCGGTAGGCGTGGCGCACGCGGCAGTCCGCGATCGGCTCGGGCAGCGGCCCGGCCGTGACCGTCGGCGCGTGGTCGGGCGCGGGCAGCCGCGGGCGGACCGCGAACTGCGCGATCGCGGCGAGCGCCAGCAATCCGAGCGCGCACAGCACGCCGAACCACGGATGCTCCGCGACCGTGTCCGTGAAGTCGAGCTGCGCGATGTGGATCCAGTACTCCTGCGGCAGCTTCACGAACACCCAGATCGACGCGGCGGTCGCGACCCAGCCGCGCGCGCCGACGCGCCGCGGGTCGTAGCGCAGGGCCAGGATCGAGTACGCGATGAAGTAGTACTCGAACGTGTTGGGGAACACGAACAGCATCGCCCGCTCGTCGAGCAGCTCGAACGCGAGCACGCCGACGAGCCGGTAGTAGAAGAGGAACTGGCCGACCCGGATCGCGGGGAGGCTCGTCCAGTTGCGCAGCGTCGCCATGTACGCGATCGCCAGGTAGTAGACGTCCAGCGCCTTGTCCACGTTCTGGTACGGGCCGTCCGGGCCGAGGTCCACGTCCGTGAGCGCGGCCAGCAGCGAGTTGTCGACCGCGTCCAGCACGAGCGCGACGACGATCGTCAGCGGCACGCGCGGGATCAGCAACGGCACCAGCAGCCGTGCGAGGACGATTGCGACGATCAGCGCCCATTCGCCGGCGGCCATGTGGGGCGGAAGCCTCGCACACCCGCGGGTCGTCCGGGTGCGCGCCACGCGAGCGTCGAGTTCCTTACCTGAGCGGTGGGTTTCTCGACACTCGCGCGTCACCCGGCTGAACCGACGTAACCCGCGGGCGCGGGCGGCGATATGTCTCGCGTGGACCGTCGCCGCGCCGTCGTGCGCCTTCTCTTGCTGGCCGCGACGGTCGCCGTCGCGGGCGGCGCCGTGGCCGCGACCGGGGTCGGGCCGGACGACGCGCGGGGCTGGATCGCCGAGACTGGGGCGGCCGGGCCGCTCGTGTTCGTCGTCGCGGGCGGCGCGCTCGGGCTGGCGCTGTTCCCCGGGCAGGTGACCGCGACGCTCGCGGGCGTGCTGTTCGGCGCGCTGGCCGGGACGGCGCTGACGCTCTCGGCGGCCGTGCTGACCGCGGGCCTGGCGTGGTTCGTGGCGCGCCGGCTCGGGGCGGACGCGCTGCTCGCGCTGCTACCGCCACGGGCGCGGCGCTGGCGCGACTGGGTGGCGGCGAACGGCTTCGGCGCGGTGCTCGTGTCGCGGCTCGCGCCCGGCGTGCCCGCGGGCGCCGTGAACTACCTGGCCGGCCTCGGCGGCGTGGCCGTGCCGGCGTTCCTGGCCGCGGTCGCGCTGGGCGCGCTGCCGAAGACGATCGCGTACGTGGCGCTGGGCGGCGCGCTGAGCGACCCGCTGTCGGCGCGGGGCGCGCTGGCGGCGGCGCTGTACGTCGCCGCGGCGGCCGGCGGCGTGCTGGTCGCGCGGCGCCTGGCGCGCGGCGCCTGAGCGCTGCGGCGGCGGGGTGCCCCGCCTGGCGCGCGGCGAGAGCACGTGGCGCCTCGCCCCGGCGGGGCGGCGCGCGGCGCGCCGCGCGGGCGCGCCTTCTAGCCTGAACGCGCCGTGACGACCGCGACGCACGACGAGGTCCAGGCGCCGCCGTCGCCGTGGCGCGGGCGCGCCCCCGCGCTGATCCTCGGCGCGATCCTGGTGGTAGCCGCCGCGCTGCGGTTCTGGAGCCTGGATCACGGGCTGCCGTACGCGTACAACCTCGACGAGCGCGCGCACTTCGTCCCACATGCCGTGGCGATGACGAGCGGGGACCTGAACCCCGGCTACTTCATCAACCCGCCGGCACTGACGTACCTGCTGGCCGCGTGGCTCAGCCTCATCCACCTCGGCGGCGTGGAGCAGTGGTTCGCCGACGACCCGACCGCGGTGTTCCTGTGGTCGCGGGTGGTGTCGGTCGTGTTCGGCGTCGGCGCGGTCGCGGCCACCTACGCCGCGGGGCGCGAATGGTTCGGCAAGCGCGCCGGCCTGATCGCCGCCGCGATCATGGCCGTCGCGTTCCTGCCGGTCTTCTACTCGCGGCTGGCGCTCAACGATGGCCCGGGCGTGCTGCCGTGCGCGCTCGCGCTGTGGGCGGCGGCGATCGTGCTGCGCACGGGCAGCACGAAGGCCTTGCTGGCCGGCGGCGCGTGCGTTGGCCTCGCCGCGTCGCTCAAGTACTCCGACGGCGCGGTCGTGGTCGCGCTCATCGCCGCCGCGCTGCTGAGCCCGGAGCTCACCTTCAAGCAGGCGTTCAAAGGCCTGGTGCTCGCCGGCCTGATCTCGATCGCGGCGGTGATCGTGACCAATCCCTATCTGTTCGCGGACTGGGACACGTTCATCCACGACCTCGACCGCCAGCGCAAGTTCGCCAGCGGCGCGGCGCTGCTGGGCCAGCCCGAGCGCAACGGCTGGTGGTACTACATCAACAGCAGCCGCTGGGCGCTCGGCGTCGTGCCGGGGCTGCTGGCGGTCGCGGGCGGGATCCTGCTGCTGATCAAGGGCAAGTGGCGGGCGGCGCTCGTGCTCGGCTCGCTGATCGTCCTGTACTGGCTCTACATGGGCAGCCAGAGCCGCTTCTACGCGCGCTGGATGCTGCCGCTGTACCCGGCGCTGGCGATCCTCGCCGGCTACGCGGTCGCGCAGGTGCGCCAGCGCGTGGTCTTCGCCGGGCTCGTCGCGCTCGCCATCGTCCCCTCCGCCTACACGACGATCCGCAACGCGATCGTGCTCGGCCGGGAGGACACGCGGACGACGACCCGCAAGTGGCTCGAGGCCAACGTCCCCAAGGGCACGAAGGTGGTCTTCGAGCCCGTCGCGCCCAGCGAGTGGTACGGCGTGACCCCGGGCGGCGGCGAGAAGGCCGACCCCGAGCGCCAGTGGGACCGCTACGTGCGCAGCTCGGCGGACGTCGAGCGGCTCGGCAAGCTCTACCGCGGCGCGCGCTACACCGCCTCCTTCCAGAACTACCAGCGCACGCTGTGGCCCGGGATGCTCGACGTCTACCGCGAGGAGGGCTACTGCTGGATCGTCTCCGGCTCGACGCAGTCCGGCCGCGCGTACACCGAGCCGCACCGCGTCCCCGAGGCGATCAAGTACTACCGGGCGCTGCGCGAGCAGGCCGACGTGCGCTTCCGGATCAGCCCGGTGGACGGCGAGCTGCCGCGCTACCAGGTCGACAAGTCGTTCAACTACGTCGACGGCGCCTACAAGCGCCCGGGCCCCGAGATGATCGTGTACCGCCTGCGCGACTGCGGCTGATCCTGCGTGTTCACGCAGTCGTGCGCGCGCTCCTGCTCTCCCTCGCCCTGCTGATCGCGATCCCCGCCGCCGCCCAGGCGCGCAGCGCGGTGCTCGTCACCGGCACGGCCGACGCGCTCGTGCTCGACACGCGCACGAACACGGTGACGACCACGGTCACCCTGCCCGGCAGGACGCGCGCGGTGACCGCGGCCGCCGACGGCACGCGCGCCTACGTCGCGGCCGGCCGGACGGTCTCGGCGATCGACCTCAACGCCCGCACGGGCGCCGGCAGCGCGCTGCTGCGCGGCACGCCGCTCGCGCTCGCCGTCACCCCCGACGGCACGCGCGTGTGGGCGGCGCGCAAGGGCGCGCTCGAGATCGTCGACACGGCCACGCTGACCCGGGTCGGCGAGCGCAAGCTCGCGGGCACGCCGCTCGACATGGAGATCACCGGCACGCGCGCGCTGATCGTCCAGGCCGGCGGCCGGGTCGCGATCGTCGACCTGCAGACGGGCCGGCTCGTGCGCCGCGTCAAGCTCGCCGGCGCGACCGCCGTGAACAGCGGCTGGGTCTCCGCCACCACGCCGCGCAAGGGCGGCCGGCGCCCGGCGTCGCGGCTCTTGCGCCTCTCGGCCAACGGGCGCATCCTGCGCACCGTCCACCTCGGCACGGACGGCGGCGGCGGCCTCGGCGTCTCGCCCGACGGGAGGCGCGCGATCGTCGCCCCCGGCGCCAAGCTGCGCGGGATCCACCGCAAGGCCGCGCTCGTGGACCTCGAGCGCCGCCGCGTGCTGCGCCGGCCCCCGACCGGCGGCGGCCCCGGCAACGCCACCTGGTCGCCCGACGGCACGCGCCTGTACGTCACCGACCAGCGCCGCAGGACGCTCGCCATCCTCACCGGCGCCACCGGCACGCGCCTGAAGACCCTGCGCATCCAGGGCACGCCGTCCGCGATCGTCGTCCAGCCCGGCCTGGCGGTCACCAGCGGCACCGACGGCGACGACACGCTCACCGGCACCCGCGGCCCCGACCGCCTGCTCGGCCTCGCCGGCAACGACCTGCTGCGCGGCCTGCTCGGCGACGACGTGCTCGAGGGCGGTCCCGGCAACGACCTGATCTCGGCCGCCAGCGGCAATGACTTCGTCGACGCGGGCGAGGGCGACGACGTCGTCTACGGCGCCACGGGCAAGGACACGATCCTGCTCGGCCCGGGCAACGACGCCGCCCACGGCGGCCTCAGCAACGACACGATCGACGGCGGCCCGGGCGACGACCGCATCGACGGCGGCGACGCCGACGACACGCTGCGCGGCGGCGAGGGCAACGACCACATCCGCGAGCGCGGCCTGGGCAACGACAAGCTGCTCGACGGCGGCCCCGGCGACGACATCCTCGACGGCGGCCGCGGCTCGGACCGCATGATCGCCGGCGGGCCCGGCAACGACCAGCTCTTCGGCCAGACGGGCGCCGACCGGCTCGAGGGCGGCGACGGCGACGACGCGCTCTTCGGCGGCCGCGCGGGCGACATCCTGCACGGCGGCGCCGGCGACGACGCGATCCGCGGCGAGGCGGGCCGCGACCGGCTCTCGGGCCACGCGGGCGACGACATCCTCGACGGCGGCGGCGAGGACGACTACCTCTCGGGCCACGACGGCGCCGACACGATCACGGGCGGCTCGGGCGAGGACGAGGTCTTCGGCGGCCGCGGCGACGACACGATCCGCGTCGCCGACCACTTCCGCGACTTCGTCTTCTGCGGCCCCGGGGACGACACGGTCTACGTCGAGCAGGACGCGCCCCAGCGCGACCAGCTCGACGGCTGCGAGACCGTGCTGCTGATCCCGCCCGAGACCAGCGACGACGGCCCCGTCCCGTCCGTGTTCTTCGGCGGCATCGGCAACGACGTGCTGATCGGCACGCCCGGCGTGGACTCGCTCTTCGGCCAGGACGGCGACGACGTGATCGACGCGGGCGGCGGCGACGACTACGCCGACGGCGAGCGCGGCAACGACCGCGTCAGCGGCGGGCCCGGCAACGACCAGGTCTACGGCCGCGCGGGCAACGACGAGGTCTACGGCAACGACGGCGACGACCAGATCGAGGGCGGCTTCGGCTCCGACTACGTCGACGGCGGCGCCGGCAACGACCGCCTCTCGGGCACCCAGGACGCCGACCGGATCGCGGGCGGCACGGGCGACGACCGCATCTACGCCGTCGACGGCGCGGTCGACCGCATCGACTGCGGCCCGGGCCACGACATCGTCACGATCGACTACTTCGACGTGCTCGTCAACGACAGCTGCGAGGTCGTGCGCCGCTAGAAGAAGCGGAAGCGCACGAGCGCGCCGACGGCCCCGAAGCCGTCCTTCCAGGTGATCTTCTTGCCCTCGGCGTAGGAGCGGCCGTAGTAGGCGATCGGGACCTCATAGAGGCGCACGGGCGGGCGCAGCCGCAGGATCTTCGCGGTCAGCTCGGGCTCGATCCGGAAGTCGTCGGAGATCAGGTGCAGCCCGCGCACGAGGTCGCCGCGGAACGCCTTGTAGCCGACCTCCATGTCGGAGATCGTCGTGTTGTAGAGCACGTTCGAGAGGAACGTCAGGAAGCGGTTGCCGGCGTAGTGCCAGAACAGGTGGGCGCGCTGCGGGTGCGCGCCGCCGCGCAGGCGCGTGCCGAAGACCGCGTCGGCCTTGCCCTCCAGCAGTGGCGCGATCAGCGCCGGGATGTCCGTCGGCGAGTACTCGAGGTCGGCGTCCTGGATCAGCAGGATGTCGCCGGTGGACTCCTTGATCCCGCGCCGCACCGCGGCGCCCTTGCCGCGGTTCTCGGGCTGCGTGAGGACCTTCACCTGGCGGTGCGTCGCGGCCAGGCGCGCGAGCTCGGCCGGCGAGCCGTCCGTGGAGCCGTCGTCGACGAGCAGGATCTCGAGCGTGAGCGGCAGCTCGAGCAGCTCCGCCACGACCTGCGCGACCGTCGCCTCCTCGTTGTAGACGGGGACGACGACGCTCACCAGCGCTCGCCCCGCGCCGTTGCTGGCGTCAGACACGGCGCGCCATCCTAGCTTGTGCGCACGACCTCCCAGTGCCGGCAGCGCTCGTCGCGCTCGACCAGGAAGCGGTCGTCCTCCGGATAGAACACCGCGGTCTCGTAGTCGGCGCCCGCGAACGCCTTGATCGCGTCCAGCGAGTCCCAGAGCGAGAACGTGACGAACTCGACGAGGTCGCCGGCCGGGCGCTGGAGCATCCACGCGCCGCGGTTGCCGGGCGTCGACGCGTACTCCTTCATGCCCGTGCGGTCGATGTAGTCGGCGTAGGCCTCGGCGTCCTCGGGGCGCACCGCCCCGCGCCACGAGCGGGCGATCATGCCGCGTTGGCGGCCCAGCCGCCCTCGAAGGACTCCGCGCGCCCGTCCTCGACGCGCACGATCCGGTCGGCGATGCGGTCGAGGAAGTAGCGGTCGTGCGAGGTGGCGATCACGGTTCCGTCGTAGCGCTCCAAGGCATCCTCCAGGGCTTCGATCGAGTCGATGTCGAGGTGGTTGGTGGGCTCGTCGAGCACGAGGCAGTTCGGCGCGTCCTGCATCAGGCACAGGAACGCGAGCCGCGTGCGCTCGCCGCCGGACAGCGTCGCGACGCGGCGCCGCGTCGGCTCGTAGTCGAACAGGAACGCCATCAGCAGCCGCACGGCCGCGTCCTCGGCCAGCGAGCGGCCGGCGCGCAGCGCGTCGAGCACGGTCGCGTCGTCGTCGAGCGCGCCCGCGGCCTGGCTGAGGTAGCCGACCGTGATCCCGTCGCCGGCCCAGCGCTCGCCGGCGGCGGGCTCGAGGTCGCCGGCCAGGATCCGCAGCAGGGTCGTCTTGCCGCCGCCGTTGGGGCCGACGACGCCGACGCGCTCGCCGCGCATCACGACCAGCTCGACGTCGAGCAGCACGGGCTCGTCGCCGTAGCAGGCGTCGACGCCCTCCAGCGCGAGCACGCGCTGGCCGCCGCGGGTGCCGGAGCGCAGCGCGAGCGCCATCCGGCGGCGCTCGAAGACGGGCCGCTCGATCTTCTCCATGCGCTCGATCTGCATCTGCTTGACGCGCGCCTGCCGGGCCGCGCGCTGGTTGACGCGGATGTGCGCCCAGTGGCGGAAGCGGCGGACGGCCTCCTCGAGCCGCGCGATCTCCTTCTGCTGGGTCACGTACGCCTGCCGCCGGCGCTCGAGCTCGAGCTGGCGGGCGAGCGCGTAGGCGCTGTAGTTGCCGGGCCAGACGCGGATCACGCCGCGGTCGAGCTCGGCGATCTCCGCGACCGCCGCGTCGAGCAGGTGGCGGTCGTGCGAGATCATCACGACCGCGCCGCCGAAGCCGTCCAGCAGCTCGCCCAGGCGCTCGCGGCGGGCCATGTCCAGGTGCGCCTCGGGCTCGTCGAGCAGCAGCAGGTCGGGCCGGCGCGCCAGGCAGGCGGCGAGCGCGACGAGCTTGCGCTGGCCGCCCGAGAGCTCGCGCGTCGGCCGTTCGACGTCCTCGATCCCGAGCGCGCGCAGGTGCCCGAGCGCCTCGCCCTCGGCGCGGTCGCCGCCCGCGTCCGTCCACTGCGCGAGCAGCCGCTCGTGCCGCGCCAGCGCGCGGCCCATGGCGTCCAGGTCGCCGGCCAGCGCCGGGTCGGACAGGCGCGCCTCGGCCGCGGCCAGCTCGGCCTCGAGCGCCGCCAGCTCCGGCCGCGCGGCCCGCACGGTGGCCAGCGCGCCGCGCTCGTCGCCCTCGACGATCTGCGGCAGGTGCGCGAGCACGAGCCCGCGCCGGCGCGTGACCGTGCCCGCGTCGGCTTCCTCGAGCCCGGCGATGATCCGCAGCAGCGTCGACTTGCCGCCCCCGTTGGGGCCGAGCACGCCGATCCGGGCGCCCGGCTCGACGTCGAGGTCGGCGCCGCGCAGGATGGCGCGTCCACCGAAGGACTTCGTGACTCCGCGGACCGCGAGCATCCCGGCTAGCGTCGCGGAGGAGGGGGTGCGTCGGCAATCGAGCCAGCCGCACCATGATCCACGTGGGACCCGGACGCGACCTCGCCCGGCGCGTCGAGGAGAACGTGCGCCGCGAGGAGCTGGTGGCGCGCGTCAATCCCGAGCGCGGCTATTGAAGCGCTCGCGCGCGGCCTCGATCAGGGCGTGCGCGCGCTCGGCGTCCTCGAAGCCCTGGACCTCGACGCCGATCCCCTCGGGCTCCTTGTAGATCCGGAAGAAGTGCTCGATCTCCGTCCGCAGCTGCGGCGCGATGTCGTCGAGGCGCTCGAGCTCGCTCCAGTTCGGGTCCTGGAACGGGACGCAGATGATCTTGTCGTCCTGGCCGCGGTCGTCGCGGGTGCGCAGGACGGCGATCGCGCGCACCTCGATCACGCAGCCCGGGAACGTCGGCTGCCCGACCAGGACCAGCGTGTCCAGCGCGTCCCCGTCCTCGCCGACCGTGTCCAGGAGGAACCCGTAGTCGGCGGGGAACACGACCGAGTTGAACAGGAAGCGGTCCAGCTTGATCCCGCCGAGGCGCTCGTCGTACTCGTACTTGTTGCGCGAGCCCTTCGGGATCTCGATCAGACAGCGAAGCTCGCCCATTGGCGCGAGACTACCTGGATGCTCAAAGAGTTCCGCGAGTTCATCCTGCGTGGCAACGTCGTCGACCTGGCCGTTGCGGTCGTCGTCGGCACCGCGTTCACCGCCGTCGTCACCTCGCTGGTGGAGGACATCTTCACGCCGCTGATCGCGGCGATCGTCGGCAAGCCCGACTTCAGCGCGCTGACGTTCACCATCAACGGCTCGAAGTTCATGTACGGCCAGTTCATCAACGCCCTGATCGCGTTCCTCAGCGTCGCGGCCGTGATCTTCTTCCTCGTGGTCAAGCCGCTGAACGTCCTGGCGGCGCGCCGCAAGCGCGATGAGGAGCCGGAACCGGAAGCGCCCGCCGAGGACGTGCTGCTGCTGACGGAGATCCGTGATCTGCTGCGCGACCGCTGACCGCTCTGCAAGGCAGCGTTCGCGGGCCGGCGCGCGGTCATACTAGGCCGGTGCCCTCCGCCACGCTCGAGGACCTGCTCCGGCCGCTGCGCGAAGACCCGGAGCATTCCGCAGTCCTGCTCGACGTCGACGGGGTGCTTGCGCCGATCGTCGCCCAGCCCGACGACGCCCACATGCCCGAGACGACCCGGCGGCCGCTGATCGAGGTGGCCAAGCGCTACGGCACGGTCGCCTGCGTCTCGGGCCGGCGCGCGTCCGACGCGCGCCGGATCGTCTCGCTGGGCTCGATCGCCTACCTCGGCTCGCACGGGTCCGAGGTGCTCAAGCCGGGCGCGATCACGCCCGTGCTCGACGCCGAGCTGCAGGCGTGGACGCGCCGCGTGCAGGCGTTCGCGCACGAACAGTTCGGCGAGAAGCTGCGGCGGCTGCGCGTGCGGCTGGAGGACAAGGAGGCGATCGCGGCGCTGCACTGGCGCGGCGTCCCCGACGAGGACGAGGCGCTGGCCGCGATCGAGGACGTCGCCGAGGCGGCCGAGGAGGCGGGCTTCGCCACCCACTGGGGGCGCAAGGTGCTCGAGATCCGGCCGCCCGTGCGGATCGACAAGGGCGCGGGGATCGTCTCGCTGCTGCGCGACACCGACCTCGCGGCGGCGGTCTACGTCGGTGACGACGTGACCGACCTCGACGCGTTCCGCGGCCTGACCGAGCTTCAGGAGCGCGGGCGGCTGGGCTACGCGGTGCGCGTGGGCGTGCGCTCGGACGAGACGCCGTCCGCGCTGGAGGACGAGGCCGACACGCTCGTGGACGGGACCGACGGGGTGCGGGACCTGCTGCGGGCCCTGCTTCTTTGAGGTTCGGGGACTTCCTCAAGGCCACGGTGCTGCTGAGCGCGGCGTCGGCGACGCTGCTCGCCGCGCTCACCGTGATCGGCCTCTCGCGCGACCTCAACCCGACCGCCGCCTACGTCTGCATCGGCTGGTGGGCGCTGGCGACCGCGATCGGGACCGCGATGGGCGCGCGCACCGAGGCGACCACCGCGATCGCGAACCTGCTCGCGGCCGCGCGCATGCAGCACACGCTGCCCGACCTCTCGCCCGCGCGCACGCTGCTCAACCGCCTGTGGCCGCTGCTCGTGCTCACGCTCGGCGCGGGCGCGCTGTCGTTCGTGTGGCCGCAGGTCGGCGGGATCGCGGCGGGCTTCGCGATCATCTGGTCGCTCGCCTGGCGCCGCCAGGAGGCGGCGGTGGCCGCGATCGAGGAGCGCGACGGCGCCCGCTTCTACGTCGACCGGACCTCGCCGCTGCGCGCGATCCGGCTGATCCGCACGCCGGGCTTCGGCGGCGACTTCCTGCG
>Ga0182742_1002612_pt1 | contig 19572 bp, 7 predicted proteins | sample eDN5th37CBELigMG_FD_128880 | JGI IMG/M metagenome (GOLD analysis project Ga0182742, IMG submission 128880) | Enriched Miracle-Growth compost microbial communities from Emeryville, California, USA - eDNA 5th pass 37_C BE-Lig MG (version 2)... ... | reverse complement strand
GGAGATGCTGTAGCGCATGTAGTCGAGGCCGCCCTGATAGATCAGGTCGACGATCAGCTTCAGCTCGTGAACGCACTCGAAGTAGGCGCTCTCCTCCTGGTAGCCGGCCTCGACCAGCGTCTCATAGCCCATCTTCAAAAGGGCGCTGAGGCCGCCGCAGAGGACAACCTGCTCTCCGAAGAGGTCGGTCTCGGTCTCCTCGGCGAAGGTGGTCTGCAGAACGCCGGCGCGGGTGCCACCGATCCCCTTGGCGTAGGCGAGGGCCTTGGCCTTCCCCTCGGGGGTGCAATCGTCGGCCGTGGCGATCAGGCAGGGGACGCCGCCCCCCTTGACGTACTCGCTGCGGACCAGGTGGCCGGGGCCCTTGGGGGCCACCAGGGCGCTGTCGACCCCCTTGGGCGGGACGACCTGGCCGAAGTGGATGTTGAAGCCGTGGGAGCAGAGCAACAGGTTGCCGGGCTTCAGGTGGGGCTTGATGTCGCGGGCGTAGACGTCGCCCTGAACCTCGTCGGGGAGCAGGATGTTGATCAGGTCGCCCGCCTCGGCCGCCTCGGCCGCCGAGACCGGCTTGAAGCCGTCGTTGACGGCCAGATCGTAATTGGCGGAGCCGGGACGCTGGCCGACGACCACGTTGCAGCCCGAGTCGCGCAGGTTCTGGGCGTGGGCGTGCCCCTGGCTGCCGTAGCCGATGATCGCCACCGTTTTTCCCTTGAGCAGCGAAAGGTCGGCGTCCTGGTCGTAAAACATCTGGGCGGGCATCAACGGTCTCCTCGGAGGCGGTTTGGCGGAATTCAAAAAAGACGAGCCCGGACCCCGCGGGGCGACTCCGGGCGTTTCGACGAGCGCGGCGCTCGAACGGCCGAGCGCCGCGAATGGGTTTTGAAAGAGGGGCGATGCCGTCGGCGTCGAGTCGGATCGCGCCGGCGGTCGATCGATCAAAGGTGGGAGTGGCCGTGCACGACGGGCTGCTCGGCCTCCTCCTCGGGGGCCTCCCGAACGACGACCCCGTCGGGGGTCCGGCCGCCGCGGACCAGGGCGATCCGGCCGGTGCGGGCCAGCTCGATGATCTCGTAGTCGCGAACCGCCTCGATGAAGGCTTCGACCTTCTTCTCCTGACCGGAGATCTCGATCATGATCGCGTCGGGACCGACGTCAACGATCCGCCCCCGGAAAATCTCCACCAGGGATTGGATCGCCGGACGATCCGCGGGCGTCGCCTTGAGCTTCAGCAGCATCAGGTCGCGCTCGACGAAATCGGCGCCCGAGATGTCCTGGACCTTCACCACGGTGACGATCTTCTCAAGCTGCTTGCGGACCTGCTCCAGGTGCCGCTCGTTCCCCCTGACCACCACGGTGATCCGCGAGAGCAGGGGGTTTTCCGTCTCGCCCACGGCCAGGCTGTCGATGTTGTAGCCCCGGGAGGCGAACATCCCCGAGACGTGGGCCAACACGCCGGGCTGGTTCTGCACCAGGACGGAGAGCACCTGTCGCATGCTCTTGGACTGGGGCGGTTCCGTGATGGAGGAAGTCAAATTCTGGACACCCGCGCTGCTCGCCATCGCCACGTCCCCACGCCGGGATTCGGATCGTCGACCGAACTGGGCCCGGCTCCTCAACGACCACTTCAAAAACAGAATAAACAAGACTTTACGACGAACCCCGGAGAGAAGGCAAGAGGCGTCGTCTCTTGGGTGGTTCAACGCGGACGAATTGGGAGGGCGAGGCTCCCGCCGAGCCGTCGCATCGTCCCGGCTCGGCGGGAGCCTCGCTCCCGGAACTTGATCTCGGGCTCGTCCCGCGTCCCGCCAGTGTACCACGGGCGGGACGCGGCGGACTCCGCCGAAATGTCGGACCCCCGCGAAGGCCCCGAGGTTCGCCGTCGGGGCGGTCGCTTATTCGACCGGGGGCAGACCTCCCGCGCCACCGGGGAACGAGGGCGCCGCGCCGCCGGGGAACCCGGGGAAACCGCCGGGCGCCGCGCCGGGGCCAAGGCCGGGGGACTCGGCTGGCTTCCTGTCCGTCACCAGGCTGGCCCGGTCGAGGTTGATCGACCGGAAGCTGTCGCCGGGAGTCAGGTAGTACCAGGCGGCGAAGCGGTCGGTCAGCTCCTGGACCCGCGCCTTGCCGTCGGCCAGCTTCTTCTCGTATTCCTGCTTCTCCCGCTCGGCCTTTTCCTCGGCCTCCTTCTCGGCGTCGGCGGCCTCGGGATCATTCGGATCAGGGGCCAGCACGTTTTCGGGAAGCTCGCCCTCGGCGACCTTCGACTTCGCCTCGGTCTTCGGTTCGGGGATCAGCGTCGGGTCGAACGAGACGGTGACCATCACGTAGCGGCTCTCGGTCGCGCCCTCGGATTTCTCATCCTTGGTCTCCTCGCCCTCCTTCTTTTCGGCGTCGTCCGGGACGCCGGCGGAGAGATCGTCTCCGCCGCCGAAGGTGACCTCGCCGAACCGGAGGGTGTAGACGACCCCCTCGTCGGTGTAGACCCGCACGTCTCCCTGGTTGGAGAGAAGCTGGCCGTCGCGGGTCATGTAGAAGCCCTTGCCCTGAAGCGAGGCGACGGTCGCGGCCGAGAGGGTGATTCCCTTCTGGTCGCTCTTCTTCAGGTCGCGCGTTAGGCCGGCCGGCTTGGGCCGCACGCCGACGATTTTCAGGTCGGCCAGGGCGCTTGTCAGGGCCGTCAGCTTCGTTTCGTCAAGCTGCTTGTCGGCGTCGAGCCCCGGCATCATCCAGGGGGCGTTGGAGCCAAGGCGCTCGATGTCGAACACCTCGCCGGGCTGGTAGCCCTGTTCGAGATTGACCTTGTAGTTGTCGAACTCGATCTTGCGGATCTTGGCGGCTTCGAGCTTCAGGAGGTTGGTCTCAATCCAGTCGGCGAACCGGGTCGACGGCTCGGCCTTGACGTTGACGCCGTAGATCCGCTTCTGGCCGGGGACGCGGACGTAGTACTGGCCGGAGCGGTCCTTGATCTCCTCGCCGATGATGAAGTCGGCGAGCACCTTCTCCGACGAGTCGCGCAGGGTGATCCGCTTGCCGCGGCCCTTGAGGCTGGCGCTCTTCGCGTCGAGGGGGTCGATGACGCCCATCGCCTCCTGATCGTCGCCGGAGTCGGATCGGATCGTGTCCTTGGTCAGGTCCATGACGGCGGCGGCCGTCTTGGAGAGGCGGTCGCGGGCGTCGGCCGGATAGTCGTAGTGGGACGGGATGACCCACTCGTTGTCCTTGAATTTGACCTGGAACCGCGAGGCGGTGGCCGTCGAGGGATCGAAGTCCACCACCTCCAGATCGGTGCAGGCGAGCGGGTCCTTGAAGTCGGGGAAGAAGAGCTGCCCCTGATCGTTGAAGGCTTCGCCGCGGGTGACGCGGTCCCGGGTCGCGACCGCCGCGGTCCCGGCCAGCACCAGGGCCACGGCCGCGAAGATCCCGGTTTTCCAAAGCTCGGTCATCGTCGATCCTCTATGGCTGCGATGTCGCGTGATTCTCTTGAGTTGGTGGGCGGAGCGGTCTCGTCCAAGCGGCTCGGCTCAGGCCAGTCGCTTGGGGTTGGCGCCGAGGTTCTCGCGGCGGAGCCGGGTGATGAAGACGGCGATTCCCAGGATCAATGGGGGAAGCGGCGGCAGGGCCGCGGCCAGGTAGCGCACCCGGTTTTCGATGGCCCGGGTCTTGCGCTGGGATTCGGCCTTCCCCTCGCGGATCTGGTTCAGCTTCTCGTCCTCGATCTTCTGCTTCTCAACGTCGAGCCGGCGCTGGGCGACCTCCTGGAGGTTCACCAGCATGATTTCCTTGGTCCGCTCGTCCAGGTCGGTCCGCTGCTTGACCTGATCGACCTGCTTGTCGAACGCCTTCTGGGCGTCGTCGAGCTTCTCGCGGGCGGCGTCCTCGGCCAGCTTGGTCTGGCGCTGAAGCTCTTCGAGGAAGTTCTTGGTCTGGGCCTCGATGGCGACCAGCGTCCGGTGCTTGGGCCGCTTCTTCCGCAGCGTGATGAACGACTCGTCGTCGGCCAGCACGTCGACGCAGTTGAGGACGAAGGTCACGTTGTCGAAGTCGAGGTTGGGGATCTTCCGCCGCCGCAGCTCGAAGAACTGCTCGGAGATGATGTCGAGGTCGGCGATGGCGATCACGTGGATCTCGGCCGGCGTCTCGTTCTCCTTGGCTTCGTCCTTCGTCTCGCCCTCGTCGGCCTTCTCTTCGTCGCTGGTCTTGGGGATCGCGTCGGCCTGGGGGGATCCCTTCAGGCGGGCGGCGATGGTGTGCGGGCGGTCATCGGGGATGTGGCGGCGGCGGGGGTTGATGCCGCTGATCCCCATGAAGCCCTGCTCGGCGGCCTCGGACCAGGAGATCAGGCCGCCCGAGTCGCTGGTCTTCAGCAGCGGGGTGAACTCGGGCCCCGCGCCGCCGCCCTTGCTCTGGAGCAGGCCGGGGAAAAGGGCGACGATCTCCTGGAGGCCCGACGCCGCCGCCTCCTTGGGATTGAAGGCGTCCGGCTCGCCGCTCCCGCGCCCAATGAAGACGACCTCGGGGGGAAGGTCGGCGAGCTGGGGATGGGGATTGTAGGTGTTCCAAACGATCTCGGTGGTCGGCCAGTCGAGGCCGATCAGGTCGAGCAGCGGGCGCAGGTCGCCCTTCGGCTCGGGGGGCGCGCCGCCGCCGAACGGCCCGCCCGGGGGCATCTTGGGGACCTCGGGCGCGATCTGAGGGTTGTCGACCGGGAAGGGGTCGAGGAAGAGGAGCGCCGGGCCTCCCTTCTTGACGTACTCGGTGAGGTTGTCGATCTGCTTCTGGGTCAGCGACGACGGCTGGGCGACGAGCAGGACGCCCAGATCGTCGGCGATCGGGGAATCGGCCGAGACCGAGCTGACCTCGTACTGCTTCTTCAATTCGGTGACGATCGACCACTCGGGAGACTGGCCGAAGCTGCGCTGGTCGAAGCCCCCCATGAGCTTCGCGTCGGTCGAGAGGATGCCCACCTTCTTCCGCTCGCTCCGCGAGACGACCTGGATGGACCGGGTCAACTCGTACTCGACGGGGAGACCGGGGTCGAAGAAGGGAATGACCACCTCTTCAAGCCCCGAAGTGAAGGCGACCCCCAGGAAAATTTCGGCCGAGCTCTGCTTGGCCTCGTCGGCGGTGAAGACGCGCCTCGGCTCGATGCCGAACCGCTTCTCGGCGTCGCGGGCGGCGGTCGAGTAGATCTCCGTCGGCACCAGGTTCAGTTGGATCTTGCCGCCGCTTCGGGCCTGGTACTCCTTCAAGAGCCCCAGCAGATCGGTCTTGGTCTCGACCAGCTCTCGGGGGACCTCCGGGCTGTAGTAAGCCTGGATCATCACCGGTCGGTCGGCCGGGATTTGCTTGATCAGGGCGAGCGTCTCGGCCGAGAGGGTGTGCAGCCGCTCGGAGCTGGCGTCGGCCCGCGCGCCGTATTGCTCGATCAGGACGTTGAGGCTGAAGAGGGCCAAGAGCACCGAGAGGACGCGAACCACCGCGTGCAGGCCAATCCCCTTGCTGGCCTCGCCCCCGGCCCAGTGGCGGCGGCCCAGAAGGACCATGTTCAAATACAGCATGGCCCCGGCGAGCGAGAGGAAGTAGAACACGCCCGAGAGCGGGATCACGCCCGTGCCGAAATCGTGGAACTGCGCCGGCACCGACCAGCCTTCGATCTGCCTTCGCAGATGCCCGCCGGTCGGCGAGCCGATCGCCCCCAAAAAGATGGGCGCGGCGCAGAAGAGGGCGCCCAGGATGAACGCCACCGTGACGTTCGACGAGAGGAGCGAGGCGACCATCCCCACGGCGATCAGCATCGCCCCCATCAGCCAGTAGCCGAGGTATGTGGAGAACATCACCCCGAAGTCCGGCGAGCCGAGGTATTTCAGGACCAGCAAATGGCTCGACGAGAACAGAAGCGCCACGGTGTAGATGCCGAGCGCCGCGAGGTACTTGCCGAGCACCACGTCGAGGTCGTGGGCCGGGAGGGTCAGAAGCAGTTCGTCGGTCCCTTGCCGCCGCTCGTCGGCCCAGAGGCTCATCGTGATGGCCGGGATGAAGAAGAGCAGCAGATAGGGCATGAAGGCGTTGAGCTGGTCGAGGTTGGCCAGGTTGTTCGTGAAGAACTCGTCCCGCCAGAACGCGACCGCCGAACTGATGAAGACGAACAACGTGATGAACACGTAGCCCGCGGGGTTGCTGAAGTAGCTTTGGAGATTGCGCTTGAAGACGGCCAGGATCACGTTGGCCCGGAATGGCCGAGCCCCATCCCCCCGGGATCGAGACCCGGACGAGGCCGGCTGTTTGCTGGTGTCGGTTTCGAGCGTGGTCACCGCGGGAATCCTCTATTGTGAGCGATGGTCTAGGCAAGAGACGGTCGGCGGCGTGGCGTCGGCCGGAACTTCCTTCGGGGCGTCGACGAGGCCGCGACGGGCCGTTGGGCGCGTTTGGGCGGTCAAACGGGCTGGGCCGTCAGGTTGTGGAAGGCGTCTTCGAGGGTGCCGTTCTTTTGCTCCAATTCGGCCGGAGCGCCGTCGAAGACGATCTTCCCCTCGTGGATGAACAGCACGCGGCCGGCGATCGGCTCGACCTCTTGAAGAATGTGGGTCGAAACCAGGACGGTCTTCGACTTGCCGAGGTCGCGAATGAGCGCGCGCACCCCCCGAATTTGGTTGGGGTCGAGCCCGCTGGTGGGCTCGTCCATGATGAGGACCTCGGGGTCGTGGAGGATCGCCTGGGCCATCGAGACGCGCTGGCGGTATCCCTTGGAGAGCTTGCCGATGGGCTTGTGGGCGACGGTGCCGAGCGAGCATTGCTCGACGACCGCGCTGATCCGGTCGGTCAGCCGGGCGCCGGAGAGACCCCGGGCCGAGCCGAAGAAGCGGAGCAGGCCGATGGGGGTCATGTCGGTGTAAAGCGGGCCGTTCTCGGGCAGGTAGCCCAGATGTTCGGCCGCGGCGATCCGGTCTTCCTGGACGTTGATCCCGGCGATCCGGGCGACGCCCCGCGTGGGCGCGGTGAACCCGGTCAAGAGCCGCATCGTCGTTGTTTTGCCGGCCCCGTTGGGCCCCAGGAACGCCACGACCTGCCCCTTGGGGATGGAGAAGGTGACGTCGCGCACGGCGAGAAAGGGGCCAAACTGTTTGCGGAGCCCATCGGCTTCGATCATGATCGGCGTGGACATGCCGAGGCGTTCCTCCCAGTTCTCGAAATCAAGCCGGCCCGCGAGGGAATCGGGCTCGTCCATCCCATCCGGAGGCGGACGACGGGCAAGGCGGGAACCGTCGATCCGCCGGACGCGACGCGGCGTCGGATTGCGGAGCATTCGGACCTTCGTCGCGTGAAGTTTGTTACGAAGCTCCAGCGCGGAGGTTCATTATGCGCGCCGAGATTTTCCGACGCAACCTGGGCCAGCCACCAAGAGCTTGGCGGCGAGCGGAGCGCTCCGCCGGTTGGGAATTCATCGAAAACTGGTCACGATCATGGATCTATGCCGTAGGATACTCCTAGGGGAGGAGGTGGATGAGACTCGGGATCACCAGCGCCCGCCGGAACTTGATCGGCGTCCCGCCTCGCCCGTCACGTTCCTTCGCGTGAATTGAAGCGCCTGGATTGAAACGACGACGGTTTCCAGTCGAGGGCCTGATTCGCGGCCGTTCTGGCCTGGGCTCGGGGAGAGCGTTCCATGAGAGTGCGACGAGGGCGGATGTGGGGCCGAGGGATTCGGGGCTCGTCGGTCGCCGCGGCGGGCCGCGCCGCGCTTGTTCTGGCGCTGGCGCTCGGCGCGACGGCTTCCCGGGCGGCGGACGACCCCAAAACCGCCTCGTCCTCCGGGGCGAACTTCCTCGACCCGCTGCTTGAACAGGCCTGGGAGGAGGCGGGCGTCAAGCCTCCACGGCCCGCGAGCGACGAGGAGTTTCTCCGCCGGGCCTATCTCGACATCATCGGCCGCATTCCCAACGTCCAGGAGGCTCAGGCGTTCCTGACGACCAGGGAGGCCGACAAGCGGACCAAGCTGGTCGAGTATCTGCTCAACCACGTCGATTATCCGAAGAACTTCGCCACCATCTGGACGAACCTGCTCGTCGGCCGCGGCGACCAGGGGAGAAACGTCGACCGCCGGGCGCTGAGCGACTGGCTCCGCAAGCAGTTCGTCGCCGATCGGCCCTGGAACGAGGTCGTTTACGACCTGGTGACCGCCACCGGCTCAAACCGCGAGAACGGAGCGGTCAACTACACGCTGGCCCATCTTGAGTCCGAGGCCGTGCCCCTCACGTCCCGGACCACCCGGCTTTTCCTCGGTCAGCAGCTTCAGTGCACCCAGTGCCACGACCATCCCCAGAACGACTGGAAGCAGAGCGACTTCTGGGGCATGAACGCCTTCTTCCGGGGGATCAAGGTCGAGGAGAAGCGGGCGGCCGACGCCACCGGGTTGGAGCGGTACGACCACACCGAGTTGAGCGATCAGCCGACCGACGACTTCGCCCGGTTCGACAAGCGGAACGGGATGGTCGGCGTCGCCTTTCCCCGGTTCCTCGACGGCGAGAAGCTTTCCCCCGGCTCGAAGCTCATCCGCCGCGTCGAGCTTGGCAAGCGGATCGCCGATCCCGATGGCGACCTGCTTCCCCGGGCGATGGCCAACCGGATGTGGGCCCACTTCATGGGCCGGGGGTTCGTCAACCCGGTCGACGACATCGGCCCCCACAACTCCCCCATCGCGCCGGAGGTCTTCGACAAGCTGACCGAGGAGTTCCGCGACAGCGGCTTCGACGTCAAGCAACTCATCCGCTGGATCACGTCGTCGAAGGCGTATCAGGCGACGAGCCTTCGGGTCTCGAAGCGGGGCGACTCGCCCGGCGACCAGGAGGAGGACGACCTGTTCAACATCATGGCCCTGCGGCCGATGACGCCGGAGCAGCTTTTCGACTCGCTGATGACGGCCACCTCGTCGCACCGTCCGGGCGCGACCCGCGACGAGGGCCGGCGGGACAACTGGATGCGGCAGTTCCTCTTCGTCTTCGGCAACGACGAGGAGGACGAGGCGACGAACTTCCAGGGGACCATCCCCCAGTCGCTCATGATGATGAACGGCGAGATGATGAAGGAGGCCCTCTCGGGCAAGCCCGACAGCTTCCTGGCCGACGTCGTCGACCGCGCCCGGGGGGCGCGCTCGCCGGCGGTCCAGATGGTCGACCAACTCTACCTGGCGGCCCTGAGCCGGCTCCCCTCGGCCAGAGAACGCCAGACGGCCCTGCGCTACCTTCAGACGCAGCCCGACTCGATGGGGGTGCTCCAGGACCTCTTCTGGGCGCTCTTGAACTCGAATGAATTTATATTGATCCACTGACGGGCGCGGCCGTCGTTCCCGAACAACCTTATCCAAGGAGTCGACCGCTCATGTCGCCATTCTCGCCGTTGTCGGGTGGGCTCGGCCGCCGCCACTTCATGCGCCACATGGCCGCGACGGCCCTGGGAATCCCCGCCTTCCGCTTCTTCAGCGATCTGCGGGCCAACGCCGCCCAGGCTCGGAAGAACCACCGCAGCTGCATCGTGCTTTGGATGTCGGGGGGGCCCAGCCATCTCGACATCTGGGATCTCAAGCCCGACAGCGAGAAGAACGGCGGGCCGTTCCGCCCCATCGCCACATCGGCGCCGGGCGTGATGATCAGCGAGCACATGCCCAAGACCGCCCAACAGATGCATCATTTAAGCGTCCTCCGCTCGCTCGATTCCAAGGAGGGGAACCACGAGCGCGGAACGTACTTGATGCACACCGGGTACGTCCCCAACCCGACCGTCGTTCATCCCGGTTGGGGATCCACCTGCGCGTTCGAGCTGGGGAGCCAGCTCGACAACTTCGACCTTCCGCACTGCGTCTCGATCAACTCGCCGGGCGTGGGGGCGGGCTTTTTGGGCATGTCGTACACGCCGTTCATGGTCCAGAACCCCAACGCGCCGATCGCTAACCTCCAGCCCCCCGGCGACGTCGACGCCCTTCGCATGAACCGGCGGCTGCAAATGCTCGGCCAGCTTGAGGACCAGTTCATCGCCCAACGGCGGACCCCGCCGGCCGTCGACCACAAGGCCGTCTACGGGAAGACGATCCGGATGATGAACTCCAAGTACAAGGAGATCTTCAACCTCAAGACCGAGTCCGAGGCCGTCCGCGAAGCCTACGGCAAGCACTCCTTCGGCTCTGGTTGCCTGATGGCCCGGAGGCTGGTGGAGCAGGGGGTAACTTACGTCGAGGTCTCCCTGGGAGGCTGGGACACGCACGCGGACAACTTCGAGGCGCTCTCCACCCGACTGCTCCCCGAGCTGGATCAGGGGATGTCGGCTCTGGTGGCCGACCTGGCGAGCCGGGGCCTCCTCGACACGACCTTGATCGTCTGGATGGGCGAGTTCGGCCGGACCCCGCGGATCAATCAGAACGCGGGCCGCGACCACTGGCCCCGAAGCTGGTCGGTCGTCGTGGGTGGTGGCGGGCTGAAGAACGGCCAGGTTATCGGCGCGACCGACAAGGACGGCGTCGACGTCGCCGACCGGCCGATCGGCGTCATGGACCTCATCGCCACGATGACCAAGACGATGGGCATCGGCCTGGACACCCAGTACACGACCCCCCGCGGGCGGCCGCTGAAGGTGGTCGACGACGGCGGCAAGCCGATCGAGGAGCTCTTCGGCTGAGGTCGAGGCGAAACCGGGCTCAGGCGGCGGCCTCCCGGGGGGCGCCGCCGAGCCTCAGCCGCCATCCGGCCAGCGCGGTGGCCGCGCCGGCGGCCAGCGCGGCGGGGCCTCCCGCGATGGCCGTCAGCGCGAGCCCGGCGGCGATGATCAGCCCCAGCGCCCTCGCCTGGCGAACCGCGTAAGGGGCGGCGACGATCAGGCTGAGCAGAAAGGCTAGCAGCAGCACGGCCCGGGCCCGAGCCTCGGAATTCTCCGGGCCCCGTGGCGCTTCCTCAAGCAGGACCTCCACGCGCGCGGGGGGCGATGGGAGTCCGGGCGTGGCGCCGATCAGAAACGTCGGCTGGCCGATCCGCCGGATTCGCTCGCCGTTGCCGGGCTCGGGAATCCCGGGACCCTCGGAGCCCTCGACCCGTTGGGCGAGCCCGAGATAAACCCGCGCCGCCTCGATCCGCTCGCTTAGCCCCGCAGACCGCACGGCCTCGTCCATCGAGTTCCTGGAGGTTTGAACCAGCTCCAGCTCACGCGCGGCCTGGTCGCGGCGGGCGCGATCGGCGCTGCGGGCAAGCGTTTGCAGCGCCCGTTCGGCGGATCGCAAGGCCAACTCATGCTCGATCAGCAGCGAGGTGAGCCGCTGGCGGTCGCGTCCCGAGCCCCGGTCCATCTCGGCGAGCAGCTCGGTGGTCCGCCGGCCGATCCAACCGGCGCGCTCCAGGTCGAGGCGTTCAGGGCCCGCGGTCTCCAGGCCGCTCGGCGAGAGGCGGATCCTCGCGCCGGGCGGCAGGTGGACGGTCATCACCGACGGCGCGGCGGTTTCGCCGGCGCGGGGCGGGGCGAGCGCCCGCGGCGCGTTCGCGGCGCCCGCGGCGGGCGTTTGGGGCGGCTCGGTCCAGACCAGGTTGACGAGCGAGCCGGCCGGTTCGCCCAGGGGGATGGTCCATCGCCCCCCCTCGGCCAGCAGGGGCGTCACGGCCGACCCATCGACCGTCGCCCTCGCCAGCGCGGCGCTGGGGGACGGCTCCACGACGAGGAACCGGCCGGAGTGGGGTTGGATTTGGTAGGTCGCGCGGCCGAGGACCGAGCCGTCGGCCGTCATCACGAGCGAGATGTCCGCGTTCTCGACGTTCGCCGTTTGATCGCCCGAGGCGGACTCCGCGTCGCCGTGCGGCGGCGCCTGGACCTTGAGCGACCAGCCGTCGCGCTCGACGTGGAACGCGCGGGTGGCCATCCCCGCCGTGTTGCCGAACGCCGCGTCCTGAAAGTGGCTGGCGTGGGCGATGGGTCGGAGTCCCGCCGAGCCCTCGATCATGGGGGGGGCCGCGGTCGCGAAGACGACGCCGAGATTGCAATCGACGATCCCCTTGCCCAACGGCGCGATCTCGGGAAATTCGAGCTGCTGCTCCGAGGCGAGCGACAGGCTCGACCGCAGGACCAATCGCTGCGAGCCCCAGATGGGCCGCTCCGGCGTGAGGCTCCAGAACGTCGATTGATCGCGCGACTCGGTCGTGAGCTGGTACTCCCGCCCCGCCAGATGAAGCCGGGCCCGGCTCGCCCACGCGGCGGGAACCTTCAGGTGAATCGCGTCAAGCTCGTCGCCGATCACGTCGTAACGAAGAACGGCCACCCATTCGGCGGAGTCCGGATGAATGGTCACCTGGCTGTCGACCCGGACGTTGACCCGCGCGGGGGGGGGCGTCCAGCGGAGTTCGCCGACCTTCGCCGGGTCGTCGATCCGATACGCCAGGCGAGTCCAACCCGGGGCCTCCTCGCCGCCGCCGAGTTCGACGGATCCCGCCGAGAGCGGCGAGGCGCCCCCCTCGGCGCTGGTCAGCTCGACGGGGCCCTTCGACTCGATGACGAGCGTTCCCGGCTGGACGACGGCGGGAGCGGCGGCGCCGATCCAGGGCAACCGCGCTCGGAGGCGTCGCCGTCCGGTGGTCGGGCTCGGTCGCGACACCGGAATCCAGCCGCGGATGGTCAGGGTCCGCCGCGACTTCAGGTCGATGCGGTCGAACCGGACCTGAAGCGGCTCGCCGGGGGGGCGGCTCCAGTCGGTCAGGTCCTCGGACTCAACGTCGACGACGACCAGATCGTCGGGAAGCTCCAAATCGACGTGATCGAGCAGGCCGGCGATTTCCGACAATTCCGCCTCGAACCAGCAATCGATCCGGCCCGAGTCGACGCGCAGTCGCGCCGTCGGCTTCATCCGCCATCGGGTGGGGGCCGGGCCGGTGGCGAACTCGACGGCGTCGCGGTGGTTGAATCGGACGGTCCCGGCGAAGGTGAGGGGTTCGTCGGGGAGGGGCCCCCAGGCCCGGACGAAGCTCTCATCTCCCACGGGCTCGGCGCCGGGGGGCGCCTCCAAGCGGCCGGTCCAGTGCCCCGGCCGCCGCACCGCGAGCAGGCCCGAGCCAAGCTCCACCCCCAGCGGCTCAACCCGCGGAAACCGCCGGCGGATCGCTCCCGGCGGGGCGCCGGATTCGGCGGGCTCGACCTCGCCGCCTTGAAGGGGACGCCAGAATTCAACGACGATCGTGGTTCGATCCTGAATGGGCGGATCGACCCGCGCGATCCACTCGGGGTTTTGCGGGGCGCCCCCCCAGGCCGTGTCGACCAATCCGGGAACCTGGATCGAACGAGGGATGAGGCCGGGCTCCAGGGCGATTCGGATGGTGGAGACGCGCCGCCGCGGCCGGTAGGTCAACCGCGCCCGAACGCGCTCGCCGGCGGGGTCGAGGTCCCAGAGGATCAGACTCTCAACGGTCGCGCCGGGTTGATCGACGTCCGGATCGGCCGCGGCCCAGCCGATCTCGATCCGGTCCACGGGGCCCAGTTCGGCCTCGATGGTCTGATTCCCCTTGGCGACCACCCCGCCGCGACCGCCGAGTTGCTGAACGGGGCGGCCTCCGGGAGCCTGATCGAGGGTCAGCCGGGCCCGGGGCGAGGGGTTAATCTTCAGCGAGAGGATCTCCGCGGGGCCGTCCCGGACCGGGGTCGCCGCGCGGCGAAGCCGAAGCCGAAGACTTCGCTCGGCCGGGAGAGTCACGACGCCGCTTTCGCCCCCCGGAGCGATCGCGACGGGGACCGTCTCGTCGTCGATCATCGCCTGGATGTCCCGGGCGCCCGAGACGGGGAAGACGAACGTCGCCGGACCACGATCGGTTTTCAGGGCGTAGTCGCTGGTGACGACGATCTCCTGGCTGGCCGAGCGGGAGACGCGATGCAGGGCTTCGGCGATCATCGGCTCGGGGGTGGTCGAACCGCCGCGGGGATGGGCGAGATCCTGGAGTCGCCGGTGGTCCGCCTCGCGGAGGATGATCCGCGCGGGGGGCGCGGCGGGGTCGAGGGGCTCGTCGTACGGGATCAGCGCGACGATCGGTTTCCCCCCCTCGTCGGTGGCGAGAACCGAGGAGGGAATCGAGAGCGCCGCCGCGATCCCAAACGCCGTGAACCTGGGGCCGAACCGCCGCCGCGACGGCGATGGCGCGGTGGAGCCGCCGGAGGCGCCGAGGGCCGCGCGCAAGAGCCCACCCAGGCGGGCCAGGAGGATCGCCAGCGCCCCCACGAACAGCCCGGCGAGCGCCTCCGCCGAGAGCGACGGCGCCCAAATCCGCAAAACCACGGCGAGCGCCATGAACAGCAGGGGAACGATGATGGCGCGACGGGGCGAGCCTCCCCGGCTCGAACCGGCTAGCAACACCACGGCCGTCAGAACAAGCCATCCCGAGAGGGTTCGCGCCGACGCGCTCGTCGTCGCCGCCATCGCGTCGGGACCGGGCCAACCCGCGGCGGAGAGCCGCCACGAGCGAAAGCCCGAGAGCGGCCGAGGATCGCCTCCGCCGCTCGTGGTGGGTTCGTCCAAACTCGACTCGCCACGCCATCGCGCGGCCGATTGGAAACGATCCGCCTTGTCCGCTCCCCAAAATCTGGCCTCGGAGACTTGCGCGCGCCACGCCGTCGCCGCGTCGATGGAGGCCGCCTCGCGTTGCGTGGTGATCACCAGGGCGTCGTCGACGATCAAGGGGACCAGGCCGTATTGACGGAGCGTTCGGGTCGAGGGCGTCAACCCCCCCGGGTCGCGCTGGGCCGGCTCGCATCGCGAGCGGGGGCCGTACCCCGCGTCGCTCAACGAGGCCCGATCGATGATCACCGGATGCGCGCCCGAATCCCAATGAGTGAACCACTCGGCGAACGAGAGCCCGTCGGCGCCCGCGCCGTCGAGTTGGCCGTCGAGCCAACGGATCAATTCCATGCTCGGAGCGCGGGCCGAATCCTGCCGCCCAGGCCAGCGCGCGGCGGGAAAGCTCAGCGCGCCGAAGGGCCAGGCGTCGCGCGGCGGAGTCGAATTGACGACGAACCCGGGGCTGGAGCGGTCGAGCTCTCGGCCCTCGGGCAAGATCAGCTCCCAGTCGAAGGAGACGCACGGGAGCTCGAAGTCGGGCGCCGCCGGACGGATTTGGCGGCGATCGGCCGCGGGATCGGCTTCGACCCGGTAATCGATCTCGATCACGCGATCTCGATTCGACGAGTCGGCTTGAGCGGGCAGCTCGACGCGATCCCCCTCGGCGATCGGCGCGACGTCGCGGCCGTCGATCCGAATCCGGACCAGTTCCAACCCGGCCGGCGCCTTGAGCCGAAGCGGTCCCGGCGGGGCCGCGGCCAGAAGCAGGCGGAGCCGGTTGAGCGAACGTCCGTCGGCGAAGACCCGCGTCGTCAATCGGGCGCGGCGAATCAGGCCGGGAACTTCCGCCGGGGTGAGTTCCTCCGTGCTGAGATCGAGGCGGCACCCCGGATCGGAATAGGTCAGGGCGTGGGCCGTCCAGTAGGGACCGGCGACGCCCGGGGCCGACGGGGTGGATGTTCGCGTCCAGGTTTCGGGGGCTGGGGCGAGCCGCTCGGCGAGGGCCGGCTCGATGCCGCGGAGCCCCTCGGTAGTGATCCGCGAGCGCGTCCGATGCGGCGTCTCGATCACGACGACGCCGCGGGGCGCGAACGAGCCGGGGAGGCAAGGCAGCGGGATACGGCCCCGGCCGATCCAGGGGAGCTTCGCTCGGAAGTCGACGACGGCTCGATCCGCCGCCGACGGCTCGACCTTCAATTCCAGGGCCGCGCCGGAGCGGGGCAGGGCGAGCCTCCGCCGCGCGGGGTCGTCCAGGAGCGTCGGCTCGATCTTGGCTCCCGTCTCCGCGTCGACGAAACTCCACGACGCAAGCCCCTTGGCCGGCGGGTCGATCCAGATCGGCGTCGCGAGCCGCTCTCCGCGTTCCGTCGCGACCGTGATCCGGCCCTCCAAAATCAAGCGTCGCCCCTGCTCGCCGATCCGCGCCTTGACGTAAACCCAGCCCTGACGATCGGCCTCGACGCGCTGGCGGTCCACGACCCCCTCGGCCGCTTCGGCCGTCCACCTCCAGGCGAGGGCCGGCTTGAAGCCCGCGGGCGGAACCGAGGGCGGCGGCCCGGGCGTCTCGGCCGGATCAATCCAGGCCAGGCCGCTCGTCGAGATCGGCAAGAGCCGGGTTTGGCCATCGACGAACGCCACCCAAACCTCATCGGCGACCGTCCCCTCCAAAAGTCGGACGCGGGGCAGCGCCAGCGGGCCGCCGCTCGGAGTGGTGGAGGATGTGGCGCTCAGCGACAGGACCCGTCCCTCCGGCGCGTCGTCCAACGGCGGAACGAGGACGCGAAGCAGCGACCCTCCGTCGGCTCGGACGCTTTGGCTCCACGAGACGCCCTCGTCGATCCCGCCGATCTCGACGCCGTCGAGCGCCCAACCGGGCGGGAGTTCGACATCGTGCTCCGCCATCGAACCGCGCTTGCCCAGGCCGATCAGGTCGCACTCCAGACGGGTCGACGACGCGCCGACGAAGAGCCGTCCCCACGTGGTGTGGGAGACTCGCGCGCCGGCCGGCCGAAACGTCAGCTCGGCCGCCGACCCCGGTCCCACCGACTCGAAGACCAACTCGGTCGCCGCCTCGGGGTCGCTCAAGCGCGGGGGGACGCGGCGGCCGTCGCGCTCGCGGCAGTCGCGGACGACCAGCCGATCGTCGAGGACGATCGTGGTGGTTCCCCCGGTCCAGATGACCGGTCGCTCGGGGTGGATCGCCGGCGCGCTCCAGGTTCCCTCGGTCGGAATTGGGGCGCGCGCCCGGAAGCGGACAACCGACGGCGTCTGCGCCGAGCCCGCCAGAACGACCGTGACCCGGCGCGACTTCGGATCGGGGTCGAGGCGAAACGCCTGGACGTTCGGCCCGTCGACTCCGAGCAGTTTGAGGCCGGGGTCGAGCGTCGCGGAGAACTCCCGCAACTCCGGGGCGTCCGCCTGGACCGTCCATTCGGTCGTCCAGTTGGCGGGGTTGGGCGCCGAGTCGCCGTCGGCCCGCATGTCGATCCGGGTGGGGCCGCTGACCCAGAAGTGGGGAGGGTTTTCCGAGTCCCGCTTCTCGCCGAGGTTGACGAACCGCAGTTCGAGCCGTCCCACGCGGCCGAGGAATCGCCAGGTCTCGCGGTCGCGGTCGGCGTCCTCCCCCGGCGGGGGGCCAAGACGCTGGCCCGATGGTCCGGAAGGCTCCCAACCCCGGGGGGCGTCGAGGGTCAGGATGGAGGTGGCGTCGCCGGGAAGGTCGAGCGCGAAGTCGCGGCCCCGAGAGCCGGGGCGGGCGCGCAGCTCCCATTCCAGTTTGATCGTCCGTTCCGGCGACGGTTCGGGTGAGGGCTCCAGCCAAAGCACGGTCTCGCCCGCCGCCGAGGCGCCGACCGTCGCGCCTGATTCGGCGGCGTCGGCGAGGATCGCCGGCGACCAGGGCTCAAGCGACAGCGCCGACCGCTCCCCGGATGAACCAATGACGACCAGTTCGGAGCTTCCTCGGAGCAGTCCCGAGCTGAACCGCGCCGAGTGTCGGGCCCGAATCAGACGGGGACCGCCACGGGTCCGCTCGCGCGTTCCCTCGTCGGCGGCTTTCAGCAGAGCGTCGAATTCCGCCGGGGCCAGAAGGCGCAGGGGCTCGCCGGCCGGAAACCAGTCGGCCATCTTCTTGGCGGGGACGCGGACACGGACGACCTCGGGGGGATCGGCCTGGGCTGGACCGCCGCCGGCCAGGATGAGCGGAGCCACCGCCGCGATCCACCAGAGTCGAAGACCAGCGGCGCGGCTGAGCGGCGATTGCCGAGGGTGGTTGGAGAGTCGATCGGGGGCCATGAACGAATCCACCGCCGAGAGGGAAATCGGGATGTCGCCGCCGCCGCTCGGGGCTACTCCGCCCGCGGGGCCGGCTCGACCTCGGCGCCCTGAGCGGCCTCGAAGCCCGAGGCGGGCGTGGTGGGCTCGGAGCGGTAGTCGAGTGTTGACGGCACGCGCCTGCGGATCGCCGTCGAGTCGTCGGACCCAACCGCGAAGGCCGACCGCCGCGACGACTCGTACGCCGCGCCGGCGGTCGAGGATGGCGTCGCGCGGGCCGTCGCGGCGCCACCGTCGCGCCGCGGCGCCCGGTGGACGAGCCAGCCGAGAAGCACCAGCAGAAAACCGGGAGTCGCCGCTTGAAGGATGAGCGCGATGGCGATGGGATGGACGGCGATCGCGGCCGTCAGTCCCAAAATCGCGCCGCCGCCTAGAACCCAAAGCTCACCGATGGGGAACATAAAGAGCCCGAGACCAGCCAGCAGCACCAGGCCCGAGCAGACGACGATGATCCAGGCGCGGGAGGCGACCCAGGGCTTCAAGTCGGCCCCGGCGCCCGTCCGGCCGAAGAGGTATCCATGGAAGGCGCTCGAATCCACCTCGGCCGCGCCGATGGGAAGATCCGCCTGGGCCGAGGGACCGGCCACCCAGCCGACCAGCTCGCCAACCGACGCGACGGGACGCCGCTTCCAAACGTAGTAGTCCCAGTACCACCGATTCTCGTCGGACCAGCCCGCCGGAACACCGATCAGCGCGCTGTTCCAGGGCACCTGGGCGAGCCAGTAACTTTGCAGCACATCCGCGCCGTCCAAAAGAACGGGCGGGCCCCAACTCTTTTGAGCGTCCTTCGCCGGGATCCGATATTCCAGGTCGAGCACCACGGGCTTCGGCGGCGATTCGGCCGGCAGCTCGAGCCGGTAGCCGGGGCCGTCGGGGTTGGCGTCGATCCGCTCGATCACGCGGCCGTCGATTCGGGCTCGGAGCCACTGGGCGTTCTCCGGCGGCGAGAGCGTGAGCGACCCGGGATGCGCGTCAAGCGCGTACCAGGCTCGGAGCCGCAGCTCGCCGTCGAAGCCGAGGGTCGACTGAAGCAGGGCCCTGGAGACCACCAGCCGCGGCAGGGCGACCGATTCGAGGAGTTGGGCCGAGACGTTCAGACTGGTCGCCGCGGCCAGTGGGTTGAGTCGGAAGAGGCGGTTTTGAGCGCGCTGGGAGTCGCCCTCCGCCCCCTCGTCCATCCGGGCCCAATTCGGGTCTTCGACGTTGATCGCCACGTCGGGGTCGGACGACAGATCGACGACGAGATTTCCGGGCGCGCCCTCCTCGATGGCGATCCAGGGAATCGAAACCTCCGCGGGGGCCGTTGTCTCCAGCGCCCGGCTCAGGGGCAGGCGATACCGAAAGACCAGGATCGAATCGTCGATGATGGGGCGGTCGAAGGTGAGCCGATAGCGGCGGATCCCCTTGGCGCTGACGCCGAGGTCCTCGCGGCGGATCGTCCCCGCGCCGGCGACCTCCCAGAGAGCCGCGGCCCGCTCGGGAACTCGGACGATCAGGGATTGAAGCGTCCCGTGCCGGACTTGAAGGGCGGTTTCCTGGCGCGCGGTCACCACGCGCCGGGAGACCCGCGCGGCGAGGTTCGCGTCGTGGGTGATCGCCAGGGCGTGGCGTTCGAGCCGGACGGCCAGCTCCCGGGGGTTGCCGTGCCCGCGAAGTCGCTGGTTCGAGCCCGGAAG
>Ga0182742_1002609_pt1 | contig 19594 bp, 21 predicted proteins | sample eDN5th37CBELigMG_FD_128880 | JGI IMG/M metagenome (GOLD analysis project Ga0182742, IMG submission 128880) | Enriched Miracle-Growth compost microbial communities from Emeryville, California, USA - eDNA 5th pass 37_C BE-Lig MG (version 2)... ... | reverse complement strand
GCTCGTCTCGTCTCCCCAATCCCGGCCAGCTCCGACGAGTCGAGCGCTACCCTCAAATCACGCCGCGCGAAGGGGTCAAAATTGGACGCCGATACGGGGTCAAATTTGCGAGCCGATTGACAGAATGGGCTTGGTGCTTGAGGGACCTAAGGATTTGACAAAGGCATTCCCGGATTGGTTTGATCTGCGCTGATTTACGCCAGCAGAAAGTCAACGACTACTTGGTTGAATTCACGGCTGTTCGTTTCCGGATGGAAATGTCCGCCTTCCTTCAGCACGATATATTCGGCGTTGGGAATCGTGGCAACCAACTCGTCGCTCAGGAATTTGGGGACCAGCAGGTCGTCATTCGTAGCCAGAACAAGGGTGCGGTGCAAGAGACCCCTGGCTTGATCGGACACGTTTGAATCCAGAACGGCGTTGATGCGCTTGATTGTGATACCCACATCCACGGAATCCGGTGGGGTCCATAGGTCCTCGTTCTTTTCGAGATCAGATGGCCGATAGCGGAAGAAGAGACCCGCAGCGTGATAGCCCGCGAAATCGCCACGCTCCAGCAGCGATCGCCGGAATTCAAAAACGTGACGAAAATAACTTCCGGGTTTGCACCATGTCGACGACAAAATGAGCCTGTCGATACGAGTTGGCCAGCGGGCAGCCATCGTCTGTGCGATGACGCCGCCGGTCGAATGACCGACGATGGTTGCTTTTGCAATCCCCGCATGATCGAGGACTGCGATGACGTCTTCCGCCATCTGGCCGATCGAGTAGTTGGACGGCATCTTGCTGCTGGATCCCGTTCCCCGATGATCAACCGTCAACACGCGGTTGCGAGGCGAGAAATGTTCCTGCTGTGATCTCCAGAACGATCCGATGCCACCAAAACCCGGCACAAAAACCAGAGGGTCCGAGCCCTCAGCGCTATCTTCGTAGTAGAGACTATGTCCTGAGCTGTTCGCGTATGGCATTGAATTCTCTGTCGGTCACGCGACGTCGAAGCTCGGGGACCACCGGCGCGATATCTCGGCGCGACCCTCATAGGAAGCCTCAAAAATGCTTGCAGCAAGCGACGCACGGACATGAAGAACTTTTTGTTCGATGTTCCGGAAGCCGTGTTTGGCGCCGGCAGGGATCAATACGGATTGATTGGCGCGAACGATCATCTTTTCCTTCTCGAGCCATATCTCCGCGACGCCATCGATCACCTCCAGGATCTCCTCGACCGCATGGATGTGTGTCGGAGCACCGAGCCCGTGGTCGCAGAACTGATCAAATACGCAAAGCTGTTTGCTTCCAAGCAAGGCCGACATTCGCATTCGTGTCATTACGCCGTCGCGCCATTTCTCCAACGGCTGATCGTCATGTATCATGGGAGGCATTTTCCACCTGTTGATGAGATTGACCGTTTACAGCCCGCCTATCCCGCTCGACGCTGGCCCGTGATCCTTGAGATGCACTCTCGCAAGCAGAAAGGACCAGTCTTGCCACGTCATCACGGATCCAACTTCGTGCGACTATGGATCGAAGTAATGAATCTCAAAAAGCATACAGCCATCGTTTGACTTGAACGGGCCATGGTGGACGCCCGGCGGTCGAACGGCGTAGGTGTTTGGACCAAAGACCTCGCCACCGGCGCCCTGCCCGACGACGAGGTCGCCGGAAACGAGATAGACTTCTTCCCAGTATTCGTGAACAAACGCCTTAGTCGTATAGACACCAGGCGCGAAGCGAAGCAGTCGTGAGCGGCTCCCTGATTTGTTCGCTTCGTCCAGCGCGCCGGATAGTATCTTTTGCTGGATCCCGGCGGGATAGCCGGCTGGCGTCTCCCATCCGCTATTCATGTCGATGGCGTGGAATTCCATGTGGTCTTTGTTGACGGACATTGGCTATCTCCTGTTCCGGAGCGGTTGCTTAGGGTCGTTGGATTGATAACGGCGCGGTAGCGCTAATTAGCAGGTTCGGCGCCATCGACGTTGATTCGCGCCGCGGACAACGTCAAGCGCAGGCGCACTATTTCTTCGGATGGAATCTTTGCGAGTGGCGGCCGAACATAGGCGCTCTTCAGCCGGCCTAGCAGAACGAGCGCTTCCTTCATGCGGTTATGCATGTCGACGAACGGTGGAGCGTAGAATGCCTGTTGAAGAGGAAAGAGGCGATCATTGATCTTGCGTGCCGCGAGGAGATCGCCGCGTTGGACGGCGCGGAACAGCGCAACCTGCAGATCGGCAACGACACTACCGGCGCCTGACAGCAGTCCCTTGGCACCCATGGTGAGCGACGACATCAGCCACGAGCTTTGAGTGGTCAGAAGGTTGACGGGACGAGAGAGACTTTGGAACGTGCGAATGTTGCGCTCGTGTGCGGCCGGTTCCGCCGTCCAGTCCTTGATCGCGCAGATGCTCGGGATTTGCTCGCACATCAGCAATAGAGTTTCGAACGGATAGCCGAATGTCGCGAGCGGGTACTGGAAGCAGATTATCGGCAGGTCGGATGCATCGGCTATCCGCTTGAAATGGGAGATTGGCATTTCCGGGCGAAGCTGGGCGCCCATGCCAAAGCATTGTGATGGAAAAACCAGCAGAGCCGATGCTCCGCTCTGCTGCGCCATTCGTGCGATGCGGGCAGCTTCTAGACTTCCCTCCGCGAATACGCCGCAGACAACGGGTATCTTGCCGCCGACTTCCTCCAGCGAGAAGTCCAGAATGCGGCGTTGCTCGTCGAACGTACAGGCATGAACCTCCGATGCGTGTCCGTTCACAGTTACGGCGGTGACGCCGTCGACGTCAATGCAGTGGCGCAAGTGCCGGCGCGATTCTCCCTCGTCAATTTCGAGGTCCGCGGTTAAGGCGAGAAGTGTCGCGGGGATCACTCCCTCGGGAACGAAACGCGGTGATGCAGCCATGATCTCTCCCAGGATGCGATGCTTGCTGTCGTCGAATTCGCCAGATTTGATGGTGGGATGCCGACGTATCGCCGTGCTCAGCGGGCATTCTCCGGCTGGAGCACCAAGGTTGCCTGCGCGGCAAGAAGAGGGCCGTTGGCCTCGGTCTCTCGCTTGACAGCCAGCCATTCGGGATCAGTCTGGAAAGCTTTCCACGCGGCTTGTCGCGAGACGTCGTCGGTGAAGCGGGTGAGATAGTACAGCTTCGAAAGATCGGATGGATCCGAATAGACGCCGACGGTATCGATGCCATGCTTCTTGAAGAAGCGCAGTGTGTGCGTCATGAAGCGGTCCTTCATCGCCGCTGCGGCGCCGTCGGCGGCTTTGTATTCTTTCCATTCAAAGATCATCGATCGTACTCTTCCGTTCTTGTTGTGGGTCTGAGGAACCGGTGGTGAGAGAGGGATCTAGCTGGCACGGGAAATGATGATGTCGTCGTTCCGCTGAGCGCGAAACTTGGCCGCGATATCGGACAGTGCGAAAGCTGCGACCTGTTCGGCCATGATCCTCAGTCCGGGCATCCAATCGGCGGCCTGTCCTGCGCCGGATGGCTTGATATCCGTCTGGATTGCGACGCCATAGGGTGTTGGCCATCCGCGGAGTGCATGAACGATCGAGCGCATGGCGATGAGCGTGGTGCCGACGGCCTGCGCGCCGTTCGCGCAGACGATGCAGCCTGCAACCCGTCCCTCGAAGTACGGTCGCGCGTCGTTGCGCATCTCCTCGGTGTAATCGAGGGCATTTTTAACGATACCGGAAATCGAACCGTGATAGCCGGGGGAGGCGATGATGATGCCCGACGCCTTGCGGAGTGCCGTGATCATTCGGGTCGCAACGGGGTGCGCGTCGGCAATGCCCATCTCGAAATGCGGCAACATGAGATCAGGACCCCCGAAGGCGACCGTGTCGCAGCCGGCTTCTCCCACGATTGCCAATGCGTCACGCATGGCTCGTTCGGAGGTCGACCCGGGTCGCGTGGAACCGCCTATGCCGACAACGAGCGGTCGGGTTTTGGATGTATTCTGCGTTTTCACCTTTTCAGCCTCGACTTCTGGTCGGGCGAAGTCATTTCAGCCCGGGACGTGTTCTATTTTTTCGCCGACGCGGCTTCGCAGTCGTGCGGCAAGTCGAGGCAGACTAGAGGGCTTGATACGCCGTCGCTACGTAGGCAGAACTGAAACGTCATATCAACAATGCTGATACCTGCAGTGCAGCAAAGGTGGGGAGGCGAATGGAAATCAAGCAAATCCGCTATTTCATGTGGGTCTATGAGGAGGGGTCGTTCAGTCAGGCCGCACAGAAGGCGCGCGTGGCGCAGCCGGTTCTCAGTATGCAGATTCGTCGCCTTGAGGATGAGTTCGGTGTGCAGTTGTTCGAGCGCCATGCGCGCGGCATCAGGCCGACGGAAGCTGGGCTGGCGCTGTATCGGCGCGCGGTTTCTATCGTCAACAACGTGACGGCGGCTGAGAAAGAGCTTCGGTTGCAGACCAGCGGTGAAGTTCTGGTCGGGAGGCTTCATGTCGGCCTCCCTGGTATCTTCAATCGCAGCCTTCTCAAGGATGTCCTGCTTCCGTTCACGGAGGCATATCCCGGCGTCGAAGTGACGGTTTCCGAAGCCTACACCGGCACGCTGGTGGACTGGGTGCGTGACGGCGTGATCGATTTCGCACTCGGTGCGAAGCCTTTGTCAGAGGGAAGTTTGGTCCAAAAGCACATCTATAGGGAGCGAATCATGCTGATGAGTGGCGCTCCGATTTTCGGACCGTCGTTCTCGCCCTGCGATCTCCGATCATCCGAACAACTCAAGCTGATACTTCCGACGGAGAAATCCGGTTTCGGCGCGTTGGTGCGCGATTACATCCAGCGCGGCATCATCAAGGTCGGAAAGCTTCTTGAGATCAATGGCGCCGCCGGCTCCATCGCCGTTGCACAGAATTCCGATTGGGCTGTGCTTGGATCGTTCATGGCGGTGATCGCCGATCTCGATAATCCGAACTGCTACGTCTATCCGGTTGTCGCACCCGCTATCCCGTTCGACCTGTATGTCGTCTACGACCGACGGCGACCATTGAGCGCGGCGGCGCGACGATTCATCGATGCCATCACACGCGAACTGCGGAAGGTCGATGAAATATGGGCAAGATCAGTGGAGCGGAAAGAATAGGTCATTCACGTTTCGACCGCCGGGAGAAACGTGTGTTTTGCTATGCTGGCGGCGCGTGAAAGAAACACGTCGTGCCGAGGTGAAGATATCTTCCAGTGAGCAGATGCAGCATCACATGCATTGATAGCTTCCATAAGATATTGCCGCGTAGTCGAAGGGCATCGCCTGTGTAGATTGAGCTGATCGTTGTGAATACAAGCAACAGAAAGCGCGATCTATATGGTACCAACTGGTCAACTCATTGAAGTTAGTGGCGTCTCTACCGGTTTGCTGAGGCAAGGCAAAGGGCCTCCGGTTCTCTTCATTCATGGAGCAAACGGTGTCGGTCCATGGTTGCCGTTCTTTGAGAAGCTCTCGACGCACTACGATCTTTTGATTCCCGATCATCCCGGCTTTGGCCGTTCCGATGTTCCTGCCTGGATCAAGAGCGTTCCGGATCTGGCGTTCTTCTATCTCGATTTCATCGAGAAGCTCGGCTTGGAAGGAGTCCACATCATCGGAACGTCGATGGGGGGCTGGATCGCGTCTGAAATCGCCATCCGCGATTCCAGCCGCCTGGCTAGCCTGACGATGGTTGGCCCGGCGGGCGTGAAGGTGAAGAACGTGCCGGTGGGTGACATCTTCGTATGGTCCGCCGAAGAGGCGACGCGCAACATTTTCCTCGATCAGGCAATTGCAGATCGGCTTCTCTCGGTAAAGCCAACGGATGAGCAGCTCGACGTCATGATGAAGAACCGCTTTGCGGTGACAAAGTACGGCTGGCAGCCGCGCATGCACAATCCCGATCTCGAGAAGTGGTTACACCGCATTAAAATCCCGACATTCGTTGGCTGGGGGCGCGAGGACAAGATTATTCCCGCCAGCTACGCGGAGCGCTGGAAGGAGCGAATCCCCCATGCGCAAGTCGAGATCTTCGAGAACTGCGGCCATCTGCCACATATCGAGGCGTCTGACGCACTATTCGCAAAGGTCAAGAAATTCATCGATGAGGCCGCAGTATGAAGTTCGTTCTTTTCCACCTGATGCCCTATCGGTACCTCGATTTCGTCGAGGCCAAGAAATATCGTTCTGCGTGGACCGTGCTGCCGAATAGCATGTACGACCCTGCCAAGGGTGCGGAGGAGTATGCGTCCTATATCGAGCAACTCGTCAGTGGCGAGCGCCTTGGGTTTGATGTCATCGGCGTTAATGAGCACCATCAGACAGCCTATGGCCTGATGCCTGCGCCGAATCTGATCGCGAGCGCGCTCATTCAGCGGACCAAGACCGTCAAGATTGGCGTCTTCGGCCGCGCTCTGCCGCTGGTGAACAATCCGCTGACAATCGCGGAGGAGTTCTCCATGCTCGACAATATGTCGAAGGGGCGCCTCGTTGTCGGTTTCGTGCGCGGTATCGGTGCTGAATATCACTCGTCGGGTATCAATCCCGCTTTCTCGCACGATCGATTCCATGAGGCTCATGATCTGATCGTCAAGGCGTGGACGCAGCCCGGACCGTTTGCGTTCGATGGCGAACACTTCTCGCTAAACTACGCCAATCTTTGGCCTCGTCCGGTACAGTCGCCGCATCCGCGGATCTGGATACCCTCGCAGGGATCTTCGGAGACGATTCACTGGGCCGCCGCGCCGGAGCGAAAGTATCCGTTCGTCGTGACGTTCAGTACCGCCGAAGCCGTCGAGAAGTATCTCAAGAGCTACAGCGCTGAGGCGCATAACTTCGGTTATGAGGCATCTTCCGATCAGCTTGGCTGGGCGGCGCCGATCTATGTCGCGGATACCGACGAACGTGCGCGTGAGGAGGCCCGCGAGCCGCTTGAGCGTCTATTCAACGATTATTTGCCAATGCCGTGGGAAATGCTGATCCCGCCGGGCTATACGTCGCTGGCTTCGACCAAGGCGCTTGCGAAGGTGAGAACCGGGCTCGGCGTCGAGCGGCAGACGCTCGAGCAACTGATAGAGAAGGGCACCGCGATTATCGGCAGTCCGAGAACGGTTCGCGAACGAATCGAGCGGATGCGGGAGAAGACAGGCCTTGGCAACATGGTGTGTCTGTTGCAGTTCGGCACGTTGTCAGACGAGCTGACCCAGCGCAACATTGAGCGTTTTGCCACCGATGTCATGCCTCATCTTCAGGACAAGAAGCCGGCCACACGCGAGGCCGTGCCCTCGGCTTAAACGCCCAGCACTTCAATCGCACAAGACCGCCGGCCTATCGATCACGGCCGGCGGCACGTCAATGCACAAGCATTCGGCATTGTAGCCCTGAGAGAACAAAAATTATCAGGGTTCGATCATCACATATTTTGAGGAGGGGTCATGGCAGTCAATCATCTGGAATACACCGCGACAGAAAAGCGAAGCGTTCTGTTCTCGACGGTTCTCGGCTTCGGGCTCGACTTCTACAACATTCTGATTCTTGCGTTTCTCATGGGTGCGATTCAAAAATCGCTCGGAATCACGCTGACGGAAGCCGGTATCATCACCACCGTCACGTTGATCGGGTCTGTGGCGGGCGGCATCATCTTTGGCTGGCTGGGAGACCGGATCGGCCGGAAAACGTCGTTGCTGCTGACGCTGCTTCTCTTCTCGATCGGTGCCATCGCATCGGCATTCGCGTGGGACTTCAACTCGCTGCTGGTCTTGCGGGCAATCACCGGCATCGGCCTTGGCGGCGAATGGGGCGCCGGCATCGTTCTCTTCAACGAAGTTTGGGATAAGAACAGGCGCGGCTTTGGAAGCTGCGTGGTACAAGCGGCGTCGTCGGGCGGTATTGCTGCTGCGGCCCTCGTGTCGGTGTGGGCGCTCAGCACCTTCGGGGCCGATTGGGGCTGGCGTGTCGCACTACTCACCGGCGGTTCGCCGTTGCTGTTGATGGTCTACGTTCGCTTCTGGATGCCGGAATCCAAGATCTGGTCCGAATATGAGCGGATGCGCACTGCGGGCGAGTTGCCTCAGGAAAAGGCGGAATCCACCAATCCGCTGATCGAAATCTTCAAGGGGGCGTCGCTCGTCTATACGATTCTCGGATTCGCCGTGGTCTCCGGCTACATGTTCGCTTTCTACTCGGTGTCGGTGTTCATCCCCGGCTACATGATCAAGCAGGGCGCCAGTCCAGCGATCGTCCGCGACGTGACATTGATCTTCGCCGGCGTTCTGGCGGCAGCATTCCTGATCTTCGGCTGGTACTCGGATCGCCTTGGGCGCAAGCTTAGCATCGTGTTGCCGATGCTGCTCAGCCTGGTCGGCTTCTACGGGATCTACATCTCGAAGGACGTGACATTCCCCGGCTCGCTGTGGGTATGGCCGCTGTTCGGCTGGTATCTGGTGTGGGGGCTTGGCCAGGTGACCGCCGGGATGTTCGGCGCGTGGTTCTCCGAGCTCTATCCGGTCGAATTGCGATCTACCGCGGTCTCGACGATCTACATGATCGGACGCGGCATCGGCAGTTTCGCGCCTTACGTCGTACCGATGGTGGCGGCGCAGACCGGCGGCAATCTTCTCAACGGCATGATGATCGGTGGGATAGCCGCGCTCGTCTGTGTGCTCGCGGCGTTGTTGTTGCCGGAAACGGCGGGGCGCAACTTCGCGGTGATCGAAGCGAAAGCCCGGCAATAAGAAATCAAACATAAGTGGAAAGGTGTCTCGGATGAGCGATATCAAACGAGAGGTCGTGACAATCGGTGGCAAGAACGTCGTTCTCGCTCACAACGTCTCTCCGATCGAGAATGGGGGAGTGCTGGAAAACGCGGAGATATTCCGGATTCTGAATATCTTCGATCCGAAATTCACGCCGAGTAACATGGCCAAGGCGGATGGAACGCCCTTGCGTATCTATTCCGCCGATCGGGTGAAGATCGACCTGTCGAAGCGCAGCAAGGAAGATATGTCGTTCTGGCATCGGAATATCGATGCGCACGAAATCATCATTTGCGTGAAGGGCGCGCTGCGCTGGGAAACCGAAATGGGGACCCGGACGATGCGCGAGGGGGACATGCTCTTCATTCCCAAGGGAATCGCGCATCGCTCAATGCTTTGCGAGGAATCCAGCAGTGAAAACGTTCTTATCGAACTCAAGATCGCTGATGATCTGGCTTACGTCGCGGAAGGCTAGGAGAATTTCATGAAGATCGATCTCTCCGGGCTCTCCGTCAACTACGAGCTTGAGGTTCGCAAGCCCGGCGCGCCGTGGATCACTCTTGCACACGCGCTGTCGACCAACCTGACGGTCTGGGACGATACCGTCGCGGCGCTGGCAAACGACTACAGCATTCTGCGTTACGACTTGCGCGGCCATGGCGGAAGTGCTGCCACCGAGCCGCCCTACGATTTCCCGACCCTGATCGACGATGTCATGCGACTCTGGGATGCGCTTGAGATCAAGCGAAGCCACTGGGCCGGGCTGTCGATCGGCGGCATGATGGGATACGGAATCGCGGCATCGTCGCCGGAGCGATTGTTGTCACTGGTTGCATGCGATTCGCGGCCGGATGCGCCACCGGATTACGCGGCTTACTTCCAATCCCGCATCGACAAGACACGCGGGAAGGGCATGGCGGGCGTTGTCGATTCCACCATCGAGCGCTGGTTCACGCCCAGCTCGGTCGCGCAGAACATTCCGGCGATCGGAAAAGTGAGGCAGATGATCCTTTCGACCGATCCCGTCGGTCATGAAGGCTGCTGCAAGGCGCTTCAGACATTGGCCTACGGCTCGAAATTGCCTGAGATTCGGGTGCCGACGCTGGTGATTGGCGGGGCCGAGGACAAGGGCGCGCCACCGGATATCCTCGCTGCGGCTGCCAAACTCATTCCGGGCGCGAAGCACGTCGTGGTCCCGGAGGCCGGGCATATCGTCGCGATCGAGAATCCCGCGGTGTTCAATACGGAACTCCTTAAATTTTTGCGGAGCGTTCCAGCCTAGCGACGTGACGTCTGCAGTTATGCGAGGCCGTCAATCATTCAAACATGGAGGAAGACCGAGTGCGGGTAGATGAAATGCTGAAGCTCGACGGCCAGGTCGCATTCGTGACCGGGGCGGCCCGCGGTCTCGGCTTTGCTTATGCCGAGGCGGTGGCGGAGCAAGGCGCCACCGTCGTGATGACGGATGTCGACGGCACTGCTCTCGACGCTGCTGCCGCAAGGCTCAAGGCAGGCGGATACAATGTCCACGCCGAGGTTCTCGACGTCTCGGATACCGACCGCGTCGCGGCGACGATCGATGGAGCGGCGAAAACGTTCGGTCGCCTTGACATCGCGTTTGCGAATGCCGGCCTTTCCGCCGGGCCGGGCCCGCTTACCGAGCGGGGAGCCATGGCCAGTGTCGATCTGGCGCGATGGAATACGTTGCTTAATGTCAATCTGACCAGCGTATTCGTGACCATTCGCGCCGCCGCGAACCACATGTGCAAGCGGCGAAGCGGACGTATCATCGTTACTTCTTCGGTCGCGGGTATTCGTGGCGAGCGGATGTGCGGATATGCCTATGCTGCGACCAAGGCGGCGGTGGCCAATCTCGTGCGCCAGTCGGCGATCGAACTGTCCCAGCACAACGTCAACATCAACGCCATCGCGCCCGGTCCTTTCCTCACCAACATCGGCGAAGGGCGACTGCATGATCCCGACGTTGCCCGTCAGTTCGTGGCCGACGTGCCGCTCGGCCGGCTTGCCCAGACCGACGAGATCAAGGGACTCGCCCTGCTGCTGGCCTCTCCGGCGTCAAGCTACATCACCGGCACGGTCATTCCCATCGATGGCGGCGCCAGCGCGTTTTAGGGATTTCAGATATGACAAAGTCTATCGAGCAGAACGCCGGCCCTCTGGCCGGAAAAGTGGCGATTGTGACCGGCGCGGCCCAAGGCCTCGGTGCGACTTTCGCAATCGAACTGGCCAAGGCGGGCGCCCGCCTTGTGGTGGGCGACCTCGCGGATCCGACGGCAACCTGCGCCGCGATCAAGAATGCTGGCAGCGAAGCTCTTGGCGTTTCGCTGGATGTCACGGATCCAGCGTCGGTGGCAAATATGGTCAGCGATGCCTGCGCTCGGTTTGGCGGAGTGGACATTCTCATAAACAACGCCGCGATCTCCGGGCAACTTCGGCTTCAGCCGCTGACCAGCATCAGCAGTGCTGAATGGGATCGTGTTCTCGGCGTGAATCTCCGCGGCCCGTTTGAATGCATCAAAGCGGTCGCGCCGGTCATGAAACAGCGCGGTTACGGCAAGATCATCAATCTCGCCTCCGGCACCGCGATCAAAGGGTCTCCCGGCATTGCGCATTACGTTGCGTCCAAGGGCGGCGTCATTGCATTGACGCGCGCCGCCGCGCGCGAACTCGGCGGCGATGGCATTCGCGTCAATGCGCTCGCGCCCGGCCTGACAATGAGCGAAGCGATGCTCGTCAATCCCAGTTGGACGGCCGAGATCGTCGCCAACAACATCGCGAGCCGTGCCCTGAAACGCGAGGCCGTTCCTCAGGATATTGTCGGGACCATGCTGTTTCTGGCTTCGCCTGCCAGCGATTTTCTGACTGGACAGACGCTGTCAGTCGATGGCGGCTCGGTGATGAACTAGGGGGAACGAACGATGAAAAAATCGATTGCGCTATTGCAGATTGCCACACTCGCCGCTGTCACATGTTTTGCCAGTGCGACGGCCGCATCTGCCGAGGAAAAAGTTGTTGTCTATACGGTCATTCCTTTTCCGGAACTGAACCGGAAAATGAATGAGGAATTCACGCGCAGGACCGGAATCAAGGTCGAACTGCTGAACGTTCCAGCGGTAGGTACGCTGGCCGCGCGGATTCGCAGCGAGAAGGACGAGCCGCGCGCGGATGTGTTCGCGTCGGCGCCGGTAGATTTCCACGAGGGACTGGCCAAGGATGGTCTGCTGCTGCCATATAAATCGCCGGAATTGCCCCCCGATGCGGTGGCTAAGGGATACGCCGATCCAAACGGAAATTGGACCGGCTGGTTTGCATCGACCACCGCCATTTTCTGGAACAGCGATCGCTACAAGAAAGACGTTGGTGAGAACGTTCCGACGCCGAAGACCTGGGAAGATTTGCTGAAGCCAGAATTCAAGGGCAAGCTTGTCAGCGCCAATCCTCAGACATCGGCAATCGGTTTTGTTCAGCTCGCGACGCAGATATTCCGTCTCGGCGAAGAAAAGGGCTGGGACTACCTTATCAATTTCGCCAAGAACACCGCGCAGTTCACACCCTCCGCGCCCTTGACGGTCACATTGGTCGAGAAGGGAGAGGCGCCAGTCGGCGTCTATTGGCTCGGCGATATTCTGACGTCGAAGTTCAATCGTAATCAGCCGATCGAATATGTCGTTCCGCAGGATAATGCCGTGGTTGTGTGGGCGGGGTCGATCGTCAAGGGCGGCCCCAATCCGGAAGCCGCAAAGAAGTACATCGACTTTCTAACCTCCGAGTATGTTCAGGATAACGTTGCCAAGCTCGGCTTCTTTCATCCGCTCAATCCCAAGGTCGCCCCACCCAAGGGGGCCCCCTCTCTCTCTGACATGACTGTTGTCAAGTACGACATGGACTGGGCAACGCAGAACATGGATCGCCTGCGCAAGAAGTGGGGCCAGGTTTCCGGTCATTGAGAATGGAAGTGCGTTGGCGGTGAGGAGCGTTGCTTCTCATCGCCAATAGCGTTCGACGAGAAATGGGAAAGCGGCGGAGATTCGATGGCGACGCAGGTGATCTGGGGGGCTGCAAATCCACGCGCAAAGAACGGCGCGGTCCGGATCGAGCGGAGCGTCACTCTTCTCTATCTGATCGTTCTGGCTCTGCTGGTGATGTTTGTGGTCTACCCGACCCTGACGGTTCTCCGCTATCCCGGACTGGAAGACTACGCCGATATGCTGGGCCGCGTTCGTTGGCAACGCGCGGCCCTCAACACAGTCGTCATCACCGTTCTATCTACACTGTCCTCAACGCTTGTGGGGTTTGCTTTCGCATTTGCCGCGACGCGGCGCGATATCCCGGGCGCGAAGATCTTCGGGCTTTTGAGCGTACTGCCGCTGTTCGCGCCGCCGTTCATGATCGCCTTTGCCTACATTCTGATGTTCGGACGTCAGGGGCTGATCAGCCGCCATGTCCTCGGTCTCGATTTGGATATTTTCGGCTGGCACGGCCTGTGGCTGGCGCAGACCATCGCCTTCTTTCCGCTCGCCAGTATGATCTTGAAAGGTGTCCTGGAGGGCATTCATCCGAGTGCGGAGCAGGCCGCGCTGACGTTGGGCGCAACGGAAGGAGCCGCGCTCCGCACGGTCACCCTTCCGTTGGTCATGCCAGGCTTGATCGGCTCCATGCTGGTAACGGCGATCACCATTCTTGCCGATTTTGGCAACGCCGTCGTCATCGCGGGCAACTATCCTGTTCTCGCGACCGAAGCCTGGTTCATGATGGAGGGCCTGGCGGACCTGAAAGGAGCCGCGGTGGTGGTCGGTTTGCTGCTGGTGCCGGCTGTGAGCTTGTTCCTTGTCAGTCGGAGTCTGCTCGGTCGCCGCAGCTATTCCACGGTGACCGGACGCGGCTCGACGATGGATCAGATCAAGACACCCGCTCTGCTCAAATGGTCTGTCATGGCCATCTGCAGCATTGTCAGCGGGTTTGTCGTGCTGCTGTATGCGGGCATCGTCTATGCGGGGCTTGCGAATACGTGGGGCACGGACTGGAGCCTCACGCTGCGGCACTGGCGGGAGGCGTTGACCTATTCCGATGCATTGTGGTCGAGCATCCTGATCGGATTGTTCGCCGGCGCATTGACTGCGATTCTCGGGCAGATTGCGGCGTTTCTCAAATCGCGACACTTGCCGTTTCGCCCGCTGCTGGATTTCTTGTCCGTCCTTCCTGGAGCCTTGCCTGGTGTTTTCATCGGCGTCGGCTTCGTGCTGGCCTTCAACAATCCGCCTGTTGAACTGGCAGGCACGATCTGGATCGTGGTCCTCGCGCTCGGCTTCTGGCATCTGCCGCTCGCCTATCAGGCGACGTCTTCCGCGCTAGACCAGATTCATCGCAGCATCGAGGATGCGGCGCGCGATCTCGGCGCAAGTGAATTGCGTCTGGTGGGTGATATTTACGCTCCCCTGCTGGCTCGTAGTCTGATGGCATCGTTTCTTCAGTCTTTCGTCCGCTCCGTCAGCAATATCAGTGTTGTCGTCTTTCTGGTGGCGCCCGGCAACGTCATGGTCACTTTCGTCATTCTGCAGATGATCGGCGGGACCGATTGGAGCGGAGCCGCCGCGCTGACGACTTTCCTGCTGATCATCACCTTTCTCTGTATCGGTCTGGCTTCGCTTCTCGCCGGACGGGCGTCCACGCAATCCCGGGGATTCCAACCATGACCATTCATGCCGGCATGACTGCACCGATCGCTCCCGTCACGTCGGAAGCAACGGACGCGCCCGCTCACGTCCGAATCGTTGAGGTTTCCAAACGTCTCGGCGATTTCGCGGCGGTCAGAAATATCTCGCTCGATATCAAACGGGGAGAAATGCTGACGCTGCTGGGACCCTCCGGATGCGGCAAAAGCACCACATTGCGATTGCTGGCCGGCTTCTATCAGCCAACCGAAGGCGAGATATTCCTCGGCGATACGCGCATCACCATGCTGCCGCCGAACCAGCGGCAGATGACGATGGTGTTTCAGGAGTACGCGCTGTTTCCGCATCTTCGAATTTCGGAGAATGTCGGTTATGGCCTGAAGCGGCGACGCCTGCCCAAAGCACAGGCCGAGGCCCGGATCGCGGAGATGCTCGAACTGGTCGGTCTCGCCACTTCCGGTGAGAAGTATCCGCATCAACTTTCAGGCGGTCAACAGCAGCGTGTGGCGCTGGCGCGCGCCCTCGCGGTCGATCCGGAAGTGCTGCTGCTGGATGAGCCGCTGTCGAACCTCGATGCGCGCCTGCGCGTGCGGTTGCGCGAGGAGATTGTTCGCCTGCAGAAGGTGCTGGGCAAAACCATGGTTTTCGTCACTCACGATCAGGAGGAAGCGCTCTCGATTTCCGACCGGATCGCGGTGATGAAAGAAGGCCGGATCGAACAGCTTGGGACGCCCGACGAGATCTACTTCAAGCCGCGTAGCCGGTATGTCGCGGAATTCGTAGGCACCGCGAATTTTCTGCCTGTTGATGTGCTAGATGCCGGAACCATTCGTCTCGGCTCGAAGAATCTTTCTTTCGCCGCGGGACATGCGCCCGGTGCCGCGACGCTGATGGCGCGGCCTCATGCCTTGAAATTGACCGCGGGTGGAAGCCCGGCGGCAATCCCCGAACTTTGCGGTGTGATCGAGCGCAAGGCCTTCCATGGCAGTACGACGCGCTTATGGGCGAAGACGCCGTTTGGCGACGTCATCGTTGATCATCCGAGCTCTCGGGGTTGGCCGATCGGAGCCCAGATTGGAATCGAGATAGATACGAACCAGCTCCATGTTCTCGGCGCGGACGATTGAATCCTTGTTGTCTTCTCCCGGTCGGGGCGGTGCATCGATCACGACCGCCGCCATTCCGCCGACGTGGAATCTGAAAAATCAGTGATCTCGACAACGAAGAAGGGCGCTGCCATGCCGTTGTTTCCCAGTATCGTACAGAATGGGTTCGTCGTAGATGATCTCGACGCCGCCTTGCGGCATTGGATCGGCGATCTCGGAATCGGCCCTTTTTTTCTTGCTGATCACGTCGAGGTTGCTCGTTATGTGTGGCAGGGCGTGGAATCAAGCATTGATCTCACTCTTGCTTTCGCTTTCGCCGGTGATGTCCAGGTCGAGTTGATCTATCAGCACGACGACGCGCCATCTTCGTTCCGTCATCATCTCGCAACGAAGGGGCCGGGTTTCCATCATGTCTGTCATCGCACGATGGAGTTCGACAAGGTGTATCAAGCGGCGCTCGCGCGTGGTTTAAAGATCGATAGCGAGGGCGAGATACTCGGCGGCGCACGCTTCTGTTATTTCGATTCCGGCAAGATCGGCTTGCCGCTCATGGAGATCGTCAGCCTATCGGAACGCGGGATCGCGATGCATGCGCGTATTCACGAAGCTAGCTTTGACTGGAATGGTGTCGATCCGGTACGATCACTGAAACTTGGCTCGGAATAGGATAAACTATGAATACTGATTGAGCTTTGACGACTCAATCAGATCGTATAGAAATTCAAGGTTTCGATTTTATCAATGTAAGGGCGATGACCTTGATGCCGATCGGCGTCTAAAGTGCGGGCCAGAACGCATAGCTCTTGTTATTTATACCTGTTCCTATCTTGCGATAGGGTGTGCTCAGGTGATCCCAGGTCGCGTAACGCTCGCGATAACATTTCGACGGATGATCGGAGAGGCGTCACCGAGTCTTGCGCCGAACGTCGTTCCAGCCGATCGTTTAGGCCGGCGGTGCCGACGCTGTAGATTGTCCGTCGTCAGATGATTCGAGGCTGATGAGGCGGCTCGAGCAGAGAGGGTCTGGCCATCAGGGGTTGGAGTATAGGCGGCCCGCAGTCGGTGCTGCAAGCGGCGATTTGCGATGGCGGGCAGCTTGATGCGTTTGCGTTCGGCGAGGATCGCCTCAGATCTGCTGAAGTAAACGTCGGCCGGTGTCACGTTGTCGATGCTCGTGGCAGCGAACATGATGTAGTGTGTCAATTGGCGTCGAACTTTGGCTCTAACGCAATGTCGATGCAATTCATTCACTCAGCACCAGTTAGTCTGGCTTGAAGCAGATCGAGTTTTCCTCGACTGTGCATTTGCAGCCTGACAAGCTTGAGGCGCGTGATCTGACCCTCGGTTTGTTCGTTGGACCAAAGCGAAGTGATCGCGGCTCGAACCGCTATTTCATCCTTCGCGACGTCGCTGGCAAACGAGGCGATGAGACTGGCACGGCCACGTTGGATCCATGGGAGTAAGTTCCGCCTCAGCCCTGCGCCGAATCCATTAAGTGGAATTCCGCGACGATGTCGGCCAGTGTTGGTACGCGGATTTACATGTAGAGGCAGGCGCGAGCGGATTCCCCATTTGGCGCCTCATGAGTACGCATACGACGAAGGCCGCCTGATTGACGCCTGCGGGCGAGGACGGTGGGGTCTATGATGGATTGTATGAAGGTCAGGCGGCCCGCTGATCGGTGGGCTTGCCGGCCTGGCGCAGGAGCTTCCATTCCCACGGGAGCAGTTCGTGCAGGCGCGAGGCGGGCAGATCGGCAATGCAGGCGAGGATGTCGGCGAGCCAGGCCTTGGGATCGACGTTCGTTGAGGCGACCAGTCGTGATCATTGTCAGCATGATGGCGGCACGGTCGGCGCCACGCTGGCTGCCGGCGAAGGTCCAGTTGCGCCTTCCCACAGCGATGCCTCTCAATGCGCGCTCGGCGCAATTGTTGGTCGAGCAGATCCTGCCGTCGTCGAAGCGGGCGAAGTCGTCCCAGCGCCTGAGCATGTAGTTGATCGGCTTCAGGACCTCGGAGGAGCGCGAGAGGGTTTTGCGCTCGCGCAACAACCAGGCGTGCATGTCCTCAAGAAGCGGCTTGCTCTTTTCCTAGCGCACGACGTGCCGCTCGTCGGCGCCACGGCCGTTGATGGCGCGCTCGATCTCGAACACCGCATCGAAGCGTCTGACCGCCTCCAGCGCGATCGGAGAGACCCGGTTTGCCCTTCTTGCCTTCCCGGGCATTTTTTTCGATGTCAGCCAGCTCGAAGAAGCCTCGCCGCGCATGGGCAAAGCAAAACGCCGGTGTCATCGGCAGCTCTTTCCCGACCACCGTGCTGATTGAGGATAATGCCTCGGGCACCTCGTTGATTCAGGAACTGCGCGCGGACGGGCATTCCGTTGTCCAAGCGGCGCCAGCCCTTGATGGCGACAAAACGATGCGCTTGAGAGGGCAGGCCGCCAAAATAGAGGGAGGTTTCGTTCTATTGCCGGAAGATGCGCCCTGGTTCAACACTTACATTCTCGAACTGATTTCCTTCCCAAATTCGAAGAACGACGATCAGGTCGACTCTACCGTGTTCGCGCTAGCATGGTTCGGGAGTAACCAATCCAGTTACGGTTGGACGGATGAATCGCTCGATGCGCTGGGAAGACTTGCGGGTGACTCACTATACGGTAGGGTGATGCGCATTATTGGAAAGCCGCCCTGGTAGCTGTAGTGGATGAGGTAGCGCGGTTGCACTATCTTTTCGTTCCGCCGTTGCCGTTTGACTATGGCTATGTCTCGAGAACTCATTCCGTGTCATATCGCACCAATGTCTCGGCGCGCTCGGCCAGCGCGCGCAGTGTTCCGGTTTCGAAAGAACCTTCAGGTCACGGGCGATCTCCTTGATCGTCTTGCCCTTGATGAAGTGTTCGCGCCGTATCGGCGCAATCGTCTCCACGATCAGCATACCCGACCACCTGCTTCATGACAAAGCAGGCAGCGCAACAGCCAACCTATAGGGGGTCAATTTTGGACGCCGATCCCCCCGCTTACGGGATCAATATTGAATGCCGAATGACAGCATGGGAGTGAGAAGCTGCGCCCTGCCGCGGAAATTGCCCTCGCGCTCGCGCCGAATAGACCTTTCGTCCAGCGACCACTTCTGACTGGACCTCCCTCGACGAGGACAGGAACGCTATGAAGCTAGTTGCCATCCTCTCGGCTACGCTACAGGTGGCCTCTAGTTTCCTTCAATCACGGGCCGTCGAGTTAGATATTTGAGTAACTACACGGGGGGTGCGGTTTTCGAATCATGGCGATAATATAGCGGGCGGACTGGGCCGCTAGTCGCGAAGGTCAATGCGGCGCGCAGCTGATAGCGAAGACAATCACCCATGATCATCGTGTCGAATGTCATCGACGATGTGCGCGCCGCTCAGATGATGTTCATGACCCTGACGTACCTCGACTTCGTTCATTAACCGACATTCATCTCCGCGAGATGGCTCGCAGAAAACACTGGCATTCGTCAGCAAAGCGAGCATTGCTGTGTCAGGAGCAAGGCCCTTGAACAGGCCCCGCAGCGCAACATAGCTGACGGGGCCTCGGGTGGTGCGACGCTGATGTCGCCTCATCTGGAGGGTTTAATGCAGAAGTCATCCCGTAGCCGCAAAGCATCACCTAAACGCGTTCGGCGCGCGAAGTCTGGTAATGTCGGCCGTGCCGCCAAGCCAGCCCAGGCTGCACGTCAGTCCGCGCGTCAGCAGACGAGTGACAAACCGAACAAGCAGGCAAAGCTGCTCGATCTGTTGAGGCGGCCGGCCGGTGCAACCATTGCGGCTCTCTCTGAAGCCGCCGGCTGGCAGCAACATTCGGTGCGCGGATTTTTGGCCGGCGTGGTCCGCAAGAAGCTTGGGCTGGAGTTGGTGTCGGCGGTCGAAGCCGATCAGCGCGTCTATCGCATCGTCCTTGCTGCGATGAAGCAGGCCTCGTGATGGCAAGCGCGTTTAAGGGTGAGGCCGCCGGTCGGGACGAGCTCACAGGTCCAGGGCGCGGACCACGCTGTCTCTCGCGACGATCCGCTCTGGC
>Ga0182742_1002607_pt1 | contig 19598 bp, 16 predicted proteins | sample eDN5th37CBELigMG_FD_128880 | JGI IMG/M metagenome (GOLD analysis project Ga0182742, IMG submission 128880) | Enriched Miracle-Growth compost microbial communities from Emeryville, California, USA - eDNA 5th pass 37_C BE-Lig MG (version 2)... ... | reverse complement strand
TCTGCTCGTCTGGGCCGGAATCTTCATTGATTCCTTCGTCGGTTTAAAAACTATACACCGGCTTGAAGATGAAGCCCCGCTTTCAGAGGGCCCGCTTGTTTCGATTATTGTTGCGGCCAGGAATGAGGAAAAGGATATTGAGAGAAGTGTGCTCAGCCAATTAAAGCAAACCTATTCCAATATCGAGTGGATTCTGGTCAATGACCGCTCCACTGACAGTACTGGAGAAATAATGGACCATCTCAAAAAAATGGATTCGCGAATCAAGGTTATTCATATCAGCACCCTGCCAGATGGCTGGCTTGGCAAGAACCATGCACTGTATACAGGTGCACAGCATGCTTCTGGTGAGCTGCTGCTTTTTACAGATGCGGATGTTCTTTTTCAAAAAGAAGCCGTCGGCAAGGCTGTCCGTTATTTTATCAGAAATAAGCTTGACCATATGACCGCAGCACCGAATTTACATGGAAAAAGCTTTTGGCTGCGTACGTTTGTCGCCTTTTTCTTATTTGGGTTTTCCTATTTTAAGCGGCCGTGGATGGCGAACCGTTCAAGCTCGAAAATTGGAACGGGGATCGGTGCGTTTAATATGATTTCCAAGGAAGCGTACGCGAGGTTTGGGACTCATGAAAATATTAAAATGCGGCCCGACGATGATCTCATGCTTGGCATGAAAATTAAGCAGATGGGTATGCAGCAGCGGATTGTCACTGCTATGGAGCTTCTGGAGGTTGAGTGGTACGGCAATCTGAAGGAAGCTCTTGTGGGGCTGGAGAAAAATACATTTGCCGGGCTGCATTACCGGATTAGCATGGTGCTGTTTGCCATTACTGGTGTCTTTATTTCGCAGGTGCTTCCCTTTTTCACCGTGTTTTCGGCACATTGGACCATTCTTAGTCTTGGAAACATTATTCTGATTGCCATTATTTATACAATGATTATTAAAAGAATGACTACTTATTCACCGCTGCTTTTTCTCGTATTTCCAATTACTGCGCTGATTTTTATCTATTCCATCATTCGTGCGAGCTTCTTGACCTTGCGCCGAGGGGGCATCGTTTGGCGGGGAACAAAGTATCGTTTGAGCGAATTGCGTGAGAAGGATTAGCAGATTTTGGTATACTATCAAATAGAACGAAAAAGGAGGATTTAATATGGAAGCGAAGCTGTTTACCCCTTTTACCATTAAAAATGTTACTTTAAAAAATCGGATTGTGATGTCGCCGATGTGCATGTATTCCTGTGATCAGGAGGATGGCATGGTCACCAATTGGCATCGGACCCATTATACGAGCCGCGCAGTTGGCCAGGTTGGGCTGATTATTGTTGAAGCCACTGCCGTTACCCCACAGGGCCGGATTTCGCCAAATGATCTTGGCATTTGGAGCGATGATCATATTGCGGGCTTGCAGGAACTTACCAGTCTAATGAAGGAACACGGAGCCGTTCCAGGCATTCAGATTGCCCATTCAGGCAGAAAAGCCGTTCTTGAAGGTGAAATCATTGCCCCTTCTGCGATTCCTTTTAATGAAGAATCGAAAACGCCGAAGGAAATGACAATTGAAGATATTAAGGCAACGGTTGAAGCGTTTAAGCAAGGTGTCGAAAGAGCGAAAAAGGCTGGCTTTGAGGTCATTGAACTTCATGGTGCACATGGCTATTTAATTAATGAGTTTTTATCCCCGCTTTCCAATAAGCGTACAGATGAATACGGCGGTTCGGCGGAAAATCGCTACCGCATTTTGCGCGAAGTCATTGACGCTGTGAAAACAGTCTGGGACGGCACGCTGTTTGTGCGGATTTCAGCCAATGATTATATGGAAGAAGGCATGAGTGTAGAGGATTATGTGCAAATGGCACGCTGGATGAAGGAACAGGGCGTCGACCTTATCGATTGCAGCTCGGGCGGTGTGGCTCTTGCTAGAATCAATACATACCCAGGCTACCAGGTAAACTATGCTGAAAAAATCAAACATGAGGCTGATATTCCTACAGGTGCAGTTGGCTTGATTACGAACCCGCTCCATGCCGAGGAAATTTTGCAAAACGACCGGGCGGATCTCATCTTGCTTGCGCGCGAGCTTCTTCGTGACCCTTACTGGCCGCGGACAGCTGCAAAAGAGCTTGGTGTGAAAATTGCCGGGCCTAAACAGTATGAGCGTGGTTGGGTTTAATTTTTGGAAAGAAATGTCTTTCAGAGTTTTTCTGAGGGACATTTCTTTTTTTCATATGGCCTAGATTGTCCTTCATACCCTTTATGAAGGACTACTATTTCGAGAATAGACAAGTTTTGTCCTTTAACCTAAATTTTTTACAAGTAACTATCAATTTTCACACTGATTTTAGATGAAGCTCCCTCCTGCTTAACTGCCCTCCGCCATAAAATAATCGCATACACTAGTAAAATAGTAATTATCACCCAGCTAAGGATATAAGAGCCTTCGGAATCTGGTGAACTCATCTGCAGGAAATTATTAATCCCGTGGAAGACAATGCCCACTACTAATGATTGCCCGTTAACGATCAGCAGCGACAGGGTCATACCGACTACAAAAGCATAACTGATTTGAATTAGCGTTTCCTCCAGCGATTGCCCGCCAAGCAGCTGCAAGGAATGGGTCAGTGCAAACAAAAGGCTTGTAATGATGACCGCTGCTTTAAATCCTTTTGCAAGCAAAATGTTCATCATAAACCCGCGGAAAACCATTTCTTCGATGAAAGCAATAATAAATAGCTGACTAATTAGGATGAGGAAAAAGTTAGATGCAGATTCGGCTGTGTTTAAACCATTATTTCCAACGAGAATAATCAATAATACTAGCAGCAGCGGCGAATAAAGCAGTGGTGATATTTTTGATTTTTCAAATGAAAAGTAATCCTTCCATTTTTTCTTAAAAGTCAGGTATAGAGCAATCATTAAGGCTAATGGCACTACCCCTATATATTGCATCATAGGATTCAATGGGTTTGTCATTGTTACATAGGCACCGTTTAGTGTAAAAAAGAAGATTACTAGCAGTTCCAAGCCTGCGATTTTTAAAATCATTCTAGTCATGTTCGCACTTCCCCCTTTGGGACAAGAGAACCGTCCCTGTGTCCCTAGTTGGCCGGGTAGGTTTCCTGCAAGAAATTTACGGATTGGTTAATTAGTGCTTTTAGCACATCAACGTCAACGTCAGCCAATTTGTTTATGTATACACATGCTTTGCCTGAGGTATGTTTGCCAAAGGTCTTTAGCAGTTCTTCCCGCTCCTGGTCTCCCGTTGCAAAATACAAGCTGGTCTTGGCTTTACGCGGAGAAAAGCCTACCAATGGCGCGTCGCCTTCGTGGCCGGATGCGTACTTGTAGTGATAGCTGCCAAACCCAATTATGCTTGGGCCCCACATTTTTGCTTCATACCCGGTGGTTTCCGCAAAAATATCCAAAAGCTTGTAGGCATCCTCCCGCTTCTTCGGGCTTTCCACTTTTTCAATAAACTCAATTACGCTGTTATCAGTTTCCTTAGTTTTTAATTCGTACATAGTGGGTTTACCTCCTTTTTCCAATATTGTAGCATTTTTACTATGATAATTGAAAAATTAGATAAATGGTCATGAAAAATGTAAACAAATATGTTCGTTCTTAATGCTTGTTTATTGTACTTTGGACAGACTGACCGAGAAAATTGCCATTTCTGTTTAAAACTTTGAGGGCTTCGGACTCTGTGAACCGATCTTCTCTCATCTTTGTCTAAAGCTGCATGAACTTCGGACTCTGTGAACCGATCTTCTCTCATCTTTGTCTAAAGCTGCACGATCTTCGGACGCTGCGTACCAGTTACCACTCCATTCTGTCTAAAGCTGCATGAACTTCGGACTCTGCGTACCAGTTACCACTCCTATCTGTCTAAAGCTGAAATTCAAGACAAGATAATCAACATATTATCTATGCCCACTGTTTCCACCATGCAAATTGTAAAATTGTAAATATTTGTAAATAATTCTTGTCATAGGAATTTGTAACTCATTACAATGGTAAGAGGATTATTTTTTTAACTGTGTTAAAGTTACATGTTGATTTTAACCGCATAGTTGATCTTCGCTGCAGGCGCGTAGACTCCTAGGGGATCAGCGTTGAAGCGAGACCCCGCAGGAGCACCAGCGACGAGGAGGCTCGCAAAACGCCCCACGGAAAGCGAAGCGCCTGGAGTGGAAATCAACGTTAAGTTTAACAGAATGATTTTTTTAAAAGAAACGGGGTCATGACTTTGGATTATATTAAACCGGGTGATTTAGTAGAGGATGTGGCACATGCAGGTGCTTATAAATCCACCTTAAGTGTGAGTGATATTTTAATAAAAGGGATTCTCTCAGGTGCTTTTTTAGGCTTTGCCACAACGCTTGCCTTTACTGCTGCGATTGAAACAAAGCTAAGTATTGCTGGTGCGTTTGTCTTTCCAGTGGGATTTGTACTTATATTATTATTAAGTCTCGAACTAGTCACTGGGAACTTCGCGATGCTCCCGCTTGCTAGATTGAGAGGTCTTACTGCTAGCAGTAAGGTTATCTACAACTTTTTCTGGGCGTTTCTTGGAAATCTGTTAGGCAGTCTTTTGTATGGTGTTTTATTTTATATCGTTGCGACAAAACTTGGGCACATTACCGAAAGTGCGATGATTGAGAAGATTATTGCCGTGGCCGAGGGAAAGACTCTTGCCTATAAAAGCCTTGGCGGAGAAGGGCTAATCGTTGCGATTACCAAGGCCATTTTATGTAATTGGATGGTTACTCTAGGAGCTTTTATGGCTTTTGTTTCAAGCTCAACGATTGGAAAAATTGCTGCCATGTGGCTTCCGGTCTTTTTATTTTTCGCACATGGCTTTGAGCACGCCGTTGTAAACATGTTTGTGATTCCTACAGCTATGTTAATGGGTGCTGATATTTCACTCGGCGATTGGTGGCTGTGGAATCAAATCCCTGTTACAATCGGTAACTTTATTGGCGGCTTTATTTTTACAGCCTTAGCCCTGCATTTGGTTAATAAGAAAAAGGCAGCAAAAGCCGATAATGTCATTATCAGCTACCCGTCACCTGTACCGGGGAAAGAAATGTCATAAAAACGGGCTTAACAAATTAAAAGGCGCCCTTCGATTAACTTCTAATAAACCACAACTTTTAAAGATACAGTTTAAAAATGCTCAGACCACCTCTGAGCATTTCTGGTTTATTTTTCATCTAAAATGCTGTATTACCGTACCTTTTCCATTATTTGTCTCAATTTCAGCAAAGGCACCATTTATAAAAGTAATTTGAGGCGGAACGTGTCCACAATCAATGTTAGATATAATGGGGATTTGAAGTTCGTCTGAAAGTTCCTTATATACATCTTCAACTGTATATTCATCGACAGGGGTGTTGGCTGGACTTCTGCCGAACAGAATACCTGAACAATAATCAAACCAGCCAGCTAATTTCATCTGAATCAATGACCGGCGCAAATCAGTCGATGAGAGTTCACAGTTTTCAAGAAACCAAATAACTGGTTCATCTTGAATATACTTTTTCCTAAAGGCCGTTACATCTCCATATGGCGTGCCGATTAGATGTCTGATCACATCAATACATCCTCCAAGTAAACGCCCCTGTATCTTGACTTGATTGTTTGAAATGGCTTTCCAATCGGTTGGTTCGGTTAAATGGAAGATATATGGGGTAGGTTTATCATGCTGCCATTCTTTTTGATACTTTTCTGATGAATGCTGCTGGATTGATCCGCCTTTTTTCGTGGATAAAACAGACTGCCACATCGCTGTCGTTTCATCTGAATATTCTCCCCTTAAATCAACTAAATTTGTTCCGTGAGCGGTAGCAAGACCGGTTTTTAAAGTCATAGCTAATAATAATACACTAATATCAGAATAGCCTAATATCCACTTATCTTGTATATTTTCAAAGTCTACATATTCAATCATCTCAATTAATAGTTCTCCACCCCATGGCGGAATAATCAGATTAATATTTTCATTCTGCATCATTTTATTAAACTCTTCTGCCCGAAATTTAGCTGACGAAGACCTTGCTTTGTTTTGGGTCCAAACCGTATCGCCGCAAATAACATCAAACCCTTTTGATTTCATACGGTTACAGGCAGCTTCCACAAGTCCGTGTAATTCTTTTGGTACCCCCGATGAGGGTGCGGTAACCCCTATTGTTGCCCTTTCTTCTAAAAACGGGTATCTAATCATAAATATCCCCCCTCTACTTTTGCATTATTTTACCATAAAAGTACTGTTAGAAAATTTTTGTACTCCTGCTCCGTCAAGACGGCATTTTTTAAGGATGAGACTATCTTGGACTGCAAAGATTAATAACAAACCTATCATAATGGAGGCACAGGTATGGCTACAACAAGTTATAAAGGCACCAATAAAATGATTATTGGCATTGTATTCGGGGTGATCACGTTTTGGCTTTTTGCTCAGGCTATGGTCAATGTGGTTCCGGCTGTTCAGGAAGATCTCGGCATTTCTCTCGGAACATTAAACATTGCCATTAGTTTAACGGCCTTATTTTCTGGAATGTTCATCGTTGCGGCCGGCGGGTTAGCGGATAAAATGGGCCGAAAAAAATTGACTTACATTGGGTTAATCCTTAGTGTGATTGGCTCCCTTTGCCTTGTTCTAGCGCAGGGGTCTGTTTTACTGATAGTCGGCCGTGCGATTCAAGGGCTTTCGGCCGCCTGTATTATGCCGGCAACTATCGCGTTGATTAAAGCTTATTTTGACGGGGCAGAACGCCAGCGGGCTCTTAGTTACTGGTCCATTGGTTCTTGGGGCGGGTCTGGAGTGGCTTCTTTTGCCGGCGGTGCGATTGCCACGTATTTGGGATGGAAATGGATCTTTATCTTTTCTATCGTCTTCTCTTTACTTGCCATGTGGCTAATTAAGGATACTCCGGAAAGTAAAGCAGAGACATCCGGTTCCTTTAAGTTCGATTACACTGGATTAGTTATTTTCATCATTACCATGCTTGCACTAAATGTTTTTATTACTTTTGGTTCCGATTTAGGCTGGACAAGCCTGATTACGATCGGTCTTGCTGTCGTCACAATCATTGGTGCCATTGTTTTCATCAAAGTTGAAAAGAGTAAAGAGATCGTCCTTATTGACTTTGCTTTATTTAAAAATAAACCGTATTCTGGTGCCACTTTTTCTAATTTCTTGTTAAATGCCATTGCTGGAACGCTTGTTGTGGCAAACACTTATGTACAAGTTGGCAGAGGATTTAATGCCTTCCAATCTGGAATGTTATCACTGGGTTATTTAGTAGCCGTGTTAGCGATGATTCGTGTCGGTGAGAAAATTTTACAAAAAGCAGGGGCAAAATCACCGATGATTTGGGGAGCCCTTATCACAACTGTTGGCGTAGCGATGATGGGATTAACATTTTTATCAGATGTTGTTTATACCGTTGTTGTCTTTATTGGATTTGCTTTATTTGGCCTTGGTCTTGGGATTTACGCCACTCCATCAACAGACACATCTGTATCTAATGCACCTGCAAACAAAGTGGGTGAAGCGGCCGGCATCTACAAAATGGCTAGCTCGCTTGGCGGAGCATTCGGAGTTGCTATTTCAGCAACTGCCTACAGTTCAATCTCAGCCTTTACCAGCCTAGAAACAGCTGCAACTGCAGGGATTATTGTTAACGTCATATTTGGTGTCCTTTCGATTCTTTCCATTATATTTATGGTCCCTCGGGATACCGGAAAACTCAAGGCACCTGAACAGGCAAAACGGGTTAGAAAGCCGAATCCTGGTCAGCCAGATCCCGTTCATTAAGGTATTTTTTTAAAAAAGTGATTGGAAAACAGTCTTTGGGAGGATCATCCAATGTTAGTAGATGAACTAATGAAAAAATTAGACGAAAAAAAGGAACGCATTATTGAGATTCGCCGTTATCTGCATGAACACCCGGAACTTTCCTTTCAAGAAGAAGAGACGGCTAAATATATTGCCGATTTTTATAAAGAAGTTCCCGTCGATTCCGTAGAAACCAATTTTGGCGGGCAGCGTGGGATTGTTGTAACGATTAACGGTGCAAAACCTGGAAAAACCATTGCTATTCGCGCGGACTTTGATGCGTTGCCTATCAAGGAAGAAACAGGGCTGCCATTTGCTTCGAAAAACGAGGGAGTTATGCATGCGTGTGGACACGATGGCCATACCGCCTACATGCTGGTATTAGCTGAGACCTTGGCGGAGTTTAAGGATCAATTAAAAGGGATCATTCGTGTGATTCATCAACCCGCAGAGGAAGCTCCTCCGGGTGGCGCCATCGGGATGATTAAAGCCGGTGTGCTTGATGGGGTTGATGCCATCCTCGGCATCCATGTTATGAGCAATATGAAGACGGGACATATTTATTACAGAAGCGGAAACACGCAAACAGGCCGATCCTATTTTAAGCTAGTTGTTCAAGGTAAAGGCGGGCATGGCTCGTCCCCCCATCTGGCCAATGATGCGATTGTGGCGGCAAGTTCATTTGTCATGAATGTGCAAACGATCGTCAGCCGCCGAATCAACCCCTTTGATACCGCTTCAATTACGATCGGTAATTTTGATGGGAAAGGGACATTTAATGTCATTAAGGATGCGGTTACGATTGAAGGCGATGTTCGAACCATGTCTTCTGAGACTCGAGAGATCGTCGAATCAGAAGTGCAGGCTTTTGCGGAAGGATTAGAGGCTTCCTATGGAGTAAAATCCATTCTTGAATATAAAAATGACTATCCTGTTCTATATAATGATCCGGACGTTACTGAACAGGTGCGCCAAGCGCTTCAACAAGCATCCATTCCTGAGGCAGAGGCTGTACTGGAAACACCGCCACAGCCGCCATCAGAAGATTTCGCTTACTACCTTCAAAAAGTGCCTGGATGTTTCTTCTATGTCGGTGCGGCTCCTGAATCAGGCGAAACCTACCCGCATCATCACCCTAAATTTGATATTGATGAGAAAAGCTTGATCATCAGTGCGAAAGCTATGGCTGCAGTGGTTGCTTCTTATTGTGATGGCAACGCTGATTAAGCAAGTTCCAGCAGATAAACCAGCTAATTGTTTTCATGAGATTAGCTGGTTTTGCAGTGAATTAGTGATGATCTAATAAAAAACGTGCATAATCTACCGGTTTGATAAATACATTTTTCCAATCGTCGTGCATTAATACTCCATTCTTCATAGTAAGTGCTGGATACGCTGAAATAAAATTGCACTCAATATAATAAATATCTCCGTCTGGTGTAATCGCAAAGTCGAATCCGAGGTCTCCAATATGAGGTAGGTGGTCACTAAATAGATTGGCTATTTTTATAGCCAGTGCGACAATTTGTTCTCTTAAAAAATCCGCATTAAGGTGCGGATACGCTTGAATTAACTCATCAAGAGTAAAGGCGGAGCCGCCTTGACCGATGTTCGTCAAAAAGTTACCTTCCCGGCCACTTTTCCGATAATAGCTGTTACTTCCCAATGCCCTGTCCCATTCCTTTGCGTGGCTACCCTAAAATCAAACGGTGATCCTTGATAAGTAGCTAATGGCAGCAAGTTCTGAATCAAATAGAAGTTATTTTCCACTAGTTGCTGTAAAATTTTTGGAATTGTTTCGGTAAATCTGAATTCCTGCCAGCTTCTATTTTTCCCTTTTTTAAACTGGAATGTTAAACACCATTCCCTTTCATTTACTTGGTAAAGCTTATGAATTCCTTTCCCTACCAAACCATGATCTGGCTTTAAAATTAATTGGTTATATTTTTTCATCATGTATTCGAGATTTTGGGCATTGGCTATCTTGGTTTCCGGCAGATGCCTGCGAAACTCTTCATTTTTCTCCAAGAGAGCTTGAAACTTATATTTTTTCAGATAATTCCCTTCATTAAAAATCATGACTCCCTTTTTGGTTAAATATTTTATTTTTCTATCCCTGCCCGGGGTACTCCATTCACGATTATAAATGACGCGAGGAACTTGAATTATTTTTTCCTGATAAATTCCATTTTTCCTTACTATAGCTAAAACTTGATCGCGCCCTGCTGAAAGATGCTTAAAAGGAAAATAACAAGGAATAAGGCTATTTTCCCTTGCTGCCTCTTCTTGAATAATAATACTTTTTGGAGCTTGTCCGCCTTTTTTTAAATTCTGATATAGGTGTTTTTGTATGAGAAATCCAACATATTGTCCAGACAATCCGATAACCACTCCTTTTACTTGTTTACTAGACAGAGTATGTAAGCATACCTAGTCGGTACGGATTATCGCCTTATTTTTGGTATTTTAATAAAAATGGAGAATTTGTCTAGGGATTATTTTTAAAAGGAAGGAATGTATCCGAAATAAACGGAGGCCATCCTTTTAGATGATTGAGGATGGCCTTTTAAGATTATTGCTTGCGGTCTAATAAATTTTGAACACTTTTTGGCAATGACCGATAAAATAAACCTTTATATTTGATATCAGCTAGCCCTGCAATAATTAGAATGACCAGCAAAGGTAAAATAAACTTCAACATGTCCCCTCCTGTTATGTGAGTTACGAAACTAACGTATATAATATCATAATAATAAAAAATGATTTTTCTATTGTAACCCTTTTTCCGTGATTGCCATCATAAAATTATCAGCACTTTTGATGTATGCTGTAACAAGAATGAATAGGGTTGATTGAATTTAGGAGGAGGGTTTTGCTGATGGACGTTTCGAAATTAAGTGCCCCGCTCCGGCAGTTAATAAATGAGCATGTGTCATTGCGGGCAGACATGGACCTTTTCTATGAAATGACAGAAGAGATTGAATACGAGTCAGGACCAGCTGTCGTTCAATTATTTGCGCAATTGTACGAGCAGGTTGCGACTTTTACTGATAAGCTGAAGGCCCATTCTAGACGGGAGGAAGAAGGATTATTCCCGACGATGTCCCGCCGCCTTGATGAGAATGATCATACGATCGAAGTGATGGAATATGAACATGAAAAGGCCGAGCAGCATCTCGAAGACTTTTTAACTGAAGCTAAGCTTGCGGGTTCTGCCATTGATGAAGACAATGCCCAAGCGCTTACCGTATACGCAGTCCAAGCCCATGCGACCTTGACACAGCACTTTGCTAAGGAAGAAAAAGTGCTATTTCCGCTGGCCGAGAGTATCTTGTCGCTTGATGAGATGGAGGAGCTGGAACGGCTGTTTCTGGTATTATAAATGTGATTCTTCTGCTTTTATAAAATGGAGATTGAAGAAGGATAAACTTCGGAGAAATCGAGTGGGAATTGCCTTGATGATGGACTTTCTTTTAGGAAAATTATGGGGACTTGTCTTTCATGCTCGCGATGATGGACACTCTCTGAAAAAATTACCGGGACTTGTCTTTCATGCTGACGATGATAGACTTTCGATCCGGAAAACAAAGATAATTTGTCTTTCATTGGGTTTATGACGGACTTTCTCTTAGGAAAATTACGGGGACTTGTCCTTCATACTGGCGATGATGGACTTTTTCCCCGAAAAACAATGGTAACTTGTCTATCATTGGGTTCATGATGGACTTTCTTTTAGGAAAATTACGGGGACTTGTCCTTCATACTGGCGATGATGGACTTTCTCACCGAAAAACAATGGTAACTTGTCTTTCATTGGGTTCATGATGGACTTTTTTTTAGGAAAATTACGGGGACTTGTCCTTCATGCTCGCGATGATGGACTTTCTCCCCGAAAAACAATGGTAACTTGTCTTTCATCAGGTTCATGATGGACTTTCTCTAATGAAAATTGCCATTACATGTCCTTCATATAAGCAATGAAGGACAAATCCCATAGAAAACCCACGGGAAATGTCCTTCAAATAAAATCGAACCTCTATCTATCTTTCTTTACTTAATCTGCCCAGTTCCCCGAATAATATATTTAGTCGAGGTCAAAGCCTGAAGCCCCATTGGTCCGCGGGCATGGAGCTTTTGCGTGCTTATGCCGATTTCGGCGCCGAAGCCAAATTCAAATCCGTCTGTGAATCGGGTGGAGGCATTGTGATAGACCGCTGCCGCATCGATTTCCGTGAAAAATTTTTCAACATTCGCCATTGTTGATGAAATAATTGCTTCTGAATGCTTCGTGCCATATTGATTGATATGGGCGATCGCCTCTTCCACGTCATCAACCACTTTTAACGCGACTTCCAGTCCTAAAAATTCCTTGCCCCAATCTTCTAAACTAGCAGGAATGACATCCACCCCTGCCTGCTGGACGGTTTCATCCCCATGAATGCGAACTTCTTTTTCCCGTAATGCCGCAAGTAACTCCTGTAAGTGGCTCGCTGCCCACTCTCTTTGCACAAGGATCGTTTCACACGCATTACAGACCGATGGACGCTGAGTTTTCGCATTGATTGCAATGTCAATGGCCATCTTTGGATCGGCACTTTCATCAATAAAGACATGACAATTGCCTGCACCCGTTTCTAATACGGGAACGGTTGAGTTTTGTACAACAGTCTGAATCAGCTTCGCTCCGCCGCGCGGGATTAGCACATCAAGGTATTCATTTAATTTGAACATTTGTGATGCTGTTTCCCGGCTGGTATCTTCCAGCAGCTGGACCGCTTCAATCGGCAAGCCGCTTAATTGGAGTGCCTGCTGGATCACTTTAACAATTGCTTTATTGGAATGAATGGCTGTTGAACTGCCGCGAAGCAAGACGGCATTGCCTGTTTTTAAACAAAGGCTGGAGGCATCTACCGTCACATTTGGTCTTGCCTCATAAATCATGCCGATTACCCCAAGCGGGACGCGAACTTGGGAGATAGCCAGACCGTTTGGACGTTCCCACCCTTCCAATATTTCCCCTATTGGATCTTTCAGTGAGGTTAACTGAATTAGGGCATCTGCCATATCTTGGAGACGCTTTTGTGTTAACTTCAGACGATCAATTAAAGATTCGCTCATGCCGTTTTCTTTTCCAGCCAGTACATCCTTATTGTTTTCTGTTAAAATAAAGGCTTGTTCCTTCATTAGCTGTTGAGAAATCATATGGAGTGCCTGATTTTTCTCGTCAGTATTTGCTTTTGCCAGTAAGTTTGCTGCCTTTTTAGCCTGTTGAGCTTTTTCAATTAATTCACTACTTTGCGTCACTTGCAGCATGTCACTCATAACATAATTCCCCTTTCGCTTTGACTTACCCAATGATCCCGGTGAACGACAACTCTTTGATCACTGTTAGCGATAACCATCGCTTCCGAACTTGATAATCCTTTAATGGCCAATAGCTGATCTGAAGAAAAATTCACTTTACCTTTTCCGATCATCTCGCCTTTGAGGTTGATAATCTCAACAACATCGTTAACCCCAAAGTGGCCAATGACATTTGTAATTCCAGCAGGAAGCAGGCTTTTTCCATGCTTTAGCATAGCCATTTCCGCTCCATGATCGACTTCAACTTTTCCGCTTGGAATTGAATGCAGTGCTAGCCATTGCTTGGATGTTTTCATACTGGGATGCGCAGTGCCGCCAATATAAGTCCCATCCCCTTTTCCTAAAAGAATATCAGTAAATTTTTCATCTCCGATACCGGATCCAATAAACACTTTCACGCCCAAATCTAAGGCGGTGCGGGCTGCTTCAATTTTTGATTTCATCCCGCCAGTGCCTACCTTCGAATCCGTTCCAGAAGCATTGCGCAGCAATTCCTCATTTATTTCATTAAGATAGTTATACTTTTTGGCGTTCGGGTGTTTTCGCGGATTTTGATCATAGATCCCATTAATATCCGTGATGATGATTAGCAGGTTTGCATGTATCAGCCCGCTGACTAATGCCGATAACATATCGTTGTCTCCAAAGGTTAATTCTTCTACGGAAACAGAGTCGTTTTCATTAATAATCGGCAGCACTTGGCGTTTTAATAGCTCGGATAAGGTGGCATAGGCATTATTATATTGATCTTTGTGCAGGAAGTTCTGTCTGGTTAACAATAATTGTGCGGCCACAATTCCATGTCGTTTGAATTCTTCCGTATACCCTTTTAATAATAATCCTTGACCAACGGCTGCAGCTGCCTGCTTGCCAGCAATGGTGTTCGGGCGCGCGGGATAGCCGAGATTTGCAAAGCCAGCCGCAACGGCTCCAGATGATATAAGAATAACCTCATGCCCCTGCTTCCTTAAGCTTGCAAGAGCATCCACATGCTCACGCAGCTTCTCGGTGGAAAGTCCGCCATTCGTATTGGTCAGAGAACTACTGCCTATTTTGACAACAATTCGTTTCTTTTTCACTTCATTCACCATCCAATTATTCTCGAAAAAAAAAGCCCTTCCCGTCCCTAAAAAGGACGAAAAGAGCTAGTCTCTCGTGGTACCACCTTCATTGACATTAGAATCAATCTAATATCCACTCAAACACCCTATAACGCGAGGAATACGGTTAGGTTTTGCCTAACAGTTCAAGGGACAGGTTCGGCAGCATTGCAGGTCGTAAAATCTTTCAGCCGGTGAATTTTACTCTCTTTTACCTGAGGACTGCCTACTAGTTCCCTATCATTACTTTATTAATATCGAATCATTTTCAATTTTATAGATTATGAATATTATGAATCAAATTCACACCCATGTCAATGTGTGTAATTTTTAAACTGATAAAATTATTTGCCGAATAATAAATCGTTTCATTCAAGCTTCGACATTTTCTACATTTCTTTCTTGGTAATATATGCATAGTGCGTATTGCTTACAGAGAAAAGACGTTAGAAAAGGAGGTTTACACATGCAAGACAAATATGTCATTATTACTGGGGCAAATTCAGGGATCGGTCATGCAGCAGCTCTTAAGTTTGCAGCAGAAGGCTATTTTGTGGTCATGGCTTGCCGCAATTTAAAGATTAGTTCAAAAGCACAAAAAGACATCATGGAAACCGCCAAAAATCCAAATGTAGATTTAATGGAGCTAGACGTTTCTTCATTTGAGTCCATCCGTTCGTTCTCCACTGCTTTTACAGCGAAATACCCGCGATTGGATATTCTAATACATAACGCCGCTTATTTAAATCACGGTGAAAAAGAATATAAACTCAGTCCCGAGCATATCGAATTGTCCTTCGCTACCAATACATTTGGTCCTTTTTTCATGACCCGTTTACTGGCAGATCATCTCGCAAAATCATCAGACCCGCGAATCCTCCATGCTTGTACCACCAATATCAAAAATTTCTTCGACCCAAAAAGACAGATCGAGTTCGATAATTTGCGTGGAGAACTAAAGGACTCACGGCCTTATAGTACCTATAAGATGTACGGCGATTCAAAAATGGGATTATTAATGCTTACCTTCAAAATGGCTGAGGAATATAAAAGCAGAGGGATTAAAGTTAATGCCCTGCAAATTAACCGTGTCAAACTATCAAAAGAGACGATTAAGAAGATGAATTCTTTTTGGAAAGTGTTAGCGTATGCACAAAATCTCACGAATCCTTTACCATCAGGGATGGCAGATACCTATTTTTATATTTGCACTTCGGATGAATTTAAGGAAGTTACTGGCCAGCTAATCAATTATAAAAGAGAGATTGTTCAGCCAGCGACCATTGAAAAAGGCTTAGAGCAATTGAAGAACATTCTTGGCTCAAGCACCTATCCTAGCTATGCCGTAAATCCCGAAAATGTTGAAAGGATTTGGAGTCTAAGTAACTTGCTTATTGAAGACTTTTTAGCATGAATTAAAAGATTGGATGACCATTTTATAGTCATCCAATCTTTTTCTATAGATTAATTATAAAATGGCCAGAATAACGGCACTAACAGGACACAAATAATCAGCTGGATAATAATAAATGGCAATCCGCATTTTATATAATCAATAAATCGATAGTTGCCAGGGCTGTAAATCATGGTGTTTGGCGGCGTGCCAATTGGTGAAGCATAGGCAGCTGAAGCACCTATACATACTGCCATTAAGATCGCTCTTGGATCTGCTCCCATACTGCTGGCAATGACAATCGCGATAGGCGCCATTAGGGCAGCGGCTGCCGTATTAGACATAACTGATGTTAAGACTGTTGTGATTATAAATATCAGCGCTGTTATGACATAGGGACCCGCTCCATTTCCAACCGATCCCATAACGGTTTCGGCGATCATTTTTGCCGCTCCGGTTTCTGAAAGGGCCGTGGCTAAAGGCATCATCCCCGCAACCAATATGATTGTAGACATATCAAGAGATTTATAGGCCTGTTTTTCCGTCATTGTTCGCGTGAGGACAATTAATAAGGCACCCATAATAGAAACAATGTGTAATGGAATGCCGATTTGTTGTTCAAAGACCATAAAGATGATAGTAAGAATTAATATGGCCACTGCAATAAACTGTTTAACCGGATTGTCCTTCTGGCTATCGGACGCAGCTATTGCCGCTGCTGCTTCTTCTTTAGCTATTGCCGTCTCATCCTTTGGATTTTCTCTGGTTGGAATTAGCTTATAACCGATTGTCATCATGTATATAATGCCTATCACGGTTAATGGAATGCCAATTTTAGCAAATTCAAAAAATCCAAATACCGGGATTCCTTCATTTTCCATCACACCCTGTGCGGCAAGGTTACTGTTCGTTCCCACGAGGGTAATCAGACCGCCAAGTGCTGTGGCATAAGCTAAAGGCATTAACAGCTTTGCCCGGGAAAATCCCATATTATCTGCGATTAAAATAACAATAGGCATTAAAACCGCTGTCGTGCTTGTGTTGGATAAAAATGCTGAAAGCGATGCTCCAATGACCATGATGGCCAGCAGAAGCTGTTTTTCTGTCTTTGCAAATTTTGTTATAAGATTACTGATCTTCTTTGCTACTCCTGTTTCAAATAAAGCTGCACCAATGACAAACATACCTGTGATCAAAATGACGATATTGTTAGTAAATCCTGAAAATACGGTAGCAGCATCAATAACACCTGTTAGATACAGGAGAAACATCACTACTAGAGCAGTCGCGGCAACTGGAATGATTTCTGTAACAAATAATATGGCTGCTAATAATAAGACAAGAAGTGTTATCGTGGCTGCGGACATGCGGTTTTTGCCTCCTTTATATTGAAATCAATGATTTTTTAGACTGGCTGACCGGCCTGATTTTTTTTGTATTCGTTTACAATTGGCAGCCATTTATTATTCACGCGATCAACAAATTGCGGACATAACCCGATATAGCTTTTTGGATCCAAATGGGTTCTTACTTCTTCTTCGCTCAAATGCATCATAATTTCTTTATTTTCCAAAGTCACTTCCAGCAATGGCCGCTTTTCCTCAAAAGCTTTCATAGAAACTTCATAGACTAAATCATGTGCTACCTGGCGGCCGACAAATTTACCTAATGTTAGCATGAGATTTTCTGACACGATTAAACCTTGCAATAAATATAGATTTCGATTCATATTTTCCTTGTGAACGATTAATCCTTCAAGGACACCCTGCATTTGCTGCAAGCCTGAACTGGTTAGAATGCAGATTTGCGGGATAAATGCCCATTCCGTCAGCCAGAAGGTCATATCTCTTTCATGCTCTTGAATCATTCCATCCAAGCCTAAGGTTGCATTTCTTTGCACTAGTCTTGTTAATCCGACGACATACTCGCAGACCATTGGATTACGTTTGTGCGGCATCGTGCTGCTGCCCACCTTACCCATAGCAAATCCTTCTTCAATTTCGCCGATTTCGGATTTTTGCAGATTAATAATTTCATTGGCAATTTTTCCAACCGTTCCTGAAATCATGGCAATGATATTGGCAAATTCGGCAAACCCGTCGCGTTCCACATGCCAAGTAATTGTCGGCTGCTCAAGCCCTAATATTCGGCAATATCTTTCTTGAACATCCAATCCATGTTCACTGATCGATGCAAGCGTTCCGGCAGCACCTGCGAATTGGCCCATCAGATAACGTTTTTTCCCTTCTTCTAATCTCTCGATATGCCTGCCAATTTCATCTGCCCAAATCGCAATTTTATAGCCTAAGGTCACTGGTAAAGCATGCTGACCATGGGTTCTGCCAGGCATAATAGTATCCTTGTGGTCGTTGGCTAGCTTTAGACAAGTATCCAAAAACTGATGTAATTGTTCTAAGAGCACGTTTTGCGCTTCCTTCATTTGCAGAACAACAGCGGTATCCATAATATCCTGAGTGGTTGCCCCCCAATGAACATAGCCGCCGGCATCGCCATCACAAACTTTTTCTAATGAGCGAATTAACGTAATTAACGGATGGGACGTTTCAACAATGCCTTCGCGTATTGTTTTCATATCTAAATTTTCATACTTAGCTTTTTTAGCAATTTCCTGCGCTGCCTCTTCTGGGATTAAACCAGATTCAGCTTCCGCAAGTGCTAACGCCGCTTCTGCATCCAGCCATTTTTGCAGCAAGGATTCATCTGAAAAAACCTTGTTCATTTCCTCTGACGTGTAAATACCTTTGTAAAGCTCTGAATCAATCACGTATGAAGCCATTAAAATACCTCCTAAAAAAGTTGTGTAAACGTATACAAAATACAATTGGGCAAAACGTATTAAAAATGCACCAAGGCAAACGTTTGTCTAATTTGATAAAAAAATATATAGGTATAATATACCGACTATGTTCATTTGATTAGGCAAACGTTTGTCTAATTTGATATTTTTTAGATTAATGGATGAGCGTCTTCCTGTCAATAGATTTTTAATTTTTAAACAACTTTCCGCCTTATTAGATAACGCTGAGTTCTTGCTATATAATACATGTAAAAAGAAAAAATTTTTTTCAAGGGAAAGGTGCATGTCAAAATTGGCCACGTTAAAAGAGGTTGCAAAACTAGCTGGTGTAGACCCTTCAATTGTATCAAGGGTGGTAAACAAGGATCCGGCGTTAAATATAAAAGCAGAAACACGCGCTCGAATTCTAGAGGCGGTTGAAGAATTGAATTACCGTCCGAATCTAGCTGCTAGGAATCTTAAAAAAAATGAGACAAAATTACTCGGCATGATCATCCCTGATTTCTCAAATCCCGTATATGCAAGCATCATTCATGGCGCGGAGGACCAGGCTGCGCTGGAAGGCTATGACTTGCTTGTGTATAGCATGAAGCAAAAAGGGCTGGAAAAAAAATATTTTTCCCATCTGTTAGAGGGCCGTATTGACGGATTGTTAATCGCCAATTCTGAATCTGATAAAAAAGATATTCTAGAGCTGAAACAAAAAAATAAACCCTTTGTTCTGGTCAATCGCTATGTCCCAGGCATCAATGATTATGTGATCTTGGACGATGTCAACGGAGGAAAATTAGCAACAAAGCATTTAGCTCAGCTTGGGCATAAACGGATTGCCCATATTTCAGGGCCTCTTTATACGGGGACGGGTCTAAGCAGAGTTCAGGGCTATCGTGAGGGACTGCGAGAAGAACAAATTGAATTTATCCCAGGTTATCTGCAGGAAAGCGAATACTCTGTGGAGGGCGGATACAAAGCCGCTCAAGTGCTATTAGATTTACCTGCTCCTCCTACAGCTATTTTTGCAGCCAATATTCTGATTTGTTTGGGTGCCATGAAAGCCATTTATGATCGCGGATTATCAATCC
>Ga0182742_1002605_pt1 | contig 19604 bp, 21 predicted proteins | sample eDN5th37CBELigMG_FD_128880 | JGI IMG/M metagenome (GOLD analysis project Ga0182742, IMG submission 128880) | Enriched Miracle-Growth compost microbial communities from Emeryville, California, USA - eDNA 5th pass 37_C BE-Lig MG (version 2)... ... | reverse complement strand
TTTAGCATTTGATTTGGTTTCCTAAATGCCTCTCTTCCCTTGATGTGCCTTACTTTAAAGTATTTTGTAGAAATTCAGGCAGGCATTTAAAATGTAAAATTATTTAATCGGACTTATATATATGTCCTTTTTAATATTTCGACATATATTAGTGGATATTTGACTCATCTAAGCGATATGGTCATGAAACGGGAGGAGAAAACGAGTTTTCTCCTCCCGTTTCATGACCTATCGCAACCTTTCAGCTCCGCTGAAAGGCGTGTGAAAAGGACTTTTCACACGGATGAGTCAAATATCTAGCGGAAGAACCATGTTTACTACCCGTACATGATAGAAAAAGAATTTCTATGTGATTTAATAAGTTGGATATATATAGATCTATCCTATTATATAGAATAATCTTGGCCTCTGATTGTTTGAGATAGGAGAAATACTCTAGTTCATATGCCTTTTTTTATTTATACAGGAAATGGCCCACATAGTTTGGCAAGTATTACATATTCTGTATTATAACAGTTGGCAAAAAAAATCTGTGCCAAACAAAAGGGAGAGGATTCTTTGTTGCAAAATCCTGTTGAATTTTTTAGAGAATTACCGAAAAAAATCTGTGCTGAATGCGGACAGATTATTGTGGAACAAGCTGAATCTTATTTAATGGAATGTGATCGCTGTTTGTCAAAACGAGTGGAATAATGAATCGAACTTCTTGTTTTCGCCGCATGTAACCCAACCTCCCATTATTTGGAGGTTTTTTTATTGTTTTTATGATAAAGACGATTTCTTTTATCACTGAGCAAATCTGTTATATAACAATTGTTCGAGGAAGAAACCGTCCCTTTGCGTAATTCTTTAAGTTTAAATACTACTTTGGTACAATTTAGAGGACTAATTGATTCGGGGGTATACATATGACATTAGGTGGAAAAACAGCGATTGTTACGGGGGCGAGCAGCGGTATAGGAGAGGCAGCTGCGTTTGGGCTGGCGAAAGCGGGGGCCAATGTAGTGCTTGCGGCTCGGAGGACGGATCGCCTTGAAGAGCTGAAAGTGAAGATTGAAAAAGAAACAAATGCAAAAACATTGGTTGTTAAGACAGATGTGACAGATAAGACTGAAATGGAAATGCTTGCTAAGAAAACGAAGGAATCTTTCGGTTCCATTGATATTTTAGTAAATAACGCTGGTGTTATGCTCTTATCTCATATTAAAAATGATTTGATTGATGAATGGATTAGAATGGTGGATGTGAACATTAAAGGAGTGCTTCATGGGATTCATGCAGTGCTGCCAACGATGCTCGAACAAAATACAGGCCATATTATCAATATTTCATCTGTTGCAGGTCATGAAGTAACGAGAACGAGTACGGTCTATTCTGCAACAAAGTACGCGGTCCGTGCTTTATCCATGGGCCTGGAAAAAGAATTTTCAACCACTGGATTACGTGTCACTAATATTTCTCCTGGTGCGGTTGAAAGTGAGTTGAGAGATCACATTACAGACGAAGAGGTACGAGCTAATTTAGGTAATAAGAAAAGAACACTTTTGCAAGCGGAAGATATTGCAAATGCAATCGTGTATGCTGTATCACAGCCGCCTTATGTGAACGTGAATGAAATCATTGTTCGTCCAAAATTGAATTATTAATAGAAAACAGCAGCTGAAGAGTATGTTTTAGCTGCTGCTTCTTTATACATATAGATTGTGTGATGTGAATGCAAACGTATATTTTGTGAAAGATAAACAGAAGAGAGAAGCAGAAGAAATGACACGTTGCTTCTCACTTTAATAGAGAGGGGTTTTAGGGGTGGCGTTTTATGAGAGTTTAGCTCCGTTTTATGATGAGATTTTTCCAGTGAATGAGACTGCTTGTTCTTTTTTGCTGTCTTTTTTTGAAAATGCCGAGGTTGTGTTGGATGTGGGGGCCGGTACGGGAAATATGGCGGTGGCACTTGCTCAGAAGGGGCTGAAAGTGGTTGCAGCGGAGCCTGATGAGGCAATGGCAGAGTATATTGGGCAAAAGGCTTTAGAAAACAATGTGTCTATTCCTGTCTACCTTAAATCCATGCGGGAAATCAATCAAATTTCAGATAGGGTCAATGGAATTTATTGTATTGGAAATACGCTGCCGCATGTCAATAATAAAGAAGAATTAGAGTATTTTATAAGAAAATGCTACGAAAGACTAGGCAGTGGTGAGAGATTTATCCTGCAGCTCGTCAATTATGAAAAGGTCCTTTCATCGGTAAAAGACTTCTCATTCCCAGTTATTCAGAAAGGTCGAATAACCTTTACAAGGCACTATAAGCAGGAAGAAGACAAAATCATTTTTACGACCAATCTAACTATAAATGAGGATAACTTCTCCAACTCCATTCCCTTATTTCCTGTAACCTCTAGACAATTGGTTCCTTTACTTCAAGAAACAGGTTTTGAGGTGGAACAGGTGTATGGAAACTTTGCATGCCAAGATTATTCAAAGAATTCACCTGCTTTGGTTATTGTAGCTAAAAAGTAACGGATGATAAGTGTTCGCAACATTCAATAAATCACAAGAAAAAGAGTTTGATTGTCTATTTATAGATGGTCAAACTCTTTTTTTTCTACTGTTTTCCTTAGTCAATGGACTCAAATGAATGGCCCATGGTGCACCTAACTTATTATTTTTAAAAAAGTAATTGACGAATTTGTATATACAAGTTACAATGAAAACGTTCCCAAGAAAACATGTATATACATGTTGGCGTGGAATGAAATTGGATTAATAATCTATTGGTTTATACAAATACTAAAATTAGGTTCTTCGTAAGAAGAGGGGGTTTAATGCATGAGTAACTATACACAACCTGCAAAAGAACTGTTAGAGCACGTCGGCGGCAGTGAGAATATTTCTGTTGTAACACATTGTGCAACAAGAATGCGCTTTGTCTTAAATGACCCGAAAAAGGCTGATGTTGAAAAAATTGAAGCTCTTAAGCTTGTAAAAGGAACATTTACGCAAGCGGGACAATTTCAGGTGATTATCGGGAATGAAGTGTCTTCTTTTTATAACGAATTTATCAAAATGGCTGGTGTAAGTGATACATCAAAAGATCAAGCGAAGGAAGCTGCAAAGCAGAACATGAACCTTCTTCAGCGTATGATTGCACATCTAGCTGATATCTTTACACCATTAATTCCAGCGATTGTTGTTGGGGGTCTGATTCTTGGTTTCCGGAATATTATCGGGGATATTAAAATGTTTGAGGATGGCACCAAAACGTTAGTTGAAATTTCTCAATTTTGGGCCGGAACGCACGCATTTTTATGGCTGATTGGGGAAGCAATCTTCCACTTCCTGCCTGTTGGGATTACATGGGCCGTAGCGAGAAAAATGGGTGCAACCCCAATCCTTGGAATTGTATTGGGGATTACGCTTGTATCGCCACAGCTTCTTAATGCTTATGGTGTGGCAGGTGCAACAGAAGTTCCATTCTGGGATTTTGGTTTTGCGAAAGTTGATATGATTGGTTATCAGGCACAAGTCATTCCAGCGATTCTTGCAGGACTATTATTATCTTATCTTGAACTGAAATTACGTAAAATTGTTCCGAATGCGATTTCAATGATTGTTGTTCCATTCCTTGCGTTAGTACCAACTGTTCTTATTGCTCACATCGTTTTAGGACCAATTGGCTGGCAAATTGGATCATTTATCTCTGATGTTGTCTACTCAGGTCTAACTTCTGCTTTTGGCTGGTTATTTGCTGCCATTTTTGGTTTTGCTTATGCACCGCTTGTTATCACTGGTTTACACCATATGACAAATGCGATTGACTTACAGCTTATGAGTGAGCTAGGCGGAACAAATCTATGGCCGATGATTGCTCTTTCTAATATTGCTCAAGGCTCTGCTGTTTTAGCAATGATCTATATTAATAGAAAGAACGAAGAAGAAAAGCAAGTGTCTATTCCAGCAGCCATCTCCTGTTACCTTGGTGTAACAGAGCCGGCGATGTTCGGTATTAATTTAAAATACGGCTTCCCGTTTTTAGCAGCAATGATTGGTTCCTTAGTTGCTGGCGTCATCTCTGTAGGAAGCAACGTAATGGCGAATTCAATCGGTGTCGGCGGTCTTCCTGGGATTTTATCCATCCAGCCGCAGCACATGCTGACATTTGCGATTGCCATGGTAGCAGCAGTTATCATTCCGTTTATCTTAACAGTTGTATTTGCTAAAACAGGTATAGCTAAGGTTTCTTTTAAAAGAAAATAAAACAAACAAATAGGAGGGGAACAATTCGTTGTTCCTCTTTTCCTAGTTAATCTTAAAAAATGAAAGGACAGGTGTTAAAATATGACTCAGCCTTGGTGGAAAAAATCGGTTGTTTATCAAATATATCCGAAAAGCTTTAATGATACGACAGGGAATGGAATAGGTGATATTAAAGGAATCATCGAGAAGTTAGATTATTTAGCAAAGCTCGGGGTGGATGTAGTTTGGTTAACGCCCATTTACGAATCACCGCAGCGGGATAATGGCTATGATATTAGTAATTATTTTCATATCTATGAGCCATATGGAACGATGGAGGATTTTGATTTTCTTTTAGCTGAGGCGCATAAGCGTGATATTAAGATTATTATGGACATTGTCGTGAATCACACATCAACTGAACATCAGTGGTTTATTGAATCAAAATCGTCGAAAGACAGTCCGTATCGAGATTATTATATTTGGAAGGATGGAGAAAACGGGGAACCTCCAACCAATTGGGCGTCGAAATTCGGCGGCAATGCATGGCAATATGATGAAGAAACGGGGCAGTATTATCTTCATTTATTTGACATCACACAGGCAGATTTGAATTGGGAAAACGAACAGGTACGCCATGAAGTCTATGACATGATGAAGTTTTGGCTTGATAAAGGCGTTGACGGCTTCCGACTTGATGTGATTAACCTGATTTCGAAGGATCAGCGCTTTCTTGATGATGATGGGTCAAGTGCACCTGGTGATGGCCGTAAATTTTACACAGATGGGCCAAAAATACATGAGTATCTTCATGAGATGAATCAAGAGGTATTTTCAAAGTATGACATCATGACAGTGGGAGAAATGTCATCGACATCCATTGATAATTGTATTAAGTATACGAATCCAGACTGCCAGGAACTTGATATGACGTTTAGCTTCCATCATTTAAAAGTGGATTATCCAAACGGTGAGAAATGGACAAAAGCCGATTTTGATTTTCTGCAGCTAAAAGAGATTCTGTCGACTTGGCAGGTTGAAATGAATAAAGGCGGCGGCTGGAATGCACTTTTCTGGTGCAATCATGATCAGCCTCGTGTCGTATCACGATTTGGCGATGATGGAAAGTATCATAGAGAATCAGCGAAAATGCTGGCAACGGCCATTCATATGATGCAAGGAACTCCTTATATTTATCAAGGGGAAGAATTTGGAATGACCAATCCGAATTTTGAACGGATTGATGACTATCGTGATGTAGAATCTTTAAATATGTTCCAAATACTGCAGGATAAAGGAATGCCGGAGCAGGAGGTTCTCGATATTTTAAAACAGAAATCTCGTGATAATTCACGAACTCCGGTTCAATGGGACGATAGTGAGAATGGCGGCTTTACAACTGGAATTCTGTGGATACCTGTGGCAGCTAATTACAGAGAAATCAATGCGGAAAAGGCACTGGCTGATGAAAATTCTATTTTTTATCATTATAAAAAGCTCATTCAATTAAGAAAAGATTTCGAAATTGTGACGGAAGGGAATTATGAGTTGCTATTAGGTGAACATGATGCTATTTTTGCTTATATACGAAATAATGGCGATGAAAAACTCTTGATTGTAAATAATTTTTATGAAAAAGAAGTGGCGTTCGAGCTGCCTGAACAGGTGGATTTAAAGGACTTTACTAGTACCATACTCTTGTCCAACTATAATGATTCTTCTCAAAATCCGCGGAAATTTATATTAAGACCATATGAGTCGGTTGTATATTATTTAAAAAAGTAACTGAGGTTTTGACTATGACAAACAAGTATTTGATGATCCATAATGAAATTGCTAAGCAAATCGATAAGGGAGAGTTTACGACCAATTCACTTTTGCCCTCTGAGCATGAGTTGAGTGATCGTTACAATACATCTCGAGAAACCATCCGTAAGGCATTAAATTTATTGTCGCAAAACGGCTATATTCAAAAGGTTCGCGGAAAGGGCTCGATTGTCATAAAAAGCACGAAGGTTGATTTTCCTGTTTCCGGCTTAGTAAGTTTTAAGGAATTGGCAGCTAAAATGGGGGAAAAGCCCCGGACGATTGTTGAAGATCTATCGCTTGTTAAACCGGATGCCTATATTCAAAGTCAGCTGAACCTTTCGAGTAAAGATCAGGTTTGGCAGGTATTCCGAGTAAGAGAAATGGGCGGGGAAAAGGTCATCTTAGATAAAGATTTCTTGAATAAGACTTTCGTTCCGGAGCTTACGAAAGAGGTATGTGAAAACTCTATCTATGAGTATATTGAAAAAGAATTAAATTTATCAATCAGTTTTGCAAAAAAAGAAATTGTTGTCGAAACTCCGACGGAAGAAGATCATCGTTTACTTGATTTAGAAGGCTTTCATTGCGTTGTCGTTATTAAAAACCATGTGTATCTCGACGATGCCAGTCTATTTCAATATACAGAATCCAGACACAGACCCGATAAATTCAGATTTGTTGACTTTGCAAGGAGAACTCATCAATAACAGAATAGGATGGTCTGTTGCTTTCAAAAGTGACGGCACAGGCCTACCCCTTTCATTTGTGAAAGTTTTATGACGTTTACTCAAATTTCATAACAAGTGGGTTAAAGAAGTTTATAATATTAATATAATAATATGATAAGTAAAAAAGGGGATCTTCTACATGCTAACTAATATTGGTGTACCGGGATTAATCTTAATCATTGTAATGGCACTTATTATTTTTGGTCCAAAGAAGCTTCCTGAATTAGGTCGTGCAGTTGGTCAAACATTAGGTGAATTTAAAAAGTCAGCGCGTGAACTAACAAGTGATGTTGTAGAAGAAATAGATGAAGTGAAAAAAGAGGTTGCGAAGTAGGTGTGAGATTTTTCTCACACCTTTTTTATGCCTCAAAACAGGGACCAGTATAGTTGCTGATTGGAACAGCTATACTGGCCGCCATCCTATTTTTAAATGTTTAATACTTGTTTAACGGCATAGGCAAAGCCGTTTTCGTCATTTGTTTTGGTCACAACGTCTGCTTCCTGCTGTACGGAGGATGGAGAATTACCCATGGCAACAGAGGTTGTAGCGACTTTAAATTGGGAAACATCATTACCGCCGTCTCCAAATGCATAAATTTCAGTAAACTGCTGATTTGTTAATTGCTGATAGCGTAGGATGGCAGTTCCTTTATTGGCTTCTGTGGATGTAAATTCAATATTATTTGGGTGCGAGGAAGCCATCGATACCTCTAATTTCCCTTCGATTGCCTCTCTAGCTTCTGCAATTTTGTTAAGCTCATCCGGGCGAGCCACAGCCATCACTTTATAAATTTTGAGGTGTTCTATTTCTAAAATATGGCTATAATCATAATTCAGGAAAATTGGTTCAATCTCTTCAGGCTGTTTATCCTGTATGTCTGGATTTCGGCAAGGAAAGCCGCCTTGATTGGTATAAACCATTATCCATAAGCCTAGGTTATGTAAAATGGGAAATAGTTCTCGGTAAGTGGCAACTGGCAAAGAAGCTTCAAATAAAGTATCTCTTGTTTCAGAGTAAATAATGGTCCCATTAATGCTGATAATGGGTGGCTCCAGCTTTTGGACGGCATCTAATTTAATCACATCTTCAACTGCCCTGCCCGTGTTAATAATGACACAATGTCCTTGCTCCTTTAAATATTGAAGGATCTCTAGATTTTCATCTGGAACCTTGTGCTTTGAATTTAATAATGTACCATCTAAATCTATGGAGAAACATTTCATCTTGTTAAATTCCTTTCCTTGTATCATGGGGATTCTTGAACATTTCTGTTCACATACTTACTATATCAAATAATCATCTTAGAAAAAACGTTCTGTTCATCATACTTATGATGAAAGCGTTATAAAAAGGCTTTATAAATAAGTAAATATAAACTTTGAATAAGGTTTTCTCCCCTCGTGTATCTTATTACTGTAATATATTAAAGAATTGAAAGAGGGATGAGATTGGTTAATTATAATTTCGAGAAATTTAGGAAGATACAGAGTCAGCATAAGAGTGAATATGGAGGGGAAAGAGGCCGAGGCAGTAATAAGGATGATTATAATACACAGGAAAATACAGATAAATCTCCGGGAGCTACCGGAAGAACAGTATAGCATCTGAAAGAAGCGAGTGAAATTCTTGCTTCTTTTTTTAGGGAAAAAGTACATAGTCTTGGAAGAATTACATATACTGTATTATAACAAAGGTTAATTAAATTAATCTGTATTATAAAATGGAGGCGACTAAGATGTTACAAAATCCACTAGAGTTTTTTAGACAATTACCGCAAAAGGAATGTGCAGAATGCGGTGAAATGATTGAGGAACAGGCTGAATCCTATTTAATGGAATGTGATCATTGCTTGTCCAAGCGGGAAGAATAAACATATCACTTATTAATATAAACGAACTCTTTGTGAGATTATCACATCTTACAAAGAGTTTTTTTGTTTGAATCAAACCATTTTGCCTGCCAGTAATTAACGGTTCATAAAAAGAAAAGATTCCTTTATGAGGGTCATACTATTGTTGTGGTATTGAAAGGGGGAGAAATCTTTATGGATTTAGAATGGTTTGACCGGGTTTGCGGTGAGCTGCAGGACAGTCTTGATTCTATCTGCAGTAAGTATGATGAAAATGGTGGGATGTCTGTAGAACGTGGAGCGAAGCATCCGAGAATTGATTTTTTCGTTGAAAATGGAGAGGAAGACAGAGATTATTTTTGTACTATTTATTTTGATCCTCGAAATGAAGAATTTTATATAGAATCCTTTGATCCTGATCTTGGCTATGAGAGCAAGGTTGTGCTGGCTGATATCGAGGATATTGTAGACGCTGTTCATGAAAGCTTCCATATTTATCTGGAAGAAGATTTCTCAGTGGAAGAGGACATGCTTGACGATGATACTGAGTATTATTTAACAGATAATGATGAAATCGAACAGAGTAATGAGGCTGGCGACAATACAGATATATACCTCGAGGAAGTCGATGTAGAATGGGAAACACCTGAAGTAACAGCTTATTATCAAGAAAATGAAGTGGAAGTTACGTACCAATTTGGGATTGTTCAGGAAACAGGGGATGGTGTGCTGCGACGCGTCAATCGTATCTGGACGGAAGATGATGATTTGCTGAAGGATGAAACAAACTTTATTTTCAGTAAGGAAGAAGCAAGTACCATTATTGCGATGATTGCTAGTCATATGGATTCACTAAGTCCGATGGAATAACACTAACCAAACAATCGTTTTTCACAAGCGCTTGAGAGAAAGGAGACATTGTATGGAGAATAATAAGGAAGCGTTAGATGTGGTAGATCAGCCATCTATGGCTAAAAGCAGTACGGACCTCGGAATGGAAAAAGAAACAAAGAATGCGAAGCTGGCAAGTAAACCAAAAATTGGTGAAACCATTGTTGGGGATGATGGAATAAAAGGGCGAATGAGATAAGGGATTCATCCTTCTGAACTGAATATATATATAATGAAGAAAAATGGCTGCCTAAATGTATGCAGCCATTTTCTTTATTTATTTGGATAAATGGACGGTAAATATGTATGGTAAGTGCCATTATGTAAAATAATGGCATTGTGAGGGAGTTGGTAAAATACCATCCCTCACATGCATATTCAACATTTTCAGAATGGGGTTATTTATGATGATATTTTGCAGGAACTACTTTTTCATTACACAGTGAGGAAGAGTATAAGGGATGCTGGCAATACCATGATTTTGTATGACTTCTTATCAATAATTATTCACAATCACAGTCATCGTCATTGGTTGTAGAAGTAACAAATACATGCTGATTTTGAAGAATTTTAATTTTAAAATCAATGACTAGCTTATCTTCTGTTTTAGTAAATGTACCTTCGTTCATGAGTTCGGAAGATTCGAGCAAACATCTATCTACTGCCTCTACCCATTCAATAATCTTACTGGAAACCAATTCGCAATAAGGCAGTTCATTATAGTTTTCTGAACTTGCTTGATGGAATTGAGAAAGATCACTTGACATCAGCTCATCTTTTTCAGGATAACCGGAAGGTAATGGTTTTGCGACGTAAAAGTCAAATTCTTGACGGTTATTATTTTTGGGCATTTCTGGTTTGGCGATGAAATCTTTAATTTCTGTAATAAGACTGAACGGAATATGCTCTGTATGTGAATGTAAATCAGATGAAACGGCTGCGGATTTAGCAGCTAGCTCTGTTATTGCTGCATATTGAATATTTTTCCGGACATACCCTTTGATAAATAATTTATTTGTGGGCAATAAAAGTCTGCACTGGGTTAGAACCAATTGCTTTTTAACATCTTTAATCTCAAGAACATTCTCTGGAAAACAAGTTCTGTGTACAGTATGAACTTGTAAACAAGGTTCGGCTAAAACGACCGGCACCTTTGTAAGGACCTTTCCAATATTGATGTGCGGACGGTAATACTTTTGATCATAGTCATCTTTACGATTGTGTTTTTTATTATCTGACATTTTAAATCCTCCTACTGGGAACAGAATAGTGTATTCTATGCTGGGCATATAACCATGTATGGGTAAACGCCCAGAGACAGGTTAGAAAATAAAAAAACATTTAATTCCAGAGTTAGTAAAGTTTTTTATAAAAATGGTTCATCATTTCAGGGGAAAGACATATACTGTACTATAACAAATAAGAAACGTTAAAATCTGTATTATAAAAAAGGAGAGGTTAAATAATGCGTAGTACAGTAGATCAAATCAAAGAATTACCGAAAAAGGTATGTGCGGAATGCGGTCAGATTATTGATGAAAAGGTTGAATCCTTTTTAATGGAATGTGATTATTGTTTATCGAAGAAAGAGGAATAAAAACAAAGGTTTTTATAAAAATACATGGGGCTTAAGTTTATTACTTCCATTGGGAGTAATAAACTTAAGCCCCATGCTCTTTTCTATATTTCAGTATAAGTCAGTCTGTTGTTCCTAAAAGAATTGGCTAATGTACTAGATTTATTACTTTGTTAAATGAGCTGCAGGTACGGTTGGTAAAATGACTTCAACAGTAGTTCCTTTGTGCAGTTTACTTGTGATTTTGAGTTCACCGTCGTGATTTTCAATAATTTTATAGCTGGTCATTAATCCTAAACCCGTTCCTTTTTCTTTTGTTGTATAAAAGGGTTCACCAAGTGTCGGAATACGATCTTCAGGAATCCCAATACCGTTATCAATAAAGCTGATGGAAACTTTGTCTTTTAACAGTTTCTTGACTTTTACATCAATCGTTCCACCGTGTGGCATGGCTTCAATAGAGTTCTTTAAAATATTAATAAACACTTGCTTTAACTGATTTTCCTCGCAAACAATGGTGGGAATATCATCTTTAAAATCGACAAAGATTTGTACATTCTTCAATATAGCTTGTGTATTAACAAGTGTCACAACATCTTTGATTAGGTGCTGTATCTCTCTATCTTTAAACACAATGGCTGTTGGTTTCGCTAACACTAAAAATTCACTGATAATGAGATTAATCCGTTCTAATTCTGATAAGACAAGATCAAAATGTTCCCTATCATCGGTATATTTCGATCTAAATAACTGCATAAATCCTTTAATAGAGGTCAATGGATTCCGGATTTTATGTGCAATTCCTGCCGCCATTTGTCCAACTAAGGCCAGTTTTTCTGACTTCTGCAGAAGTCCCTCAGTTTCTTCTTTTTTATCCGTAATATCCTTAAAAACAGATAAAATGACTGTCTTTCCTTCAAATAGTATTAATCGGCTGGAAATTTCAACAAAAATGATTTTATGATTAAGTCGTATTAGTTTTTGCTCCACATTATTGGTTGGTTTTTTCTCTTTCCTCAGCAGTTCCATTCGTTTCTTCGCTAATTCCTGGTAATGAGGCGTGATAAAGTGATAGATGGATTTCCCTACAATTTCATCTTTGCTTTCAGCTCCCAATAGTTCTTTTCCAGCTTCATTTACATAAAGAACCATGTTTTGATTGTGAATCAGGATAGAATCCGGTATGGTTTCAATTAATTGTTGATAATTCTTTTCTGTTTCATTCATTTTTTTTATATAAAAGGTTAATCTATCATATTGCTTGCCAATAAACCAAGCAATAAGAATGCCAAAAATCATATTTAAAAGAATTTGCCATTCTGAGAAATCCCTATATAACAGTATTCGGAAACATTCAAGGAGAATGAAAATACTAATTAAAAATATACGTCCTTTTACTTTCATATATAATATCCTCATATAATATTGTCGAGCAATAGTATTGTAACATAAAAAACATGGGGACGGTGTTATTAGAAGCCTATCATTGTATCTGTTGCAAGAAAAAAACCGCATGTAAAATGCGGTCCAATGCTGGTTTAATATTGACTAATACCCAATATAGATTATGCACAGAAGGGTGAATGTGCATATAAAAAATAAAATTTTTTTGCACCTTTTTTATATGTTCGTATCCATCGTTTTCTTCCTAATTCTAGTTGCAATTACTTCCATAGGCAGTAGATGAAATGGAAATCTGTTGATTTTGAAGAACTTGAATCTTAAAGTTTATCACCATCTTTTCTTCCATACTTTGAAAGAAGGTTTCTTGAATGGAGATACGTGATAAATCCTCAATAGTACGTGTTGTTATTGGCCCCACCGCCGAATCCCATTCAATAATATGACTTGAAATTAATTCACAATAGGGAAATTCATTATAAAATTGATTACTTTCCTGATGGAATTGGGACAAATCACTTGCATGCATCTCATCTTTTTCAGGAAATCCTAAGGGCATAGGTTGTGAAACTGAAAATCCAAATTCCTGACGACTGTTCTTTTTTGGCAGCAGAGGCTTTGTTATAAATTCCTTTATTTCCTCTATCATCTCAAATGTGATGAATTCAGTTTTTGATTTGAGAGTAGTAGTAAATGATGAGGGGAAGGAACTGTCTGATGCAGCATATCGAATGTTTTTCCGAACATAGCCTTTAATAAATAATTTGTTAGTCGGAAGTAAAAGACGGCATTGTGTAATAACCAATCTTTTCCTAATATCTTTAATTTCTAATACCCACTCAGGGAACGTTGTTACATGAAAAATATCTTTTTGTAAACAAACTTCAGCTAAGACAACCGGATACGAAGGTACCGAATGGCTTAGCTGTTGATGAGTGGGCTCACAATCGAAGTAGTTATCACTTTTATGTTTTTTATTTTTAGGCATTTTAAAATCCTCCTACAGGCACAGACTAGTGTAGTTTATGCGGTACAAATGACTATGTATAGGTAGGTGCCTAGTAAAAGCTTGAAAGTGATTAGAGGATTTTTAGTAGATTTATTGATCTCCAAGTACAGAGAGTAAATATTGCAGGGCTTTTTCTTTGCTCCCAGAATATTTTTCTTGGCGTTCTTGGTCTTTTTTTATTTTTTCAGTCGCAGCCGCGAGAATTTTTTCTTCTATTCTAGAGGGAATGACGATGACTCCGTCAGCATCTCCGACAATTATATCACCTGGACTGACGCTAACTCCGCCGCAGGAAATAGGAATCTGCAGTTCTCCGGGGGCGGCTTTGATACTTGCTGCTATGGTAGATGCGCGGCAAAACACGGGGAAATCTAAGTCCTTAATTCCTTGGATATCACGAATGGCACCATCTATGATGATTCCCTGGAGTCCCATGCTTTGGGCGAGGCTAATTACAAAATCTCCTGCAACTGCTCGTTCTGTATAACCTTTTCCGTCAACTACCAGTACATCACCAGGTTTTGCCTCTCGAATCCCTCGTAAAATTCCTGTATTATCTCCAGCTGGAATATTAATCGTAAATGCTCTTCCTGCCATTTTATATGTGTCTTTTATCGGTTTGATAGCCGTATTCATGTGATTATACCCCTTTAGCGCATCCGAAATTCCGGTTGTGGGCAGGGCGCGAAATCCTTCTACAACTGATGACATAAATAAGTTCCCCCTTACTTAAATGAGTTGATTTAGTTATGTATAAGCTTGATTTTGGGAAGATATGACAGGAGAAAGGTGTAAGTTTTGAAAAAGGAGTGAAAGGGTTGAATAATAAAATTTAAAAAAGGCGATAGGTGCTCCTATCACCTGACATGATTACAATGAAACAGCATATCTCTTCTTTTCTTTGAAATAAGACCATTCCTTATATCCAATTTCTCTTAGTTTTTTTCTAACGAGTTCGAAGTCATCGCCGACTCTTTCTGGAATATGGGCATCTGAGCCAAATGTTACTTTTACTCCATAATGATAGGCCATTTCAAGAATTTCATCTGAAGGATACCAGCCTCCTACATCCTTTGTTTTACCAGAGGTATTTACTTCGATGGCGACATCCTGCTCTGAGATTACTTTTAAGGTTTTTTCAACCGCATCCGTTTGAATGGAGGAAAATGCAGGATAAAAACCCTTCATGGCATCAATATGGCCAAGAATCTGATACATTCCGCTTTTAGCTGAGTTTTCTATCAGTTTATAGTAGTTTTCTTTTGTTTTGATTCTTTGGGCTTCTGAAAGTCCTTCCCAGCGGGTTTTATGAAAAATACTTTCCCCATCCACATGGTGGACGGATCCGATAATAAAATCAAATGGATACATTTCAAAACAGCGGCGATAACTATCTACATTCTCCGGGAAAAAATCCGCTTCTATTCCTAATAAGACATCAATTTTACCCTCGTATTCCTTCTTTAACTGCAGTACTTCACTTATGTACTGGGGAAATTCACTCTTCGCCATTGAAATATGAGGATAAGGATGGTCTTCTTCGCTACCGAAATAGGGGGAATGATCTGCAATGCCAATCATAGCAAGTCCGCTATGAAGTGCAGCTTCAATATAATCCCGAATCGCTCCCTGTGCATGACCGCATCGCTCGTGGTGTGTGTGAAAATCAAATGTAATGTTTGAGTTCATGATAACTATCACCCCTTATCAACCATTTAATGTTATTGTTCCAATTTTTTATCAAATGAATCATTCCTTTGCACTATATCGACTATGCATTTTTCAATGTTCCTTTCATACAATTTCTAATGAGGTGTTGGTGAATGGACTTCGATAAGGAAAAAGCAATTTTGTTGGCGGGAAATATTAAGGGATTTATCGAATTTGTCCAAAAAAGTTATCAACAAAAAAACAGCTGCCTTTCTAATCCGGAAAAACTTTATCGGCTGAAATTGCTTGTTGATGAATTTCATTTACAAATCATCGCAGATGAGCTTGTAAGAATAAATAGGTTCATGTATGAACAAAAATACACAAGGTTATTAGTTAGTCGTTTTAGAAAAGCTCTCCACATCATCGGAGACTATATCGATCAAAATTCCAATGAATTGTTCATTTTTACCGCAAGGCTTCATACGTTACGATCCATCTGCAGTTCGTTTACCTATATTTAATAGAGGTGCTAGGCACCACAGAAAGACAAATGAGGTTATTTTGTCTTTTTTGTGGTGCCTAGCACTTTTTTAATAGTTTATTGTGTATGAAAATATGAATAAATTTCATACATAATGTCGGTATACCTTCACTTAGAAAAATAATAGAATTTAGCTAAAGACATTAATAACAAATAAATGTTGTTAAAAGATAAATCTTATTATTTATAGGTGGTGGCAGGCAATGGATTTTTTATTAGATGAGGATCAGTTGGCAATAAAGAAAATGGCAAGGGATTTTGTCAATGAGGAAATTATTCCGTATGCAAGAGAGTATGACGAAAAGGAAGAGTTTCCTTTTGAAATTCATAACAAGTTAAGAGAATTTGGATTATATAATTTCGCCCTCCCAGAAAAATTTGGTGGTCCGGGAATTGATAAAATTTCTCACGCTGTAATTGTAGAAGAATTGGCGCGAGGCTGCGCAGGAATTACTACTTCTGTAGAAGCGAATTCCTTAGCATCTTACCCAATCCTTGTTGGCGGCACAGAAGAACAAAAGAAAAAGTATTTTGGAATTCTTGCTGATGGAGGTTATTCAGCTTTTGCCCTAACCGAGCCTTCTGCAGGCAGTGATGTGGCGGGGATGAAAACAACTGTTGAAAGAGTCGGCGACGAATATATTTTAAATGGTGAAAAATGCTTCATTACCAATGCGAGCTATGCCAATTATTTCACTGTACTAGCCAAGTTAAAGGCTGCAGAGGGTTCTAATAAATTTGTGGCGTTAATCGTTGACCGCGATTCAGAAGGTGTAAATGTCGGTCCTCATGAAAAGAAAATGGGACTTCGTTCTTCCAATACCGCTTCTGTGACATTTGATGAAGTGCGTGTTCCAGCGGCCAATCGTCTTGGTGAAGAAGGGGAAGGCTTCAGGATTTTTATGAAAGCGTTATCTTATGCCCGTCCAATGGTAGGAGCGCAAGCGCTTGGGATTGCACAGGGAGCTTATGAGGAAGCAGTTAACTATGCGAAAGAAAGAAAGCAGTTCGGTAAGCCGATTGCGAACTTCCAAGGGATTCAGTTTATGCTAGCTGACATGGCCATGCAAATTGAAGCGTCTAGATTATTAGTTCATAAAGCGGTTTGGTATGTACAGCAGGGGACACCAAATATCAAGGCTTCATCATTTGCCAAATGTTATGCTTCTGATACAGCAATGAAGGTGGCAACAGATGCAGTACAAATACATGGAGGCTATGGCTTTATTCGAGAATATGCAGTGGAGAAATATTTCCGTGATGCTAAAATCATGCAGATTTATGAAGGAACCAACCAAATTCAGCGTGTTGTCATTGCAAAAGATATTTTAGCTGATTAATTAATAAAAAAAACGATTGAACTCTTGAGGAGGAAATACGATGAATATTTATGTTGTTATGAAACGCACTTTTGACACAGAGGAAAAAATTACGATTAAAAATGGACAAGTAGCAGATGATGGTGCTGAATTTATTATCAATCCTTATGATGAGTATGCAGTTGAAGAGGCTCTAAAATTACGTGAAGAGCATGGCGGAGAAGTTACGGTTGTCACAATAGGGGAAGAAGAAGCGGAAAAAGAACTTCGTACAGCTCTTGCGATGGGAGCAGATAAAGCGGTTCTTATTAATGACGAAGATGTAGAAGACGGAGATCCATTTTCCACAGCAGCCATTTTAAGCACGTTTTTTAAAGACAAAGAGGTTGATATTATACTAGCGGGTAATGTAACAGTAGATGGAAGTTCTGGACAGGTGGGCCCTAGACTGGCTGAAGAATTGGGAATTTCCGCTGTTACAACGATTACAAAGCTTTCAATTGAGGGCAGCCTAGCAGTGATTGAGCGCGACGTGGAAGGCGACATCGAAATCGTAGAAACACAGCTTCCACTTTTAGTTACTTGCCAGCAAGGGTTAAACGAACCTCGCTATCCATCATTACCAGGCATTATGAAAGCAAAGAAAAAGCCGCTTGAAAAACTAGATTTAGATGATTTAGATATTGATGAAGACGATGTGGAAGGAAAAACAAAAACCATTGATATCTTCTTACCGCCGGCAAAAGCTGCTGGAAAAGTTCTAGAAGGGGACATTTCTGGACAAGTGAAAGAGCTTGTATCGTTGTTAACAACAGAAGCGAAAGTAATCTAATTTTATAAATGAAAAGAAATGAATGCGCGTTAGATAGTTGAAATGTTGGACGGAATATTCTAAATAATGTAAAATTGGAGGAAATAACATGTCTAAAAAGATACTTGTGTTAGGTGAAGTTCGTCAAGGTGAGTTGCGGAATGTGTCTTTTGAAGCGATTGCAGCTGCAAAGAAAGTTGCGGAGGGAGGAGAAGTAGTCGGGTTATTATTAGGTGATGCTGGCAGTCTTGCTAATCAACTGATTCAATATGGCGCAGACCGTGTAGTAGTAGCTGAGAACAGCCTCCTGAATGCTTATACACCGGATGGATATACACAGGCGGTTATGCAGGTGATTGAAGCGGAAAAACCTGAAGGATTCATTCTTGGACATACATCAATTGGAAAAGATATTTCCCCGAGAATTGCTGCAAAGCTTAAGTCAGGTTTAGTATCTGATGTAGTAGGTCTTGAAGTAAATGGAGACGAGGTTGTGTTTACACGTCCAATTTATTCCGGAAAAGCGTTTGAGAAAAAAGTGATTAAAGAGGGTCTAATTTTTGCAACCATTCGTCCAAATAACATTGCTGCTCTTGAAAAGGATGAATCAAGAACAGGTGATGTAGCTTCGGTGAACGTTGAGATTAAAGATTTGCGTACGATTATTAAAGACGTTGTACGCAAAACGGCAAGCGGAGTAGATCTTTCAGAAGCTAAAATTATTGTATCAGGCGGTCGAGGCGTGAAAAGTGCAGAAGGCTTCAAGGTATTGCAGGAGCTTGCTGATGCACTAGGCGGAGCTGTTGGATCATCCCGCGGGGCATGTGATGCTGGTTACAGTGATTATTCCTTGCAAATTGGCCAGACAGGAAAAGTGGTCACACCTGACCTTTATATTGCCTGCGGAATTTCTGGAGCGATTCAGCACGTAGCTGGTATGTCTAATTCAAAAGTCATTGTGGCCATCAACAAGGATCCAGAAGCAAATATCTTTAGCATCGCTGACTATGGAATTGTTGGAGATTTATTTGAAGTAGTACCATTATTAGTAGAAGAGTTTAAGAGTGTAGCTGTTAACTAATAAGATAAGGTAATTTCATTGGGAGGAAATCGTTCCTCCCGATTACTTCATCTTGTGGAAGGAGATGAAAGAATGTTATCATTGCTGAATTTACTAGCATTTCTGGCAGTAATCGGGTATGCAGTCTATTTGTTTGCCAATCTAGTATACACAAGGTATTTGTTTATCAAGCTCGGTAAAGAAGCGGAGTTTGAACCAAATCTGAAGGAAAGACTCCATCTCGTATTAACCAATGGCTTTGGTCAGTCTAAATTATTCAAGGACAAGAAGAGCGGGTTCATGCATTTAATCCTATTTTATACTTTCTTTATCATTCAAGTAGGACTTGTCGAATTAATTATAAAGGGATTTATTAGAGGTTATGAATATCCTTTTGGTGAAGCACATAAATATTTCAGTTTGCTGCAGGAGTGGGCAACATTCCTTATGCTTCTGGCTATTGTTTATGGCTTTTACCGCCGTTATGGTGAAAAGCTCAAACGTCTGCAATGGAAACGCGATGGAAAAGCAGCTTTTGTTTACATCGCTTTATCTACTCTAACTTTATCCATCCTAGTGACTCTTGGGTTTGAAGCAGTTATGTTAGGTCATGAACCAAATCTAGTCTATGCCCCATTCTCTGGAGCGATTGCCCTGTTGTTCTCGGGTATCGGAACAAGTGCTGGAACGGTGCTGTTCTATGTATTCTGGTGGGTTCATATG
>Ga0182742_1002604_pt1 | contig 19607 bp, 18 predicted proteins | sample eDN5th37CBELigMG_FD_128880 | JGI IMG/M metagenome (GOLD analysis project Ga0182742, IMG submission 128880) | Enriched Miracle-Growth compost microbial communities from Emeryville, California, USA - eDNA 5th pass 37_C BE-Lig MG (version 2)... ... | reverse complement strand
TAATTATAAGGGGTTTTTTTATACCCAAGAAGACTTGTATTTACCATATTTTCAATAAAATTACAGATATCTTTCCGTAAAAATGTCTTGACAAATTTAATTTAAATAAATGCAAAGCTAATGTTTCTAAATAAAAAAACACGCGATTGTCTCGTTTAATCACGTGTTTCTCTATATTTAAGATTTAAGTATTTTTCAAGATAAGCGGTAAACTCAGAATAAGGTAAAGGCTTTGCAAAATAATAGCCTTGTACTTCATCACACTCTATTGTCTTTAGAAAATCCACCTGTTCTAACGTTTCTGCTCCCTCTGCCAGTACTTTTAGATTCAGGTTATGACCAAGTGTAACAATTGATGTCATAAGGGAATCTTCTTCTTTCGGTATATTTGAAAGAAATATCCGGTCGATTTTTAGACGATGTATACTTAATTTCTTTAAATAACTTAGTGAGCTGTATCCCGCTCCGAAATCATCTAAGCTAATATGAATCCCTAAATTCTTAATATCTTCAAGTATTTGACTTGATTTTTCAAAATTAAACAGGCTTCCTTCCGTGATTTCTAAGTCTAATAACCTCGGTTCCAATCCCGTTTCTTTAAGTATTTCTATAATATCCTGTAAAAGTCTAGGATGCTTAAGTTGTACCGAGGATAAGTTCACAGACACCCGTAAATCAAGGCCAAATAACTCATTTATCTCTACCGTTTGTGTACAAGCCTTTTTCAATACCCAAAGTCCAATTTGATTAATTAAATGTAATTCCTCCGCAAGCTGTATAAACTTCAATGGAGAAATAATTCCTTTCGTTGGGTGATTCCATCGAATGAGAGCTTCCATCCCAATGGGTTTCCCAGAATTTAAGGAAAGCTGGGGTTGATAAAACACCTCAAATTGTTGGGTAATAACAGCATGGTGAAGCTCCAGCTCAATGTCTCTCTTTTCATTGGATTCTGTAAGAAGCTGACTATTATATACCATGACTCTTATGTCATTTTCTGAGGGAACATGTATCTTAGCTAAATTGGCATTTTTCACAAGTGCGTTCCAATTAGATCCATCATTGGGATAAAAGCAAATGCCAAACTTCGGTGAGATATAAAAATCTCTACTTCCCGCATGAACTGGGGTTAAAAATTGTTTGACCGTCGATTCTGCAAGACTTACAATCTCCTCTTCAGAATCATAATCCTTTACAATAATTAAATGCTCCCTTTCACTCCATCTAACTAGCAGCATATGGTCTTTCAAACTAGTTTGAATTCTTCTTATCGAAGCTACATACACATTATCACATTTCGAATTCCCAAATAGATCATCTATGGCATCCAACCCTTCAAATCCGAAGAGTATAACTGCTACCCCTTTCTCTTCCCCCCACTCAACTAATGGAAGAATATTGTTTAGGTAATTTCGATTAGGTAATCCCGTAAGTTCATCGTAATAAGCCATTTTACGAAGTTCATTTTTATGCTTATTTGTAAGAATTTTTTCTGCTAAAGATAATAGATTGAGGACAAAAATTAATACAAAAACAATAAAAATTAAAACAACAAGACTTAAAACCTTCCATCTTTCATTTGCTTTCCGTTCCATAAATTGATATCCATCAAAATCAATTCCTAGAACTGATTCCACTTCACCTCTCCCATTAAAAACAGGAATAAAGGCACCAATACTGTAACCCCATTCATCGGTTGAGGGTTCTTTCTCCATTGAGAATTCTCCATCAAAAGCACGTTGTAATTCTGGAAGTTTTTTCGTGTATATTGTACCCATAGGTATACGTTTTTCCACTTCGTCACGAATCCATCCGTCCTTATTATAATCAGATGCGGGTGCCACGACAAAGTATTTTTGGCCATTGTCATTCATTCTCATTGTATAGACTGATTGTATTTCTTGAATATGATTTTGCCATTCCGTCATTTTTTTATGGATACGCGTATATTCCTTACTTCTATCTGTATTTGATTGATACAGAGTAGCATGACCTTCGTTTCTTAGATCACGACTAAAAATAGTTCCCATATTTTTTGCCATATCATAGTACTCTTTATACTCTTTTTCCTGTAAAGTTCTATCAAGTACAAATCCGAAAATCAAAAGGGTTATTGAAAATAACACAAATAATAAGGTCGGAGCTTTCCCAAACCGCTTAGGTGGTTCAGATAATTTTCTTTTTACTAGTTTCCTTGAAACTAATACCACAGTCAAAATGGTAAGGAAATACAAAAAAAGAAACAATAGTATATGGATATTAGAATCTATTTCTAGGGACGTCATACTATTTTCCTTCTTTCACTACATACTAATACTCTTAATATCGGTTGACCACCCATTTAATTAAGTAATAAAACAGAAAAATCCGCTCAATATAAAATAGAGCTACCGAATCAGTAGCTCTAGACTAAGGAAAACTTATATAAGTAGAGTCATTACAAACTGTTCTCCAAGAGAACCTATCACTCTTCTCCCCGTATCTTGGAATCCTACTCGTATATACAGATTTTGCGCTGGAACATTTTGATGATTAACCCCTAGAACGATTTCGTCACAGCTTGGAAACTGTTTCTGTATATATTTACTGAGTAAAAGCAATCCTTGTTTTGCATAACCCCTCCCCTGTTTTGAATAATCAATGGAGAATGCCGTTAATAGCATAGCATTGGGGTTATTTGAATAATCCTTCACACGGGAAGTTGAATGCAAGATAAAAAAACCAACAGGAACGTCATCTTCTACAATTACAATCGGAAATTGTCCCTCTTGTACTTCAAGCACATGACTAGGCAAGGCAGTAAACTTCACTTGATCGTTAGGAAGCTCAAATGAAAGTAAACTCTCCTTATATTTAAGTTGGAATAGATCTAGACTAATATTTTTTGTTTGGCTCATTATTTTCTCCATTCTTCCTTAAGGATGGCATAGTAATACTCATCCCACCATCCATCATCAGTTGGGATACATTTTTTAAAATACCCTTCCCGTCTCATCCCGATTTTTTCCATTACACGATAGGATCCAATATTTTCAGGCTGACATGTAGCGATGATTCGATGTAACTTTAATTCCTCAAATCCATACTCCAGAACTGCCTTTGCAGCCTCGGAGGCAAATCCTTTATTATAATAATCTGGATGAAACACCCATCCAATTTCATAAGTATGTTCGCCAAAATAACGATGAAAGACAATATGTCCAATAAGAGTAGTATTGGCTTTTAAAATAACCGGGAACTTCTCAACCTTATCCCCCATATTTTCCAACACAAAATGCTGTGCATCTTCTATAGTGAAAACACCTTCTGGAATATACCTCATCACATCCAAATTTGAAGTATATTCAAAAACTGCTAGATAGTCGTTTATATCAAAACCTCTTATTATTAATCGTTCTGTTTCTATAAACATCATTGCCACTCCTATAAAAGATGATGTAAATCTCCTAGACTATACATTCGATAAAGATGGAAATATTTCCTTCTTTCTAAAATATTAGATTGCTGAATGGAAAAAAGAACATTAAGATTAAGTTATCTAGACATTAGGGGGCAAGATTCTATTGCGTAGCATGATGTGATTCCTTCATATTCATACAAAAAAGGGAGAACAATATGACAAATTTATTTAAGGGGAAGTTAATAAAGCTTACTGCTGTCCGAGCAGAGGACACAGCAATTATGGCATCATGGGAGGAAAACTCAGACTATTTACGTAATCTTGATACGGATATCGCCTATCCTCATTCAATCTCGGAACTAGAAGAGGATAAAGAACGAAGCTCTAATTCAGCGTATTTCCGGTTACGCACAATAGAGAATGACATATTAATTGGTTTTGTTGTCATCCACTCTATCGAATGGAATAATCGGGTCGGTTCTTTAGCCATTGGAATAGGCGATACAAACTATCAAAATAAAGGCTATGGTAGTGAAGCATTACAATTAATCCTCCGTTATGCTTTTCATGAGTTAAATCTACATCGAGTGGGTTTGGACGTTATTGGCTATAACAGTCGGGCGATCCGAGCATATGAAAAAGCAGGTTTTATCGTAGAAGGAAGACTTCGTTCAGCTATTTATCGTGACGGGCGTTATTCTGATCGCATCATGATGGGCATTTTACGATCAGAATGGGAACAACAATTTCTAAAACAATAGATCAAAAAAGCCAACGAGTTTTTTCGTTGGCTCTTTGTTTTAGCTCTTTTCTTAAACTTAGTTGTTTTTTGGAATTTTAATAATTGTGCTAAATTCCAGCAGAAAATAGCATGAAATTAATAAGAAAAGAGCCTGTAAACTAAATTCTTAAGCGCACAATAGCTATTTCCACGTTAAAATCGGCTTTGAGATTTTAACAGCAATATCTTTCCGAAAACAGCCTTGTGTTAAAATGTATGGGCTAAATCCTTTGCTCTTGCAATTGCATTCTCTTTGATTTCTTGTGCTTTATCTGGCATCGCATTATGACCTTCTACAAATAATCCTTCAAACGAAGGAACTCCGTAAAATTGCATAATCACACTTAAATAACGGTGCCCCATTTCAAGGGCTGCAGCAGGACCTTCAGAGTAAACCCCACCACGCGCTTGAATATGTAAAGCTTTTTTATCCGTTAATAATCCTATTGGACCTTCGGCTGTGTACTTAAATGTCTTTCCAGCAACAGAAACCGCATCAAGATACGCCTTCATCACTGGAGGGAATGAAAAATTCCAAAGTGGAGTAACAAATACATATTTGTCAAAAGAGATAAATTGATCACAAAGTTCACCAAGGCGTGCCACCTTAGCCTTTTCCTCTGAAGAAAGCTCATCAAAACCTTTTCCTGATTGTAGCTTTCCCCAGCCACTGAATACGTCAACATCAATTTGAGGAATATCCTCTTTATAAAGATCTAAGTGTAAGACCTCGTGATCCGAATTTTTTTCTTTGTACGTGTCAATAAATGCTTTACCTACAGCCATACTATAAGACTGTGTGTCATCGTGTGGATGAGCAGTAATGTAAAGGACTTTTGTCATTTTCTCATCTTTCCTTTCTTCTATTGTTGTGCATTCTAGTTTGTGAGAAAACAACTTTTGTATGCATCTAACTAAAATTTTTCAAATAAAAAAAGGGACGCTCCTTCGAATGCCCCTTTCCTTCAAAAATTCAGTTTTCTGTTGTAAATGGATTTCCACTAATGTTTGCTCTCATTTCATCAGTAATCATAAAAGGCTCTTGCTCTTTCACTTCCCCTTCTGTTGGAGCGCCATGCAAACTTCCATCATAATGCATCGGTTTTTGATCCATATGTATTCACCTCCATCAAAGGATAGTATATACAATATCTTACTATTTATTTTAAATAAAAAATATATTATTTAAAATATTCTTACTACTTTTTTAACCCATGTGATTATTTTTTTTCCTCTGCAAGATTTAACTTTCTTAGCTCGTTATCTGTCTTATTCCGGGTTAAGTTATAGGACTGCCATGAGGTATTTTTTATATACAATCGATCTTCTTTTCTCCCTATGAGCAACTCTTCTAATCCTGGTATTTCGGCTCCACTTTGATAAAGATCAATAAGCCCAAGAGTTCCCGTGTCCGATAGATTGTTTAAATAATAAATGTCAATTTTTCCGGTTGTTTCGTATCTCATAATATTTTGTTCGACAACAAATTGGTCGATATTTACAACATTGATACCTACATAATATACGAGTGCATAAATGAAATAAAAATGAAACAAAGAAAGTTTCTCAAGCCAAATTTTCACCAGTGTATAAGCAAATATTACTGTTAAAAAGATCATAAACGAATGGGCAAGTACTCTTGTAAAAGTAAAGCCATACGCCTCTTCATACATCATCATCCGCATAAATGCCGAGATAAGAAGAACCACACTTGATAAAACTAACACAGATAAAGCGACACGAATGAATTTCTTTAACGTACCATAAACGGTTCTGGAAAGTTGAATTGAACTTGTTGTAACAGTCAAATTGATCAAGGTTACAAAAAGCAATTCAAAAAAACCGCGGCGGGCATATTCAGCATACGTATATCCATCCTCCAATGAGCCACTAAAAAAGTACGTAAATTGTATCGCAACAAAAACGATATACACGAAATCTAATAAAAGTAGTACAGTCAGTGTAACGACCCCGTCCATTGATAAAGGGTTGATTGGCCCCTCTTTTTGGATGATTTTATTGTTCTTAATTAATAGCGCTTGCATGAATCCGAAGAAGCCAAAAGTATAAACAAGTACAATGATGGTTCTAAGAAGGAACTCAACATTAATGCTAAATAAATACGGGATTTCCATTACCAGCCGCTCAAACTGAGCATCTGCTGAGATGAGCAGATTTAAAACAATGAACAACACGGGAATGGATAAGGTAATACCAAGTATTATTTTTTTCCATACTTCAAAGCTCCTTTGGTTCCCATTCTTTGATAGGTTTGTAATGTATTTCGTAAAGAACACATGATATTTCAAGCCGTCAAATACACGTAGAAACGTGTAAAGGAAGAAATACCAATTATGCCAAACTCTATTATTAGACGATGTTACTAGAGACAAATGAACGATCACAAGAGCCGGTATGACAACAATATTTAGCGCGTAAAAAAGCTGTGTGTCATAAAGATAGTATCCAGCGGTTAATAACCATATACAGATTAATATGAAATATCCAACCCTTTGATGTGAAAACGGAAACTTACGAAATCTCCAGTAAAATACCGTATAGAATGAAAGAATAAAAACAAAATAGGATATTCCAATTTGGTCCCTAAAAAAAGCTTCTTCCCCAACAATACCTAAAATGACACATAGAACCAAAAAGATCCAATCGTTTTTCAACAATTTTTCACGCATCAAATTCCCCTCCGTTATATCGTTTTTCTATATACATAGTTTTTCTATGTACTATTGCAAAAAAAAGCTTAGATTGAAGCTTTTTTCCCCCAGCGATAGCTAATTATGCACACTGGGTAAAGTAGAAGTGTTAAAAAAATACAGACGCCGATAAAGGTTTCCGTTAATAGTGGATAAAACCATTCACGTGGGATAAGATGAAAGACTGTTAAGACCATTAAAGTTACATTTGGTATTAACGCAAAAATAAAGGTCCTTTTCATCACCCTTTTCCCTTTATGACCAAAGCCCCTCCCAATCTCATATCCGAGAAGTGCCCAAAAGAACATATAAATGAAAGCAATGATGATAGGAAAAGACGTAAGATTAAACCATAAATTTGTCAACCACTCCCAATCAAGAAGATTATGTGCAAGTGTGAGAACGGCGCCACCTGTAAAGAACAGAATATTCACTGCAATAAACAACCACTTCATATTGCTAGGTGTATAGGATAACTCTTCTTTCCACATTGCAGCGATCTCTTCTGGTGTCCCGAATCTGGAGTAGACTTCTTCCCGAATTTCGTCATACTCCATTTGGTATAAGCTTAATAAAAGTTCATCCAGATGCATTTCATATTCCGCTATTATAGATTCCTTTTCCTTGTGGTTTCCGAGGTTTTCTTTCAGGCTTTCTAAAAACTCACTCTTCAGCCGTTCCATGCTTCTTTCTCCCCATCATCTTGTTCATTACTGAAACAAAATCATTCCACTCACGTGTTTTTTCCAGCAGCATTTCTTTACCAGCTTCTGTAATTTTGTAATATTTCCGAGCTGGACCTTTCTCTTGCTCTTTCCAATAGCACTCAATATATTCCTGCTTTTCAAGCTTATGTAGTGCCGGATATAAAGTACCCTCTTTCACAGAAAACTCATTTCCGCTTCTGTTTTCAAGTTCTTTAACAAGCTCGTAGCCATACATATCGCGCTCTTCTAAAAGTTGAAGTAACAAAAGCGAAGTACTACCTTTAACCAATTCACGATTAAACATCTTTTCACCTACATAGTTTTTTTAGGTATATAGAAATTCTACCTCTTAGTTTTCTTCTTGTAAAGTATCCTGGATAAAAAAAAGAAATAATTTACAAACACAGTCAGTTAATTCAATTACACAAACAAAAACCCACACTGAAGTGGGTTTTACATTATTAATGCTTTTAAGCGAAACTCTCGCACATTGGGGGAATACATTTTTTTAAGTCCCATTTTTTTAAGCTTACGATGTTTATCTCTTCATCAGAGAAAAAGCTGATGCCCGTGGAGTTTTCGTTTGGATATACTCTTGCTGACATGACTTTTTCTCCCTCGTTAATAAATACTTCTACCGATGAGTGATCAACAAATATGCGCAGATGGAGAAGATTTTCTTTTAGCTGTACTGGAGCTTTTCGTATTCCTTTTGGACCTTTTCCAGACCGATTCCGATCTAAAGTCACCTTTCCTTCTAGTCGGCTATAACCGATAACTGTTTCCTCTTGCTCACTCACTCGAACCTTCACACCAAACTGCTCGGCGGATTTTGCATCAATCGTTACATCAAGCTCATAACTTTCCCCCATAAGTTCAGGAATAATTTTCTCTTCCCTTACCGTCACATGTTCAAGCTCAACCAGATTCCCGCGAAGCTCCTGTAACTCTGGAACAGGATTGCTGTAAATTTCTCCATCCACCCATTCAAGCTGTCGAGGAATCGTCATAGCTCCTGCCCAATTGTATTCTTGCTCAGGCATGTGACTCTCCCACATCGCCATCCATGCAATCATAATACGTCTCCCTTTAGGATCTTCCATCGTTTGTGGAGCATAAAAATCAAATCCATAATCCAATAAATGAAAATCGTCATGTGAAAGGACACCTGTATGATAATCTAATTCCCCTACCACATAGCCTGCTTGATGGAGATTATGATACAAATCTCCCTTCGGCTTGACGCCTTGCGGTGACATCATGAGAACATCATGACCCTCCAAACGAAACACATCAGGACACTCCCACATAAACCCTAAATCCCCATCACTTTTAGCCATAACACTTATAAATTCCCAGTGTACTAAATCACTAGAACGATACAGCAACACTTGTCCATGATGATCCTTGGTTCTTGATCCTAACACACAATAATAGTCATTACCCTGTTTCCACACTTTTGGATCACGAATATGATACGGATGAATATCACCTGTAGGAGCTTCAGCTATAACCGGGTTTTCTTTTAGCTTTATAAAATGAACCCCATCTTCACTTACCGCCAGGCATTGCACTTGTAATAAATCTTTATCATGGTCATCCCCTGTCCACGTATTCCCCGTATACATCACATACATGTTCCCGTCTTTTTCAATGGCGCTTCCCGAAAAGCAACCATCCTGGTCATATTCTTCCGTTGGCGCAAGAGCGATCGGCAAATGTTCCCAGTGAACAAGATCTTTACTTTTTACATGTCCCCAATACATAGGACCCCATTCAGGTGAATACGGGTGATGCTGATAGAACAGATGATATTCTCCATTAAAAAAACTAAATCCATTTGGATCGTTCATCCAATAGGCAGGAGTGGTTACATGATAATTTAATCTCCAATGATTTTTGTTTACAGTTGGTTGTTCTTTTATTAATGAGTCTATTGCAGTATGTAATTTAGTCACCATCATACCTCCATAAGAAAACGCTTTAGCATTCTTAGACTTCATTGTATCCATCCTAAAGAATTCATGTCAACGTGAATTTTTACTAAAACACACCTATTTTTTTACTTATAAAAAAGCATCTACCGATAAAAGCAGATGCTTGGTACAGTCATTCCTTTTTTAGATTACTATTTAGTAATGATTTTGCTAGATTCACAGCAGATTCTTTAGAGTAGCTATTATATAGTCCAGATTCTAATCGTAGCGGATCTCCGAAAAAGAATCTCTCATATTGTTTTTGTCTTCCCCCAAAGGCACTTAAACAGACATCCCATGCTAAACGAAACAATTGAGTTCGATCTTTGGCTTTGCATGACGCACCTTGTAGATAATGATCTAAATCTCCGCGTATGGGTGACTCAAAATCTTTTTCCGTTGGTATGGATATTAAACCACTGGCTCCTAACGTTTCTAAAATTTCAATGAATCTTGGGTACAACCGAGGAAAGGTGGTTATAGCAGCCGATAATGGATTCACATCTGGAACCATCCTTCCTCTCTTATCGAGCTTCGCATTCATCTCAGAACTTAATAATAAGGCTTTTAAGGTCTCTAGTGCGGTAATGATCTCGCTTACTTTTCCTTGAACATGCGTATAGCTTCCTATATCAATCGAATCCACTATTAACTGTGCGAGTCCCAAAAGAAACTCTGTTTTCACCACCTGACGAGCGGTTGCTTGATGAAGTAAAAACGTAAAATACCTTGTTTCACTTGCTAGTTCCATAGAAATGGAATAATCGTTGTATAAAAATACCCGTTCCCATGGCACCAAAACATTGTCAAACACAACGATGGTATCCATTTCTTCAAATCTAGCCCCTAGTGGATGATCAAATGCGGAGGGACGATAACGAAATGATTCTCTACAAATAAATCGTAAATTCGGGGTGTTGCTTGGGATACTAAATGCGTATATAAATGATTCCCCGATATACTTTCCCCCGATTGGTAAGACGAGCAACTCATCTGTGATTCCACCTTGAGTAGCTAACAATCTAGCACCCTTAATAATAATACCATCGCTCGTTTCCTTCACTACTTTCGCAGAAATTGGATGTTCTTCATCTTCAAAATAAAGCATGGATCGATTTACTTGTGGATTTACAAATGTGTGAGCAAGTGTTAAATCATTTTCCCTAGCACGCTCATACAATTGTAATATATGTTTTCCTATTAAACGCGAATCTTGAAAATGATCCCAGGCCGTTCCAAGAGCCATCAGGCAGGAATTCATATAATCTGGAGATCTCCCCATCATTCCTCCTGACAACTTTGCCCATGCTTGGGTAGAAAGTCTCCTCTTTTCTAAATCTTCTTTTGTTTTCGGTTGCAAAAATGACGTTCCAACCCGTTCTCCGCTTACTGGAGACACATAAGTCATTAAATCCATGTTTTTTTTGTCCATTTGAAAGTCAAACAGTGCTGCTTTACTTGTTAAAATGCCCTTAAACGCTTCATGATTACATATATCTGTTATTTTCTTTCCTTCAAGCCATATCTCAGGTTGAAGTTGATGAATTCTTTCCAAGAAATCCTGCCCATTTATTGCCGGCACAAAAACACCTCCGTTCAAAAGGTATATAAATACATATGTCTGAACCTTGAGATATTGCTTTTCCAGATCGATATGTATAAAAAAAGAAGATTAACGTTTTCGTTAACCTTCTTGACAGACATCTATTTTACCAATTGTTTCACTAACTCCCGATTGCGCTGCTTGAACACATCATTATGTGATGAAACCATCGCTGCTTGATGAGCATCTGGTTCAATAAATTTCTTTGCTTTATTCACAGCGTTGGCTGCGTCTTGGAAGGCTCCCGCAATTAAGTTCAATTTCCCATCGAACTTAAGAATATCACCGGCCGCAAATAATCCAGGAACCGAGGTTTCACTAAAAGAGTTTCCTTCAATATAAAAATCCTCGAGCATATTGATATGTAAATCGCTGTTTTTCAAAAGTCCTGCATCCTGTTCATATCCGTGATTAATTACTACCTCATCAACCGATAACAGAGTTGCCTCCCCAGTTACGTTATTAGTAATCTCTACCTTTTCAATCAATTCCTGATCATTAGTAGCTATTAATTTCGTTATGGACGAATTACTTAAACAAGTCACTGAGCTATTTTGTAATTGGGACACTTGTGCTTCATGACCAGACATTTTGTCTTTTCGGTACGTAATGTAGACTTTCTTTGCAACAGGTTCAAGCTCATTTGCCCAATCCAACGCAGAATTTCCACCACCTGAAATGATTACGGTTTTATCCTTAAATTGCTTTAATGATTTCACGGTATAGTTCAGATTCGATACCTCAAACCGTTCGGCTCCTTCAATGTTCAGTTTTTGCGGCTTCAGAATTCCACTACCAACGGCAACAATCACTGTTTTTGAAAAATGATATTCACCTGAGGAACCTTCAAGAACAAAAATACCATCTTCGTTTCGTGCGATAGATACTACCTTTTCATTAAGTACCACTGTTGGGTTAAAGGTTAGTCCTTGTTCAACCAGTTGCTCGATAAGTTTTGCTCCAGGAACTGGTGTCATCCCTCCAACGTCCCAAATCATTTTTTCTGGATACACATGAATCTTTCCACCTAATTGAGACTGAAATTCAATTAATTTCGTCTTCATTTCCCTTAAACCACTATAAAAAGTAGAATACAGCCCTGCCGGCCCTCCTCCGATGATTGTTACATCAAAAAGATTCATTTTCTCCATTGTCACACTCTCCTATAACCAATTGTTATTGATTATCATTCTCATTAACTATAACTATACGACCTTTTTAACATTATGACAATCAAAATATTCAAAAAAAGGGCAGAAAGTGTTACTACACACTTTTCTGCCCTTTTTGTATTATGCTTTTAAAACATCGTGATCCACATAGCGTTCTCCGTTGATTTCGCTAATCACATTAATGGCTACTCTTGCTCCGTCACCAGCTGTAATAATGGTATGAACACTTACTCCAGCAATCGTACCAGCAGCCCAAACTCCTTCGATTTCAGTTTTACCATTCGCATCCACTACCACATTTTTAGGAATTCTTGGCTCTGTTCCTGGTTTTGTTGTTAGTCCCATTTTTTCTGCCAAATCGGCTAATACCCCTGTCGCTAAAATAACATGCTTTGCTTCAAAAGTTTGTTCTTCTGTTTGAACAGTAAATCCATCTTCTCCTTTTTCAATATGGACTACAGGAAGATTTATGATTTCAGCTCCAAATTTTGCTGCTTGTTTCTTACCTGTTTCCACTAAGTCTGGGCCAGTTATTTCTGACACACCATAATGATTTTCTACCCAAGCACGCTTCGTGATGCTTTTATCATGGTCAAGTATCAATGTTTTTTTTCCAGCCTTTGCTGTAAATATGGCGGCACTCGCTCCTGCAGGGCCTGCACCAATTATGGCAATATCATACATAAAAAAACCTCCAGAATTTTAGAAATTATAGGTAAATTTTATTAAATAATGGTATATGTGTCAAAGACTGTGCTCATCTCAAACTATACTGTTAATTTATCTTACAAAAAAACAAGTTAATTTCTTGCGTTTTCCTCTCAAATTTGGCATTCTTATATTAAGTTATCAGAATATTTTACATAATCATTATATATGATGATACCTAATGCCTCCTAGATTCGTCTTCTACTGTATCTCTTCAAATATTTGTTATCAGATTAATATGGCTCTTTCTGCTATAATAGGATGATATAGATATTTATTTATTTTCACCTTTTACTTTGTTTGAAACATTCTAAATATATTCTCAGGAGGTAATCTATGTACGAAATTAAAGACAAACAAAAATTATTTATTTACACAGGTCCAGATGGTTCTGGAAGAAAAACAATTGCCAAAATGGTTGCAACTGCTTTTGACATGGAAACAGTTCTTTCTTATACTACTCGTTCACCACGTCATTACGAACAAAATGGAGAAGATTATCATTTTATTGATGAAGCTACGTTCAAAAAAATGGAAGACAATGGAGAATTTCTTGAGAGCGTAGAAATTGATGGTTTCCATTACGGAATACGTGAAGAAGATATTGTTAAAGCTTTTGAATCGCATAATCTTGTTTATTTGACACTCAATCCTGAAGGTACTGAAAAATTGAAGGAGATGTATGGGGATCGTGTGATGCGCTTCTTCATTTACGCAGATCGAGAAACGGTTATCTCTCGTCAAAAGGAACGTCAGGATAATGAGGAAGTAATTAATCGCCATATGTCTCATTATGACGAAAATATCGCTTATAAAAATAGCTGTGAGCATGCATTTGAAAACTATGATTCACCACAAACTTCTTTCCGTATTAGTGAAGTAATTGAAGCCTTCCTTGATCGAGACATCGTTGTGACAGATTATTAATATAAGAAAAGGACGATTGATTGGTATTCAATCGTCCTTTTTCATTTGTTTCTACTACTCTTTATCCTTAGACAAGCTTTCTAGAAGTGCCATCGGAATATTTAGCTTTTGCCCGCTTGCGTTTATTAGGTTAAGCTCATTTTCTATGTCATCATCGCTATCCAACTTACGGATTTCCTCATGCAATACTTCCATTTTTTTGTCTAACATCGCTACGGTATCTGCAGCGTTTTTCAGTTCTTTCGATAAATACGCGGGAACTTCGTTATCAAATTTATAGTAGATTTTATGCTCGAGACTCGCCCAGAAATCCATCCCAATGGTACGGATTTGCACTTCTACATATACATTTTCAATGCCATTGGACATAAAAACCGGAATTTTCACGATTAAGTGCAAGCTCTGATAGCCGTTTGGTTTCGGATGATTAATATAATCCTTCTTTTCCACTACCTCAATATCGCTCTGGTTCTCCAGCATTCTACTGATCTCAAAAATATCAGAAATAAAAGAGCAAGTAATCCGAATTCCCGCAATATCTTTAATGTTTTCCTTTATGCTAGGCAATGATAAATCTAGATTTTTTCTCTGTACTTTTTTAAGAATGCTCTCTGGTGATTTGATTCTAGATTTTACATGTTCAATGGGGCTGTAATCATGAATATATTGAAATTCCTGTTTTAAAATATCAATTTTCGTGTTTAACTCATCAATACCAAATTGATATAGCATCATAAATCTTGTTAGTTCGTTTTTAAACTTTTTTAATAACTTTAAGTCTAGTGCTTGATTTGAACTCATTGGTTCTATTTCACCCTTTAAAAAAGAAGTATTTAATCCGAGTTAAATGTACACCTCTTCACAAACGTTGTCAATTTAAAACACAAGGACGAATTTTCAAACACCTCCTAATAAAGTCTTTCCTTGTAGCTCTCTTTTAACCCTTCCTCTACCGTCTGAGCAGTCGTATTCGGTAAATTCACATGATCAGAAATGATCGTTGCCACTGAAGGCAATAATTCTTTCTCCTGCCATGAAGATGGATTCCATAAACCTGAGCGAATAAATGCTTTGGCACAATGAATAAAACATTCTTCCACGTCAACAGCAATACCCACTAAGGGAGACTTACCCTTCACCGCCATACTCTCTAATATTTTTGAATCTTTAATTAGGGCAGCTTGTCCATTTATCCGCAATGTTTCACCCAAACCAGGGATGAAAAAGATCAAGCCCACTCGAGGGTTTGATAAAATATTGCGCATAGAGTCCATTCGCTTGTTCCCAGGCCTTTCAGGAATAACTATCTGGTTTTCGTTTAACACTTGTACAAACCCAGGTAAATCCCCCCTCGGCGACACATCACAATACCCTTCCTTATCAGAGGTGGATAATACTAAAAAAGGTGACTTTGAAATAAAGTCTCTACAATGTTCATCAATCATGGGAATGGTTTTATTTTTCACCAGTTCACTTGGAAACCCCATCATCGATCGAAGTTCATCCTCGGTACGAATGGGTTCTTTAAAAGTAATTTTTTTCAATGTATCCAACTCCCCTTTTGTCTATAGTGTAATTGTATAATTTTCAATTGTAAAAAAATACCCTTACATATGAAAATGCAAGGGCTTTAAGCGCACTAAATCAAATCACGAGGAATTTCAGATGTCCACGCTTTACTAAACACCTGTTTCTCCCCTTCAAACGCATATAATTCATTTTTTATATAAAAAGTACTTTTATCTGCGCTCATCGTACTGAAACTTTCAAGCCTAGTCTGCCAATCTCCTCGACCTACATTCAATTTCCATTCACAGGTTACGTTTGCAGATAGTGGATCTCCATCCTTAATCCGATAGATATTTCTATTTTCACTTCCATACTCAATATCATTACTTATTAAGTGACGTGCTCCTTCATCAGAATAATCCTCAAGTACCCATTCACCAGTAAGTAGATTATGAGAGATGTTACGTGATCGGCTCTCTTCTCTTAGAATCTTTCTTTCCATCACGGAAGCAGTTTCCGGTCGATCGAATTCATGGAGAGTGTTATCTAGTGGAGAAGGATTTCTTAATGGAAGCCTCAATTTTGTATTTTTCCCACAGTATAATTGTAATGTAACTGCTTCTCCAGATGGCCATGCATGAGGCCAGTAAGTTGGTGACAAAGCCACTTGCCATCGATGACCAGCTTTCAACTTATGACCTACTGCATTTAATTGAACGGTTACTGTATAGCGCTTCCCTGGCTCCAATGGAGTAGGATTCTCATGGCTATTACGGTGGGTTAGATTTAGTAATCCCCAGCTTACTAATGTCGATGCCCCATCTTCGTCCACATCACATAACCGAACAGAAAGTAAAGCATTCGGCTTATTAGAAGACACTTCCACGGTCACTTCTGGAAATCCAAGAATTTCGATATCATGTTGTAGAGGTTCGGAAGAGAAACATACGGCTGAACCATTCTCGAATCGCTGATCAGAGGCTAAATCACCTTCTTGACCGAACGGACACCATACACCCGAATATAATCCATGACTTTGCACACTCGGAACAGTAACTATCTTTTCCTCTGATGCGCTTTCAGCAAACTTTCCCTCACCTAACCAGTACTCTTCATATTGTATATTTGGTGATGGCCACTCTGTCTCTGCCACCCATTTCCCCGGTCTTTCCTTGTAATCTACTTGTGGAGGAACACTGTCTTGAATCCAAGTTCTAAGTAATGGCTCATCCATCACACCGGTGTCTTGCCCTTTTAACCAGTGGTCCCACCAACGAATACACTCCTGAAGAAATCCAATTGCAGGACCGGGTATTGCTACTTCCGGATATTCATGTGCCCATGGACCAATTAATCCCTTTCGGGGACCTTCTAGCCCTTCAAGCAATCGAAAAATTGCATTTGTATAACCATCAGCCCAGCCACCGACTGCAAAGACTGGAATAGTAATCTTTGAATAGTCCTCACAAACGGATCCATGCTTCCAATAATCGTCACGACGCTGATGTTCGACCCACTTCTCTACAAATGGAGGTGTCTTTTCTAGGCGCTCAAGCCAAGAACTCCTCCACCCTTCCCCAACAATCCGAGGGTCTGCAGGGCGTCCATTGTATACAAGCATTGTCGAAGCCCACCATAACATATCTGATGCAAGTAGACACCCACCCATATAGTGGACATCATCAGCGTATCGATCATCTGTTGAGCATAAAGTAATGATCGCCTTTAATGCAGGATGTTGTCGAGCTGCAACCTGAAGTCCATTAAACCCTCCCCAGGACTTCCCAATCATTCCAACACTTCCTGTTGCCCATGGCTGCTCGGAAATCCAGCTTAATACCTCTAACGCATCTTCTTGCTCTTGAGGTAAGTATTCATCATAAAGAATTCCGTCCGAATCCCCAGACCCTCTCATATCTACTCGTATACTAGCATATCCATGTCCTGCAAAATAAGGATGACGAATGGAGTCCCTTAACGCCGTAAAATCATTTTGTCGATAAGGAATATATTCTAGTATAGCTGGTACTGGATTTTGTTCAGCATCAGTGGGCATCCAAATCCGTGCAGATAATTTAGTACCATCTGACATGGGAATCCAGACATGCTCTATCTCTTGAATTTCGTGAGTATACTCTGTTTTAATAGACAGATTCGTATCACGCACATTAAATACCATGAAAAAACCTCCTTTGTAACATTCTATTTTCTATTAAAAACTTTCCTCCTTGTCTGTTATGGTAGACTTTCTTCCAGTTACTTTTCTTTCCGGATTTAGAATGGGTTGATCCGTTCCGAAGTCCTGCTTTAACCATCTAACTAATGAGATTGCTAATAACAAATAAATAATAATAACAGGAACAGAAACAATAACAGATGAAGTTTGAATGACTTTAAGACCACCTACCATTAATAGAGCGACTGCCATGATTGCAAGAATTGCCCCCCATAACAATCGGTGCCAGCGTGCAGGTTCTTGCTGATCCTTTAATTCTTTTGTTGCAATAGCAGATAAGATGTATGTGGCAGAATCAAGTGATGTGGCTAAGAAAATAAAACCTAGTACAACAAAGAAAATGAGAACTAACTTGCTAAGAGGTAAAGTGTTTAATAGTTCTACCACAACCGATGGCCCACCTTGTTCACTTAAAATTTGAGTGATTGGAAGGATATTATTGAGCTCAAGATGCATGGCGTATCCACCAAAAACGGCAAAATAGAGCCAACTTCCTAATGAGCCCCAGAGCAGAATCGAACTTATTAGCTCTTTTATTGTTCTTCCTTTAGAGATACGTGCAACAAATAGACCCATAAAAGGTGCTGTAGCAGCAAACCATGCCCAATAAAAAACCGTCCATGCCTGTGGAAATCCACCTTTGTTGATTGGGTCTGTATAAAAACTCATTTGAACGATATTTTGAAGCATTAAACCAAGGCTATTTGTGAAATAAGAGAGGATAAATAAAGTTGGTCCTACTAGGAGAACAAAAACGGCAAGACCCAAAGCCAGGTAAACATTGATATCACTTAGCTTACGAATTCCTTTATAAAGTCCTAGATAAGCACTAGAGCAATAAATAACTGTCCAAATTAAAATGATGACAATACTGAGACCCAGTGATTGCTTCATACCCAAAATTTCACCTATTACTGCTGAAATCATTGGAACACCAAGACCTAGGGAGGTTCCTAAACCACCCACAAGACTCCAAATCACTAAAATATCTATAATTTTTCCAATCCATCCGTCTGCATATTTACCTAATGCACCACGACATGCTGTACTAATTTTTAACGATGATTGCTTTTTCACAAAGAAAGAGTATGCAATGGTGACCGTTGGTAACGCATATAATGACCAAGCGGAAATTCCCCAATGAAATAACCCATATGTAACGGCCCACTCTGCTGCTTCATTACTGTTTGGCTCAATACCGAAGGGGGGACCAATATAATAGTAGATTGGCTCCATAATAGACCAGAACATAATGCTTGTTCCCATCCCTGCACAAAATAACATAGCACCCCAGCTAAAATTTGAAAATTCAGGTTTCCCATCCCCTAGCTTTACCTTCCCATACCGTCCAAAAATCAACCAAACTAGTAAGACAAATAATCCAACCGTCAAAAGTTGAAAAGTCCAATCAAGTTTATAAGTAATTTGTGTCATTAGGTTATTTAATACGGGTTCTGCAGCTTCTTGATTCAGGACTAATAATAATGTTGCCGCAACAATGACTACTAACGAAGACCAAAATACCACTGGATCAACTTTTACCTTTTCCATTTATCCAACCCCTTTTTTATCTTTTAAAAATCTTTTTCCAAAAACTGCTTTTTACGTGTTAAAATAAAAAAGTAATCGTGATTATTTTTTAACTATGATTATAATATCATAGAAAAAATTTCAAAACAATATTAAATATTCAGACAATTGATGTAAAATGTAATTATACACTTGTGAGGAGAATGATATTTGAACAAGAAGGACATTAAAAAAAGTAGAATGTGGAAATACTTTGTAGACTCAACAGCTGAGATTATTCAAGAGGAAGGTATAGACAAAATTACCATACGTAAAGTAGCTGACCGTGCAGGATATAACAGTGCAAC
>Ga0182742_1002602_pt1 | contig 19629 bp, 16 predicted proteins | sample eDN5th37CBELigMG_FD_128880 | JGI IMG/M metagenome (GOLD analysis project Ga0182742, IMG submission 128880) | Enriched Miracle-Growth compost microbial communities from Emeryville, California, USA - eDNA 5th pass 37_C BE-Lig MG (version 2)... ... | reverse complement strand
GGCGAATGACGGATCGAATGGACAATTCGGTTGAACAGTTGCTGTATCTCGCTGACAGAGAAAGAATCTGAGATCTATACCGACCCTCGGTCGTGAACCCGGTGGGGCAACCCGGTTCGAGGCCGGTTGTGCAGTCCTTTTCCATACCGCGGTGCAAGATCGTCAGGGAGACGATCGCGGCCATGGACGGAGTGATGTTCCGGTACCAGGGGGTGTATCCCCGAACCTGGTAGTGGTCGAGACCAGTCTCGTTTTCGCGCTCCGGAAGCACTCCTCGATCGCCGAGCGACTGCCTGCCACTCGAACGAGCTCGACGAGTCCGTCAGCGGTCTTGACCTGAGGAAGAGCGGCCGGTGCCTGCTGTGCGGCGGGCGTAGGCGTCGATCGGATCGGACTTGCCGAACCGTCGCTGTGAGTTCCTACCTGAGCCTGAGGATGTCGCAAATCTTGACGTCGTGTGTCCTCAGGTACCGGCCCCGTATGAACTGGCGCCTCCGATGCCAACGAGTCGAACACTGTCCAGCGATCAGATGTAGCCGAGGAGTTGTTCGTCGCTGGTGGAGGTCGCAGGGACCGAGAAGTCACCGAGTCGGGTGCCGGTGATGCCGAGAACCGCGACGTAATGGATGTCGGAGTGCGTGTCGACTCCGGCAACGACAGCGCCGCCGCCGGCCGCGAACGGATCAGTTCGTGGACAAGTCCTGCGGCCGCCGACCACCTGCAGAGTCACACATCGACGACGAAGGCCTTCCATCATCGACGTCACCTGTTCCTACATCAATCCGGCTCTTCGCAGTTGGTAGGGGCAGGTGTCGACCGACCCCGTTGCCGTGTCGGTGATTGAAAAAGGGCCCGCGCCCTTGTGAGCTGGGTGTTCTCAGGCATCCAGGACAGCAAGGAACGCAGGCATGCTCCACGGTAGTTCATTGCTGCTCGATCTCGACGGCATCATCGTCGAATCGGTGCAGCGCACGGTCGAGGGCAGCCGGATCGTGCAGATCGCAACGGCACCCGAATGGGTCGGGATGTGTCCGCAGTGCGGGCAGAAGTCGACCCGATCGAAGGGCTGGGTCACCACCAGACCGCGGGACGTGCAGCTCGGGCCCGACCGTCCGCTGTTGGTATGGAGGAAGCGGAAATGGCTGTGCACCGACACCAGCTGTGAACGGAAGGTGTTCACCGAGTCGACACCGGGGGTGCCACCCCGGGCGAAGGCGCTGCTGGCCGAGACGGTCCTCGACGGGGACCGATCGGTGGCGGCAGTTGCGGGCGACTACGGGTGCGCCTGGCACACCGTCCACGAACATCTCGTCGTGGTCGCCGACGCCGCCCTGGCCGGCGAGCCTGAGGCGGTGATGGTGCTCGGGATCGACGAGACCCGACGCGGGAAGACGAAATGGGAAACGGACCCGGACACCGGGAAACGGTCGTGGGTGGACCGGTGGGACACCGGACTGGTCGACCTGACCGGCGATCAAGGGTTGCTGGCGCAGGTCAACGGACGTACCTCGGCGGTGCTGGTCGACTGGTTCGACGCCCGCGACGAGGCGTGGAAGGCGCAGATCACCGACGTCGCGATCGATATGTCGTCGGTGTATGCGAAGGCGGTGCGCGAGGCGTTGCCGCATGCGGACCTGTGGTGGACCGGTTTCACCTGGTCAAGAAGGCGAACGAGATGGTCGATGCCGTCCGGCGCCGGGTTACTCAGGCGCAGCGGGGTCGGCGTGGCCGTAAGAGTGATGCCGAGTGGATCAATCGACGTCGGTTGTTGCGGGCCTCCGAACGGCTCACCATCGAACACCGATCGATCCTGTTCGAGAAGCTGACCGCTGCGGATCCACACGGAGACATCGCCGCGGCATGGATCGCCAAGAAATTACTGCGGGATGTGTTGCGCTGCACCGATCGTGGTGGTCTTCACCATGAGATTCGAGACAGACTGTATCGGTTCTACACGTTCTGCGCGGCGTGTCGGGTCCCGGAGATCGGAAAGTTGGCGGCGACGATCTCGGCGTGGCAGGAACCGATGATCTTGGCGATCACCACCGGGTTGTCGAATGCGCGTAGTGAGGGCTACAACCGGATCGTCAAGCATGTCGGTCGGATCGCGTTCGGGTTCAGGACCCCGGAGAATCAACGCCGCCGGGTACGGTGGGCCTGCACCCGCCGCTCCCGGCGGAGCATACCCAGCCGGCATCAATGCCACTGCTAACTGCGAAGAGCCAGGAATCACGAAGGCCGGCCGTGCAGCATTCGAGCAGCACCTCGCCACGCTGCAAGCGATTGTCGATTCGGGCCGCGATCCCCTTTCCGAGCAGCCAAGAGACACGCAATGATCCGAGTACGTCAGCTCGCCAAGCCACACGATCTCGACGACACGTGGCTGTGCAGCAGCCCTACCGCGAGATCCAGGTTCGTGCGGCCGCTCAGCCAGGCACCGAATACCTCCCTCATTCAACGAATGCGATACCGGCGGAACGCAATTCAAGATCGGTTCGGAAGAATCGCCCAGTTGACCCCGAACGTCCAGCACTCCACTTATCGGACACCTGGGTCCGCAACGTGAACGAACACATCGCGATCGCGGCGGTCGGTGCGCCTTCCCCTCCTCGGCGAGTGAGGCACCGAAATGGCCACTGTTCCCCGCACCGCTCGCTTCAAGTGTTCAGAATCTGGACAGTTGCCGAAACCTGGGGTCGGCCACTATTACCTGCATCACATCTGCGTGGGTATGTTGGAGGGGCGGCGTGGGCCTCTTCCTTCTGCATCGGACCGGAGCATGGAGAGGACATGCGATGACGAGTGGGCGACGCCGACCGATTCGACCACACATCTATCGGTCGGGACGTCGGTCGGCGGACTCCCGGTGACGGTAATCAGCAGGATTTGCAGACTCGGTACCTCGCGCTGTCACCCGAACCGGTCGACCGGATGCAACTGGAAGGAGAAGGGCGATGCAGACCTTGCGCCCGGAGATCGAACTGTCCTGGAAGCGTTCGCAGCTCAGCGGTATCAATCCGGCACGAGTGCCCGAGCCCACCCTTCTCGACCCGTCGGATTCGGCAGGGCGGTTGTTACGGGCCGCCCGACCGGTGCTCGACGACCTCCGGGTACAACTGGCAGGTACGGAATGTGGAATCCTCCTCGTCGACCGTAACTGCTGTGTTGTCTCGCGGATGTTCGACTCGGACGCCATGAGATCCGCAATGGAGGATGTCGGGGTACTACCAGGCGTCGCACTGTCCGAAGAGACATATGGCACGAACGCGCTGGGAACCCCACTCGAAGTACGTCAAGGCCTCATCGTTCACGGCGACGAGCATTTCCTCGAACCGTTCAGGCAATTCAGTTGCTATGGTCACCCGATCGTGCATCCGGTCACGCGCAGAATCGAAGGCATCCTCGACATCACTTCGACCGAGAAGACGGCCAATCCCCTCTTCGTGCCTTTCCTCGCACGGGCCGTCCGGGACATCGAGGCACGTCTGCTCGAGGGGGCACGCGAATCGGATCGCCGCGTCGTCGACGCATTCCAGATCGCAGCCCGCCAACGCGGCGTAGCCGTGGCGGCAATGGGACAAGACGTCATGCTCACCAACAAGGCCGCCGTCGAACTACTCGAGCCGGCTGATCATGTGGCGCTGCGCGCACTTGTGGAGGACATGCCACCCGGAGGGTCGCGCACACTCGGCTTCGCGCTCACCAGCGGTGGATACACCGAGCTTCGCATCAGTCGTGTGGCCGGCACCGAAAGCGGTGCACTGTTCCTTCTCGATGTCGACGAGACCCGAGCGCCCGTACGTCGGCGGGCTACGTTGCAGGACGCGACCTCTCGGTTGCGATCCCGCCTGGCCGGATTGCGTTCCAGTACCGGCTCAATCGTGATCCTCGGTGAGGCAGGAAGCGGGCGGAGTTGGGCTGCACGAGAGTTTGCGGCGGATCCGATGTGGGCCATCGACGCCGCACACGTGGTGGCCGAAGGTGAGCGCAATTGGTCTGCGAGGCTGCTCGAGCACGTCGAGACAGGACCCACGTACGTCCTGATCGAACACGTCAACCTTGCCCCTGACTCGGTCGTCGCGCTGCTGGCGTCTCTCGCCTCACGCGTTGACGGACCGAGATTTGTGTTCACCGCCGATCCCGCCGACACCGTCCGCCCCGCTGTCCGGGACCTGTTCGCCCGTTGCGGCGCGCAAGTAACGGTGCCGGCTCTACGACAGCGGATCCGTGAACTGCCGGCGCTCGTCGCTGCGCTTTCAACCGAGCTCGGACGTTCGGAGATTCGTTTGGGGCCTAGTGCATTGGCAGCGCTGTCGGAACACACGTGGCCGGGCAATCTCGTCGAACTGCGCGCAGTCCTCAGCGCCATTTCCGACAAGGAAGGCGCGATGATCCGGGTCGAGGACCTGCCCGAACCGTATCGTGCACCCGCTCGGGTGGCTCGTCTGGGCGGCCGCGAACGCGCCGAGCGGGAAGCGATCATCGAAGCATTGCAGGAAAGCGGCGGTAACAAGGTGCATGCGTCCGCCCTCCTCGGCATCAGCCGCACAACGCTGTACAGCCGGATCCGGGCTCTCGACATCAAGATGTGACCGATTGCTGTCCAATGCTTGAACAGTTCCGCCACCTCTTCGGGAGGCACGATGAATGTGTTCCACATCATATGCATCACCCCAGGAGGTTGTGGCATGACAGTTGTTGCCGAGCAGTCGGTTTCAGCGAAAGTTCGTGATTTCCTTGCCGGTACCAAACTGCTGTACATCGACGGCCGTTTCGTCGATGCAGCATCCGGTCGCACGTTCGTCACGTACGATCCCGCCACGGGCGAGCGTCTCGCCGACGTCGCCCACGGTGAAGCCGCCGACATCGACCGCGCCGTCCGAGCCGCACGCCGCGCATTCGACGAGGGACCGTGGGCCTCGATGAAGCCGAACGAACGTGAGCGTCTCATCTGGCGGGTCGGCGATCTGCTCACGGAGCGAGCTGCCGATTTCGGCCAGCTCGAGGCTCTCGACAACGGCAAATCCGCTGCGGTCGCATCGGCTGTCGACACCGCTTGGGCAGCCGACGTCTTCCGGTACTACGCCGGCTGGGCCACCAAGATCGAGGGCAGTACGGTCAACGTCTCCATGCCGTTTGCGCCGGGCGGTCAGTTTCACGCTTACACGCTGAGGGAGCCGGTCGGAGTCTGCGGGCTGATCGTACCGTGGAACTTCCCCCTGCTGATGGCGTCGTGGAAGCTCGCACCCGCGCTCGCAGCCGGCAACACTGTGATCCTCAAACCCGCCGAACAGACACCGCTGACCGCACTGATGCTCGCCGAAATCTTCGAGGAGGCAGGCTTCCCGCCCGGCGTGGTCAACGTGGTACCCGGCTTCGGTGACGCAGGGGCCGCGCTGTCAGCGCACGAAGACGTCGACAAAATCGCCTTCACGGGCTCCACCGAGGTCGGAAAGAAGATCGTCGACGCGGCCCGAGGCAACCTCAAGAAGGTCACCCTCGAACTCGGTGGCAAGAGCCCGAATATCGTCTTCGCCGACGCCGATTTCGATGCAGCTGTGCAAGGCTCACTCAACGCATGGTTGTTCAACCACGGCCAGTGTTGCGTCGCCGGCACACGCCTGTACGTCGAGAGCACCATTTTCGAGCGCTTCACCGACGCAGTCGCCGAGGCCGCGAGCAAAGTCAAGATCGGCCCGGGTCTCGACCCCACGACCGAGCTCGGTCCGCTCGTGTCGCAGGAACAACTCGACCGGGTCACCGGCTATCTGCGCGACGGGCTCGCGGACGGCGCGCGGGCCCTGACAGGTGGTCGGCGCTGGGGCGAGACCGGGTACTTCGTCGAGCCGACTGTGTTGGTCGACGTGAAGCCGGAGTTCAGTGTCGTGCGGGAGGAGATCTTCGGGCCGGTCGTGGCCGCGATGCCGTTCGATGCCGATGACGGCATCGTCACCGCCGCCAACAGCTCGATCTACGGCTTGGCTGCCGGCATCTGGACCCGTGACATCTCGAAGGCACACCGCACCGCGCGTCTTCTGAAGGCCGGATCGGTATGGATCAACCAGTACAACGGCTTCGATACGGCCATGCCGTTCGGTGGCTACAAGCAGTCCGGCTGGGGTCGCGAACTCGGTGGCGCCGCCATCGACCTCTACACCCAGACAAAAGCCGTCAACGTCGCGCTCTGACCCCGCCGCATCCCGCACTCACCAGGAGAGAACATATGAAGACCAAGGCTGCTGTTCTGCTCGAGGCCGGAAAGCCGTTCGAGATCATGGAACTCGATCTGGACGGCCCCGGGCCCGGCGAGGTACTCATCAAGTACACCGCGGCGGGACTGTGCCATTCCGACCTGCACCTAACCGACGGCGACCTCCCGCCGCGCTATCCCATCGTCGGCGGCCACGAGGGCTCGGGCATCATCGAGGAAGTCGGACCCGGTGTCACGAAGGTCAAGCCCGGCGATCATGTGGTGTGCAGTTTCATCCCCAACTGCGGAACCTGCCGATACTGTGCCACCGGCCGACAGAACCTGTGCGATATGGGCGCCACGATCCTGGAGGGATCGATGCCCGATGGAAGTTTCAGATTCCGCTCTGGTGAGCTGGAATTCGGTGCCATGTGCATGCTCGGTACATTTTCGGAGCGGGCCACGATATCTCAGCACTCGGTCGTCAAGGTGGACGACTGGCTGCCCCTCGAGACCGCGGTTCTCGTCGGCTGCGGCGTCCCCTCGGGATGGGGGACCGCTGTGTACGCCGGTGGTGCCCGGGCCGGTGACATCGTCGTCGTCTACGGCATCGGCGGTCTCGGTATCAACGCGGTGCAGGGTGCGGTGCAAGCCGGGGCACGGTACGTGGTCGTGGTCGATCCACTCCCCTTCAAGCGGGAAACCGCGCTGAAATTCGGGGCCACACATGCCTTCGCCACTGCAGAGGAAGCCGCGGCGAAGGTGAACGAACTGAGCTGGGGCCAAGGCGCAGACCAGGCGCTGATCCTGGTAGGTACGGTCGACGAAGAGGTGGTTGCGGCTGCGACCGCCGTGATCGGTAAGGGCGGCACCGTCGTCATTACCGGCTTGGCCGATCCGACCAAACTGACCGTGCACGTGTCCGGCGCCGATCTGACGCTGAACGAGAAGACGATCAAGGGGACACTGTTCGGGTCGGCCAACCCGCAATACGACATTGTCCGACTGTTGCGTATGTACGACCAGGGCGAGTTGAAGCTTGACGAACTCGTCACGACACGCTACTCACTCGAAGAAGTCAACAAGGGGTACGAGGACCTGCGCGCCGGTAAGAACATTCGCGGCGTCATCGTGCACGAGCAATAGCGGACCTGTCCCTGCAGTCACGTGTTGGATCCTCCGCCCTGGCACGCCGGTGATCACACTGGCGGGGCCGGGGAGGAGGTGGCTTCCCGGAAGCCGTGCTCATCTTCCCCCGGTGACGGGAGTTGGGCTACCTTCGGGGCCATCTACTTCCAGTACGCCTGATATTTCACGGCCGTCTTAGGCAGTCCGTGAGTGTGCTTGAGGGTCTTGACGATCGAGCGCGTGGTGTGGCCGTCACAGGCCACCCAGGCGAAGGCATCGTCCGGGCAGGTCATCTCCTGCGCTGCATCGCACAGCAGTCTGCCGTCGCCCACCCGCTGCAGCCAGGTGACCTGGTGGTGAGGCTTGCTGCGCACCGGCAAGTGTCGGTCCGACTCGTACTGCCACTCCAACCACACTCGTGCAGGAGTGTCGCCGATGGCGTCGAGCAGGGTGTTGATGGCGGGTAACGAAGCGGTGTCGCCGAAGACCACATACTCACTGGGGGTGGCCTGCGGCAGGGCGAAGCTGGAGCCGAGCACGGTTGCGTCGAGTATGTCGCCGACGGCCGCGCGTTCGGCCCACCGGCAGGCCGGACCGCCGTGCAGGGCGAATTCGATGAAGAACCGGTCGCCGGGCGGATCCTGGTCGACCAGCGTGTAGCCCCGGTGGTGCAGCTTGTCGCTGTGTTCATCGGGGATCCAGAGCCTGATCCATTGGGTCGGGTGCACCGGGTGATCGGCGAGCAGTCCGCCGCCGGTGAAGCCGAGACGGATGTACTTGTCGGTCACGTATTCGCTGGAGGTGACGGTGAGGCGGTAGTCGCGACCGCCCCAGGCCTTGACCATGACTCCGTTCAGACCCTTACCCATGATGGTAAGGGTAGCCTAACGACACATACCTTGCTCCGTCCACGGGTGACCCGGTCCGAGAACGCCCATGCACGCCGGGTCTATTCGGGCCCTCACCGATGTCGTCGTCGAACAGACGCGGCCCCGGACCGAAAGACGGCACCACCACGATGCATCGCCACTCACAGGCCGACTTCCAGTGCCACCGACCTGCAGCGTGAGCCCACGAAGTGGCCCACCCGAGCCGACAGCGTGCATAATGACGCGAACGTTGCTGACACCCAGAGCAGGGGAAGTCCGGTCGAAACCCGGCGCTGACCCGCAACGGTAGACCGTCGAGACCGGCGGTGAGCCCGAATACCTGCCTGGAGGTCCGCGACTCCGATACATCGCCGTGGTCTGCGAGACGGAGTCCAGCAGGGTAGTTTGTGCACCCTTCGGTGCCTGCTGCCGTGGTGGGTCCGGCTCCGGGACCACCCGAGCAGAGCACGAGGTCCCATGCTCGTCCACACCCCATCGGTCCGCCGCATCATCGCGCTCACCTCCATCGCATCCGCAGTACTGCTGTCGGCAGGATGCTCCCGTGGTACGACCACGGCAGAGGCCGAGGCCGCCGAATCGTTCCGTGAGCCGGTGACCATCACCAACTGCGAGCGCACCGCCACCTTCGATGCTCCCCCGCAGCGCATCATCTCGATGAACGACCACGTCACAGAAACATTGATTCAGATGGGTGTGGGCGACCGTATCGTCGGTATGGGCTACGGCGAACAACCCGATCCCCTGTCTGAGACTGCAGAACAGTTCCGCGCTATCCCGTCGCTCGCAAAGGAGTATCCGACCTCCGAACAGGTCCTCGATCTCGAACCCGATCTCATAGTTGGCGGCATGCGCAGCGCGTTCGACGACAAGAACGGCCTCGGACGTGACAGCCTCGAGGCCGCCGGGATCGCGACCTTCTTGTTCTCCGAATACTGTGGCCAAGGCTTCCCTGACATCAGTCTGCTCGAGAACGACTTCGCCCAACTCGGCGCGATTCTCGGAGTCGAGGAGTCGGCCACAGCACTGACCGAAGGAATCGTCGCTGGCCTCGACACGATCAGAGCATGCCTCGACGCCGCCGGGGCACAACCCGTCCGAACATTCTTCTACGATTCCGGCGAAGCCGAACCCCTGTCCGTCGGCGGGGTGGGCATCGGCAACCTGATCGGTGACTATGCAGGCATCGAGAACATCACCGCCGAGGGCCCCAAGCCCTACTTCGCGACCAGCTGGGAAGTCGTCGGTGAACGCCAACCCGAGGCGATCGTGGTCCTCGACTACGGATCCATCAGCGCTGCGGACAAGATCGCATTCCTGAGGAACCACCCCGTCATGGCGACCACACCGGCAGTCCGCAACGATCGTTTCGTCGTCGTTCCGCTCGATGACTTCTTCGAAAGCTCGCGTATGGTTGCCTCCGCCGACACCATCGCCCGAGCGCTTCATCCGGAAGCGTTCGCCGGATGAGCACAGTCACCGAGACCGCTTCACTCACACAGTCACCCACAGGCAGCGATTCGAGAAGAAGCGATCGTCGCAGATCGCTCGCAACGGTGTTGACGCTGCTCACAGCCGCTCTCGCTCTCGCTGTGGCCACGGCCGTGTCCTTGGGCACCATCACCATCCCGCTCGGCGACGTATGGGCCATCGTGGCCTACCGGATCTCTCCTGTTCCTCTCGACGCCATATGGGGTGATCGGTGGTGGAGTGCGACCCGCGAAGCGATCGTGTTCGAATCCCGCCTGCCCCGTGCCTTGACCGCTGCGGTCGTGGGCGCCGCACTTGCCGTCGCCGGCGCCGTCGCACAAGCCGTGACCCGCAACCCCCTCGCCGACCCGTACCTTCTCGGGGTGTCCTCGGGTGCCGGATTCGGAGTCGCCACCGTGACGGTCCTCGGGTTCGGCGCCGGCACCCTCGGGATCTTCACCCTGCCGTTCGCTGCGTTCGCCGGAGCCTTGCTCCCCCTCGCCGCGACGATCGTGGTGAGCCTTCGCGCGCATTCGGTGACCGCGATCGTTCTCGTCGGGGTCGCATTGTCGATGGTGTTCTCCTCCCTCGTCACCTTCGTACTGCTGGTGCTTGGTGACGTGCACCAACTCGGCACCGTGATGCAGTGGCTCGCTGGTGGTTTCGGCGACGCCAACTGGAGATCACTCATCGCGCCGACCCTGGTGCTCATCGTGACCGGAACCGCGATCATGCTGTGCAGCCGGCGGCTCAACCTGCTCCTCGCCGGGGACGACGGAGCCACCGCACTCGGGATGAACGTCCCACGTTTCCGGGTCCTGATCCTGCTTGCCGTGTCACTCCTGGCCGCCGCAGCCGTCGCGGTATCAGGCACGATCGGATTCGTGGGCCTGCTCGTTCCTCATCTGGCCGCCTATCTCGTCGGCCGCAACGCCGCACGTCTCGTCCCGACCGCGGGCCTTCTCGGTGCAGTCGCTCTCGTACTCGCCGACATCCTGGCGCGGTCGCTGAGCAACACAACCGAACTGCCGATCGGCGTCATCACCGGACTGGTCGGAGGACCGATCTTCATCGCCATGTTGTGGCGACGATACAGTCAGGACAGCCGTTGACCCGGCTACGTGCCTTCGGAGTGCAGGCCCGACTCGGGGAACGCACGGTCCTTCACGGTGCCGATCTCGACGTCGCACCCGGCGAGGTGCTCGCTTTGGTCGGCCCGAACGGCAGCGGCAAGACCACCCTGCTGCGTACCTGCTACCGCGCCCTGACAGTGACCGAAGGCGCGATCATGCTCGACGACAAAAACATTCATACCCTGCGCCGCCGTCGAGTGGCACGCATCATCGGGGTGAGCACACAAGAACCAGCTGCCTTCGGTGGTGTGACCGTCCGGGAATCCGTTCGACTGGGTCGTTCCGCCCGACGCGGATGGCTCGAACCCTTCCGCACCGAGGACGATGACGCGGTAGCCCGCGCACTCACCCAGGTCTCTCTCACTTCGCAGGCAGACCGTGACGTCACCGAGTTGTCGGGCGGTGAACGTCAGCGCGTATCGATAGCCCGTGCACTCGCCCAGGAACCACAGGTACTTCTCCTCGACGAACCGACCAATCACCTCGATCTACGTCACCAGCTCGGCATGCTCGAACTCCTCCGTACCCTCGCCGCCGACGGCCTCGCTGTGCTCGTCACCTTGCACGACCTACGCCTCGCGGCCGAGTACTGCGACCGAATCGCGGTACTCGACGCCGGACGGGTAGTCGATGCCGGCACACCCGAGCACGTCCTCACCCCCGACCTGCTCGAGACCGTCTTCGGTGTGCGCGGACGCATACGGACCGTCGGCGGCCGGCGGGTCCTCGATCTGTACGGACTCGTCGATGGCTGACACCGGTCTCGATTCGCAATCCCGCGACGGGGCGTACAGGTGCATCAGGCCTGTTCTCGGCGACTTCGCCCGCACCATCGATCTGTTCGGTGAGACGTTCTCCGGGGAACGGATGGCCGATCACGACTGGCTCGCCGAACGCCTCGCCGACACGGGCAGCCGATGGGGGTGCAGCGACCCGCGTATCAACGGCACCTTGTGGTGGTATTCGGCGAGTTCGACGATGGTCGCCGCGTCCGTCACCATGCTGTGCGCCGAGGGCATCGCCCCCGATCCCCAGCTGCACCAACTCGAGTGCACCCTGCACGACAACGGGTATCTCGGTGCCGTGCGATCCCGGCGGATTCTGCACGACACCGCTGTCTATGCAGAGGCGCTGGCCACCTCGTACGGGTCGGTGATCGATTCTCTCGCTGCGGTTTCCGGTGCGGCACCTCGTGCCCTGTGGGCAGTCGCCACCGACTCCGTTGCCAATCGTGCCCTTACCGCGGGCCACGCTCTGGGTAGAGTCGACGACGCGTGCACACTTGCTGCCACACTTGCGGTGCCGCCGATGCTCTCACCGAGATTCGTCGACATCGAAACCGAGTCCCGCACGGAGCGCTTCGTCCGACGTGGGTCGTGTTGCTTGATCTACCTCACGGACAACGACAAATGCGCGAGTTGCCCGCGACGGGCACCGGCCGATCGCCACGTGCACCTTCTCCGCCGTCTCACCGACACCTGAATCTGCGGAGGGACCGGGCCTGGTTTATCCGTCCCTGGCAAGTACCCGGCTCACACGGTCAGTTTCGGCGTGATCATCCTTCTGGTAGCGCTGACGATCGTGTCGAGCCATGCGTCGTCCCCCATTCTCTGTCGCAGCGGCTCGTTGGGTAGTTCGATGCTCACCGGGAGACCATCCGGTAGGGTCGCCCAGATTCCTCGCAGGTCGATTCCCCCTGTTCCCGGGACAAGTCGTTCCTCACGGGCTTGCCTGATCAGTTCGCCGTCGTCGTTCGGAACAGGATCGGAGCCATCGCACATTTGCGCATAGTGCAGCCATTCTCGGGGGATCGCGGCGAGGTCCTCGACGGTCGTACTCGAACGGTCCACATGCAGCGCATCGACAAGCACGCTGCGCGCCGGGCCGTCTGCCTGCGATACGATCTCGACAGCGGCCTTCGCGTCGGGAACCGCTGTCCACGGCATGAATTCGAGACTCGCGACGATCCCGTAGTGCCCGCACAGCTCGGCAAGCCGGGCGTAGGAGTCGGTCAGCCGGGCCCGGTCCCGGTCGTCGCCGCCGACGAGGACGGCTTTCGCGCCGAGCCGCGCCCCGGCCTCGAGCAGCGGCACGTAATGGCCAGGATCGAAATCGGCTCCGATCCGGATGATTTCGAGGTCGAACACCTCGATCGGGGAATCCGCCAGTCGGCGCACGAGTTCGTCGAGCGCGGTGGGATCCTCGTGCAGTGGGTAGGCGGGGGTGCCCGGCGCGGCCGGCAGCAGCCGCAGGCCGATGGTGTCGAATCCGTGGCGTTCGGCGAGGTCGATGTGCTGCAGCGGCGGGGTGTCCAGGACGGTGAGGGCGGCGAGTCCGAGGGGTGCGGTCATTGGGAGGCTCCTGTGGTCGAGGCGAGTCGGCGGCCGGTGAGATAGCCGAAGGTCATGGCGGGGCCGAGGTTGATACCACCGGAGGGGTAGTGACCGCCCATCACGCTTGCTTGGTCCACTCCTACGGCGTAGAGGCCGTCGATGGGTTCGTCGCCGGAGTCCAGAACGCGGGACTGTGAGTCGGTGACCAGGCCGGCGAACGTACCGAAGCTGCCGGGTACCACTTTCACGGCGTAGAACGGCCCCTTCTCGAGCGGAGCCAGCGACGGGTTGGGCCACGGATTGTCGGCGTCACCCGACCGGACGTTGAACACGGTCGAGCCGCGGCCGAACTCCGGATCCTGGCCGACCCGCGCGTTCTCGTTGAAGACGGTGACGGTCTTGTCGAGCCCGTCCGGGTCGACCCCGATCTTCTCGGCGAGTTCTCTGATCGTGGCGGCGCGGGTGAGGTATCCCGATCGTAGGTACGGCCAGGTGGGGATCGGGAACGGCTTGGCCATGCCGAGGGGGTAGTACTTCATGTAGCGCGCGTCGGCGATCAACCACGAGCAGACTTCCTTCCCTTCGGGGACCTGTTCGATCATGGCGAGTGTGTAGTCGTGGTAGCCGAGCGCTTCGTTGACGAATCGGTGGCCGTTCGCCAACACGCCGATGGCGCCGGGTTTTGCGCGGTCCATGATGTGCGGGAAGACTCCCTGCTTGCCGTTGCGGTATCGGACCAGGGAGACAGGGCAGTACGCGACCGGCGAGGCGAGTGTGCGGTCCAGCCGGCCGCCGACCGATTCGCCCAGCGAGATTCCGTCTCCGGTGGTGGTCGGCGGAGTGAGGGTCCAGTGCTCACGCCCGGTAGGTGTACGCGGGAACAACTCTCTGCGCCGATCGAGATCGTGCGTGAATCCACCGGTGGCGAGGACGACCCCCTTACGGGCGACGACGGTGTATGCCCCATCGGGGCCCGTAAGGCGCACTCCGCTCACCCGACCGTCGTCGGTGTCGAGCGCGGTGGCCTCAGTGGACACCCGGAACTCGACACCGGCGTCGAGCGCCGAGCGCAACAGGCGACCGACGAGTGCGGTGCCGTTGACCAGTTGCTGACCGCGCCGTTTGGTGACGAGGTCGAACATGTGCGTGCTGACGCGGCGCGCGCAGTGCGCGAATGCCTTCGGTGACCGTGTCGAGTGCAGAAATGCCTGCAGATCCGGGCCGGCCATGATGCCCATGCCGAGGAACGAGGTCTCGTACAGCTGACGGCGCAGCAGTTTCGCGACGTCGGGGCCGAGTGTGCGCAGGCTTACCGGCTTTGGTCCGACCGAGCGGTGGCCGGTACCGGCCCCGGGGGTATCGCCGTGGATGTCGGCGATACCGGCGCCGGGCACGAACTGCAGGGCCGTACGTGTCTCGAAGAACTCGACCATCTCGGGGGCGCCGTCGAGCAGTGCATCGACTTTGTCGGCGTCGAAATTCTCGCCGAGCCGGTGTTCGAGATACGTGCGCGGCAGGGCGCGGTCTTCGTCGATTCCGTCGGCGCGTGCGAACAGGGTGCGCGGGGTCCACATCCATCCGCCGGACCATGCGGTGGCTCCGCCACACACATCGGCCTTCTCGACCACCAGGACCGACGCGCCGCCGTGAGCGGCCGCGACCGCGGTGGACAATCCGCCCGCACCGGAACCGACGACGACGACATCGAATGTGGAGGTGGGTGTTTCAGAGGTGATCATCGGTTCACTTTCATGGCGGAATGTGCGGTGGCCTGCAGGTCGACGACGCGTCCGGTGCGGGACGACTCGTAGATGCCCGCAACGATCGCAAGGGAAGCGCGGGCATCACGCCCGGTGACGGCGGGCTCACGCCCGGTGAGGACGGCATCGGCGAAGTCCTGCACCTGCAGGGTGTGGAAGTCGGCGAGACCTGCATTGACGTCGGCGACGTCCAGGTTGGCGTGGACGTCGATCGAGAATGCAGTGCCGAGCGCGAGCTGTCCAGGCACGGTCCAGATCTCGTTGACGCCTTCGCGGCCTTCGGGGAACTCGAGGACACTGGCGATCGCGCCGGTGCCGCCTATGACGGTGACTCGGTTGCCGAGGTTGTAGTTCGCGCCGGTGGTCGCGGTGATCGTCGCGGTCGCCCCGGAGGTGAACGTGACCACGGCGGACGCGCTGTCCTCGGTCTCGATGTGCGCGCCGTGGGTGTGGGTGCGGATGTGGCCGCTCACCGAGACTGCCTCACCCATGAACCACTGCAGCATGTCGATCTGGTGCACGGCCTGGGTCATGAGCACACCCCCGCCATCGGTGTCCCACTGTCCGCGCCAGGCATCCGTCGCGTAGTACTCGGACGGGCGGTGCAGGATGACCGATACCTCGCCGAGGGTCGGTGTGCCGAGCGTGCCGTCGTCGATCGCATTGCGGATCCGGCGGGCGGCGGGCCAGAAGCGGCGCTGGAACAGTACCCCGAACGTGATGTCGGCCCGGTCGGCAGCCTCGATCATCCGGTCGGCCGCAGCGACGTCCACTGCGATCGGCTTCTCGCACAGCACGTGGACGCCGGCCTCGGCGGCAGTGATGACGACCTGTTCGTGCACCGGGTGCGGCGTGCAGACAGTGCATGCGTCGATTCCGAGGGCTATCAACTCGTCGACAGTGCGGACAGCATTCGCGAGCCCGTACCTGGCGGCGAAGACCCGGGCCCGATCGAGGTCGAGGTCGGAGCAGCCGACCACCTCGACGCCGGGTATCTGCTGCAGGGCCCGCGCGTGGTTGCCCGCGATCTTGCCGCAGCCGACGATGCCGACTCTCAGAGATGCCATCAGAAGTGCTCCTCCGCTTCGACGTCGCGGGCCGCATCCTCACCGCGATCCAGCCTGTCGAGCGCCGCGAGGTCGGTGTCGGTCAGGGTGATGTCCACGGCTGCCAGGTTCTCGGCCTGGCGAACGGGATTCGCGGACCGGGCTACCGGCACCACACCCGCCGCGAGGTGCCAGGCCAACACGACCTGAGCAGCAGTCGCGCCGACCCGGGCGGCGATCTCGGTGGCCACGGGAGAGGCCAGCACGTCACCGCGGCCGAGCGGGCTCCACGACTGTGTGAACACCCCGTGCGCGTCGTTCGCCTTCCGGACCGGGATCCGGGCCAGCGACGGATCCATCTGGATCTGGTTGACGGCCGGCGCTTCTCCGGTGTCCGCGATCACCCGGTCGAGGTGATGACCGAGGAAGTTGGAGACGCCGACGTAGCGGACCAGTCCTGCGTCGCGGCACGCCAGCATTGCCTCGAAGGTCGCGGAGTACCGGTCGATCCGGGGCAACGGCCAGTGGATCAGATACAGGTCGACACGGTCGAGCCCGAGGTTCTCCAGGCTTCGCTCCAGCGCACCGCGCACGTCGCCGGACACCTGATCGTTGCCGCGAATCTTCGTGGTGACGAAGAGTTCGTCGCGGGGCAGACCTGATTCGGCCAGCGCCACACCGACGGCGTCCTCGTTCCCGTAGATGGACGCGGTGTCGATCAGCCGGTAGCCGGCCTCGATACCACTGAGCACCGACTTCGTCGCCTCCGCGCCCACCAGCGGCCAGGTGCCCAGCCCCATCGGTGGCAGCGCCGCGCGCACGGCGTCGCGGTGCGTCACTGTGGTGGTGTCGGTGGTCATGCGAGAACCTCCACGTGGGTGTGGGCAGTTGCAGTAATGCGCGCAGCGACGTCGGCGGCAGTGATATTGGCGGCGTGGATGGATCCGCCGTCTCCGCTCGCATCGCCCACACTGTGGACACCGAAGCGTGGGGTGAGCGCGCGGAGCGCAGGGAGCAGCTCGGTGCGCGGTTCGATGCCCTGGGAGACGAGCAGTTCGCCCGGCGCAGGCACTGTGTGCTCGCGACCGTTCGTGGAGATCACCGCACGATCAGCGTCGAGGCGAACGAGGATCGACGACAGGTGGGCGGTGAAATTCTCGGCCGCCGCCAGGCGTGGCAGCAGCACGATCTTGGCGCGGCGGCCGACATCGTGGGCGATGGTCTCCTGCGGGCCGATCATGACGACCTGCGTGCCCTTCTGCAGCAGGTCGTCGGCCACGGCCGCCGCTTCACGGTCGGCACCGAAGATGGTGACCGCCGCAGGTGCCGGATCCCCGGAGGCGAGAAACTCGCGCACGTCCCGCACGCGCCTTGTCTCTACCCCCGGCACATCCAGGGCGGGGCCGGTGCCGCCGGTCGCGAGGACGATCGCATCGAAGTCCTCGGCGGCCAGAGTGTGGGCGTCGACCTTGATGCCGGTGTGGCACACCACGTCCAGATCGGTGAGTTCGGCGAGATACCAGTCGACGATGCGGTGGTACTCGGGGTATTCGTGTAGGACCGAAGCCAGCGCGAAATCACCTCCGAGGGACCCTCGTTCGTCGTAGAGGTCGACGTGGTGGCCGGCCGCGGCGAGTTCGCGCGCCGCCGACAGGCCCGCCGGTCCGCCACCGATCACCGCGACCCGCACGGGTGCCGGGGCGGGGCCGGCGGGTTGCTCGAGTTCACGGCCGACCCACGGGTTGACCGAGCACGGGACGGGACCGGCGGCCAGACTGTCGATGCAGTAGTTGCACGCGATGCACGGGCGGTAACGGGTGCCTGCCAGCGCACGATTCGGGAACTCCGGGTCGGCGTGCAGAGTGCGGGCCATGCTCACGAAATCGGCCTGACCGGAGGCGATGATGTGCTCGGCAACCTCGGGGGTGCTGATGCGGCCGGCGACACCGACCGGAAGGTCGAAGTCGCGTGTGTACGGCGCGGCGTGGGGTGCCAGGAGCCCTCGGGACCATTCGCCCGGTTGGATGATCCATTGGCCCGCTTCGTAGTTGCCCGCCGATACGTCGAGGAAGTCGAGGCGACCGGTGTCGATCGCGTTGATGCGCTCGCGGGTGGTGGCTGTGTCGAGGCCACCGTCGACACCTTCGAACGCAGAGAACCGCAACCCAAGCGCCGCCCCGGGAGCCATCGCACGCACGGTGTCGATGACGCGGTTGACGAACAAGGTGGGTTCGGCCCACTTGTCGTTGCGCTTGTTGTAGGCGGGCGAGAGGAACTGGTGGATGAGATAACCGTGGCCGCCGTGCAGCGAGATCACGTCGACGCCGGCCTGTTCGCATCGCGCCGCGGCCTCGCCGAAGCATTCGATGATGTGCTCGATATCGGCGTCGTCGAGTTGCTCGGGCATCTCGCCGCCCACCACAGCACACGGAATTGGCGTGGGAGCGACAGGCACGAATCCGCTGACCACACCCTGCGCGGTGCGGCCACCGTGATTGAGTTCGACTCCGACGAGGGCACCATGGGCGTGCACCGCGTCGACCAACCGCGCGATACCGGGAATGCGGTCGTCGTCGTCGACACCCATCTGCCGGATGCGCCCTTTACCGTCCGCACGCACGTAACTGGCCTCGGTGAACACCAGCGCTGCTCCCCCAGCGGCGCGGCGTTCGAGGTAGGCGATGTACTCGTCGGTCATGCTGCCGTCGGGGGCGCAATAGTTGCGTTCCATCGGAGCCGAGACGAAGCGGTTGCGTAGCCGGACCGGGCCGAGGGCGAGGGGCTGGGCGTAGGCCGGGGCGCTCATCGGATGTCCTTCGTCGTCGTGGTCGCGGCAGCGAGGTCCCGTTGTGCGAGCAGTTCACCGAGGTGCTCACGCATGCGGTTCGCGTCCGGTGTGACGCCGGTGAGCAAGGCGAAGGTATCGGCGGCCTGGGCCACGAGCATCTGCCCGCCGTCGAGCACCGAACACCCAAGTACCGTTGCCGCAGAAAGCAATTCTGTCCTCAGGGGACGGTACACAATGTCGGCGACCCACTGGCGGGACCGCAGCTCGGCGGTATCGAACGGAGTTCCGGGGTGTCCGGTCATGCCGATCGGCGTCGCGTTCACCACCCCGCGACTCGTTCGCAAGGCTTCGGTGAGGTCTGCGGCAGCGATCGGCTCGACGGACACCGCGGGGAACGCGGTGGCTACGCGGGCACACACATCGGCAGCGCGGGCCGGGTCGACATCCGAGATCGTCAGGTCGTTCACGCCGGCTGCGCCGAGTGCGTATGCCACGGCGGAGCCTGCCCCACCCGCCCCGACGAGCAGCACCGAATCCAGCGCAGCACCTGGGAGCCCCCGCTGCAACGCTGCGAGGAATCCGCTGTGGTCAGTGTTGTGCCCGATCAACCGGCCGTCGCGGACCACGACGGTGTTGACGGCGCCGAGCAGGCGGGCATCGTCGGACAGTTCGTCGAGAGCCGGGATGACAAGCTGCTTGCAGGGATGAGTGATGTTCAGCCCGGTGTAACCCTCGTGCACGGCGGCGCGGACGAACTCGGCTGTGTGCTCGACCGGTACGGCCCGCGTGTCGAGGTCGAGCAGGTCGTAGCGGTAGTCGGTGACGCCGAGTTCGGCGGCTTCGTGTTCGTGGAGTGCGGGTGAGAGCGACGAGGCGATACCGGCACCGACGAGC
>Ga0182742_1002601_pt1 | contig 19634 bp, 17 predicted proteins | sample eDN5th37CBELigMG_FD_128880 | JGI IMG/M metagenome (GOLD analysis project Ga0182742, IMG submission 128880) | Enriched Miracle-Growth compost microbial communities from Emeryville, California, USA - eDNA 5th pass 37_C BE-Lig MG (version 2)... ... | reverse complement strand
CCGCGTTGTGGACGAGCACGTCGAGCCCGTCCGCGAAGCGCTCGGCGAGCACCGCGGGCGCGTCCTCGGCGGTGATGTCGAGCTCGATGTCGGCGTCGCGCAGGTCCAGCCGCACCACCTCGGCGCCCTCGCGCTCGAGCACGTCCGCGATCGCGGCGCCGATCCCGCGCGAGGCGCCCGTGACCAGCGCCGTGCGGCCGGCCAGCGGCACCCCCTCGCCGGCGCCGACCCGGATCACCTGGCCCGACACGTACGCCGAGCGCGGCTCGAGCAGGAACCGCAGCGTGTCGCCGATCCGCTCCTCCGCGCCCTCGGAGACGTGCACGAGGTTGACGGTCGCGCCGCGCCCGATCTCCTTGCCCAGCGAGCGCGTGAAGCCCTCCAGCGCCCGTCGCCCGTCGCCGAGCACGATCACGCGCCCCGACGGCAGGATGCGCCGCACGGTCGGGTGGAAGAAGCGGTGCAGCTCGACCAGCTCGGCGCCCGTGGCGTCGAACACGAGCGCCTTGAAGCGCTGGTCGGCCGGCGCCAGCGGGTTGAAGACGGCCGCGCCGAGCCCCGCCGCGGCGGCGTGCTCGCGGACGGGGTCGTCGAGCGCGGTCGCCGCGTCCACCCCCATCGCCGCCAGCACCGACGCCGCCGAGCGCGCGACGCGCCCCGCGCCGCCGAGCAGCACGCGGCCGCGGAACGGCCCTTCGCGCTCGAGCGCGACGGGCTGCGGCAGCCCGACCCGCTTGGCCACGCCGCCCGCGACGGGCAGCCGCACCAGCCGTGCGTAGCGATCGCTCATGCCGCGCCCTCCAGGATCGCCACGACGCCCTGGCCTCCCGCGGCGCAGATCGAGATCACGCCGCGCCCGCCGCCGCGCTCGTGCAGCGCCTTGGCCAGCGTCGCCACGATCCGCCCGCCCGTGGCCGCGAACGGGTGGCCCGCGGCCAGCGAGCCGCCGTTGACGTTCAGCCGCGACCGGTCGATCTCGCCGACCGCCGCGTCGCGGCCCAGCCGCTCGCGCGCGAACACCGGGTCGCGCCAGGCGGCGAGCGTCGCCAGCACCTGCGAGGCGAACGCCTCGTGGATCTCGTAGAGGTCGAAGTCCGCCAACCCCAGCCCGGCGCGGTCCAGCAGCGCGGGCAGCGCGTACGCGGGCGCCATCAGCAGCCCCTCGCCCTTGTGCACGTGGTCGACCGCGGCGGTCTGCGCGTCGACGAAGTACGCCAGCACGGGCAGCCCGCGCTCGGCCGCCCACTCCTCCGAGGCCAGCAGCACCGTGGACGCGCCGTCGGTGAGCGGCGTCGAGTTGCCCGCGGTCATCGTGTCGCCGAAGACCGGCTTGAGCTTGGCCAGCTTCTCCAGGCTCGTGTCCGGCCGCAGGTTCTGGTCGCGCTCGAGCCCGAGGTAGGGCGTGATCAGGTCCGCGTAGAAGCCGCGCTCGTAGGCCGCGGCCATGTTGCGGTGCGAGGCGACCGCGAGCTCGTCCTGCTCCAGGCGCGTGATCCCCCACTCGGCCGCGGTCCTGGCCGCGTGCTCGCCCATCGAGAGCCCGGTGCGCGGCTCGGCGTTGCGCGGGATCTCGGGCACGACCTGCCCCGGCCGCAGCCGCGTCAGCGTGCGCGCCCGGGCCGCCAGCGACTTCGCGCGCTGCAGGTCGAGCAGGATCTGCCGCAGGTCCTCGTTGACCGCGATCGGCGCGTCCGAGGCGGTGTCGACGCCGCCCGCGACGCCCACGTCGATCTGGCCCAGCGCGATCTTGTTGGCGACCGTGATCACGGTCTCCAACCCGGTGCCGCACGCCTGCTGGAGGTCGTAGGCCGGCGTCTCGGGCGCCAGCCGCGACCCGAGCACGGACTCGCGCGTGAGGTCGCGGTCGCGCGCGTGCTTGAGCACGGCGCCCGCGACGACCTCGCCGAGCCGCTCGCCTTCGAGCGAGAAGCGCTCGACGAGCCCGTCGAGCACCGCGGTCAGCATGTCCTGGTCGGACGCGTGCGCGTAGGCGCCGTTGGAGCGTGCGAACGGGATCCGGTTGCCGCCGATGATGGCGACGCGTCGTGGCTTCATCTCGTCCTCAATCCGGGTTCGATGGTGCGGATCAGCAGCTCGGCGGTGCGCTCGGCGGACAGCTCGCCCGTGCGCAGCCACCAGCGCCCGAGCGCCTCGGCGGCGCCCAGGATCGCGATCGAGAGCGGCTCGACGGCGCGGCTCTCGGACGGGATCGACGCCGTCACGAGCGCCTCCATGCGGGCACGATAGGCCGCCACGCTGGCGGCGATCGCGCCGCCCGCGGGCAGCGTCTCGTCGTGCAGCAGCCGCCAGGCGTCGACGTCGGCGTCGAGGAACGCGTAGAACGCGTGGATGCCGGCGCGCAGCGCGCCCGCGGCGTCCTCGGCGCCCTGGATCGCGGTCACGACCGCGTCCAGCAGGGCCTCCGCGGCGGGCTCCATGCAGGCCAGGAAGAGCTGCTCCTTGTTGCCGTAGTACGTGTAGAGCAGCGGCTTGGTCACGCCGACCGCGGCCGCGACCTCGTCCATGGTCACGTCGGCGTACCCGCGCGCCGCGAACAGCGCGCGGGCCGACTCGAGCATCTGCCGCTCGCGCTCGGCGCGCGGCAGCCGCGTCCTCATGCCGCGACTGCGTGCCGCGCGCCGCCGAGCACGTTCTCGGGCACGCCGAACGCCTCCACGAGCGACGCGGCATCCGGCCGCAGCTCGGCGCAGAGCGCGTTGACCGCCTTCACGACGGCCTTGGCGTGCCCGCCTGACAAGCGTCCGTGCTCCAGGAAGTAGGCGCGCTCGTCCTCGATCACGGAGAGCGCGTAGAGGGTGCGCAGGCGCTCGACCGCAGGGTCGTCCGGGAACGACTCGAGCACGACCAGGTCGACCCACGAGCGCGCGACCTCGACGACGTGGTCCTGGCAGTCGACGAGCACCGTGAACGGGTCGGCGCCGGAGTCCATCCCGCGCTTGAGCCGGCGGGCGGCGCTCCCGAGCAGGTGCTCATGGCGCCAGCGGAACAGGTCGAGTTGCGTGTCGCGCTCGTACAGGTCGCCGACCTTGCGGACCGGGGCGCGCTCGGCGATCGCGCCCAGCGCCTGCCCGGCGACGAAGAACGCCAGCCCGAGCGGGTCCAGCTCGCCGAAGGCGTCCTTGTAGTCCGACAGCAGGTTCTTGGCCGCCAGCTGCAGCAGCACGGTGTTGTCGCCCTCGAAGGTGGTGAAGACGTCGGTGTCGGCCTTCAGCGCCGCGAAGCGGCTCGAGCGCATGTAGCCCGCGCCGCCGCAGGCCTCGCGGCAGGCCTGGATCGTCTGCGTGGTGTGCCAGGTGGAGACCGCCTTCACGCCCGCGGCGAGCGTCTCGAGCTTGCGCCGCGCGCGCTCCTCGTCGGCGTCGAAGGTCGCCTCCATCTCGGCCACCAGCCGCTGCTGCGCGAACGCCAGCGCGTACGTGCGCGCGAGCGGGATCAGCAGCCGCCGCTGGTGCGTGCGGTAGTCGAGCAGCAGCGCCTCCTCGGCGCCGGGCGGGCCGAACTGGCGCCGCTCCAGGCCGTGCCGGACCGCGATCGTCAGCGCGACCTTGGCGGCGCTGACCGCCGCGCCCGAGATGCTGATGCGGCCTTGGATCAGCGTCGCGAGCATCGTGAAGAAGCGCCGCGTCGGGTTCTCGATCGCCGAGTAGTAGGTGCCGTCGGCGTCCACGGTCGCGTAGCGGTCGAGCAGGTTCTCGCGCGGGACGCGCACCTGGTCGAACCAGATCCGCCCGTTGTCGACGCCGTTGAGGCCGAGCTTGGGCCCGCAGTCCTCGATCCGGACGCCGTCGAGCGTCTCGCCGTCGGCGTCGCGCAACGGCACCAGCAGCGCGTGCACGCCGCGCGGCTCGCCGCCGGCGATCAGTTGCGCGAACACGACCGCCATGCGCCCGTCGCGCGCGGCGTTGCCGATGTAGTCCTTGGCGGCGCCGTCGTGCGGCGTGTGGACGACGAACTCCTCGCGCTCCGGGTCGTAGGTCGCGGTCGTCTCCAGCGCCTGCACGTTGGAGCCGTGGCCGGTCTCGGTCATCGCGAAGCAGCCGGGCAGCGCCAGCGACCCGACGTCGCGCAGGTAGCGCTCGTGGTGGCGCTCCGTGCCGAGGTGCAGGATCGCGCCGCCGAAGAGGCCGAACTGGACGCCGCACTTGACCAGCAGCGAGAGGTCGCCCATGGCCAGCGTCTCGAACCCGGTGACCATCGCCCCCGGGGCGTCCTGGCCGCCGTACTCGACGGGGTAGCCCATCGCGGTGTCGCCCTCGGAGGCCAGCTCGCGCGCCCACTCGAGCACGCGCTCGCGGTACTCCTCGAGCGGCAGGTCGTCGGCGGGCTCGTTGCCCGGCTGGGAGAGCCACCACCGCACCCGGTCGCGGGTCTCGGGGAAGCGTCCGTCGAGCAACGCCCGCAGCGTCTCAGTCGTGCCCATACGTCGAGGCTACCCGGGTATAAATTAAAGTTGTCCGCTGTGTGACCACTTCCACCCTCAAGGCGGCCCTGGGTGAGGCCGATAGGAGCCGTGGATGCGCTGGTCCCTCCTCGTCGTAACGTCCGCCCTCGCCGCGTGCGCGCCTTCGGTCGCCCACGCCGCGGAGGGCGACATCATCGTCCAGCGCGCTCCGGGCGCCGACCGCCAGGAGGTCCGCCGCGACGCCGGCGTCAAGCTCGTCACGACGCTGCCGCTGGAGCGCACCGAGGTCGTCGAGCCCGCCCGGGGCGAGTCCGTCGACTCCGCGCTCGCGGCGCTCAACGCCGACCCCGGCGTCGTCTACGCCGAGCCCGACCGCGAGGTTTCGATCTCCAGGATGCCGTCCGACGGCCTCTTCGGCTCGCTGTGGGGCCTGCGCAACACCGGTCAGAACTACGGCCTGGCGGGCGCCGACATCGATGCGTCGCTCGCGTGGGACCACACGGACGGCTCCGGCATCACCGTCGCCGTCGTCGACACCGGCGTCAGCTTCTCGCACCCGGACCTCGCCGGCCAGCTGACCGGCAACCCGGCCGAGATCAACGGCCGCCCGTTCGTCGACGACGACCGCAACGGCTTCGTCGACGACTACCGCGGCTGGGACTTCTACTCGCGCGACAACCTCCCCCAGGACGGCAGCGGCCACGGCACGCACGTCGCGGGCACGATCGCCGCCGAGGGCTTCAACGGCGGCGTGATCGGCGTGGCCCCGGGCGCGAAGCTGATCCCGCTGCGGGTGCTCGGCAACAACGGCACCGGGTACATGAGCACGCTGGCGGCGGCGTTCCAGTACGCCGGCGAGCTCGGCGTGCGGATCGTCAACGCCTCGCTCGGCGGCGGCTACTCACGCGCCGTCCAGGAGGCGATCGCCGCCCACCCGAAGACACTGTTCGTGGTCGCCGCCGGCAACGACGCCGCCAACGCCGACACCAGCGGCACCGCCTATCCCTGCCGCCTGCCGGAGCCCAACATCGTCTGCGTCGGCGCGAGCACCAACCGCGACGCGCCGGCCGCGTTCTCCAACTACGGCAAGGGCGCCGTCGACCTGTTCGCGCCCGGCGTCGACATCGTGTCGGCCTACAAGGCGCCGTGGAACTACGCGTCCGACAGCGGCACCTCGATGGCCGCGCCCCACGTCGCCGGCGCCGCCGCGCTCGCGCTCGCGCTGCGGCCCGACGCCTCGGCCTCCTTCCTACGCTGGTCGCTGCTCGCCTCGGCCGACGCGCGCCCCGCGCTCGCCGGGCTGTCGGCCACGGGCGGGCGCCTGAACGCCAACCGTGCCGTGGCCGCGATCCGCGGCGAGGAGCCCAAGGCCGCGGCGCCGGCCCCGACGCCGACGCCGGTGGTCACGCCGCCGCCCGCGCCCCCGGCCACGGCCCCGGCGCCGCCCGCCCCCGCGCCGCCGCAGGCCACGCCGCCCGCGCCGGCCCCGGAGGCCGCGCCCGCGAAGCTGGCGATCACCAAGCTCGCGGTCCGCAAGCACAAGCTCTCGTTCCGGCTCTCGCACGCGAGCAAGGTCAAGGTGACCGTCACGCGCGGCCGCAAGCGCATCAAGAGCTGGACCGTCCGCGGCCGCGCCGGCGCCAACACGGTCAAGCTGCGGTCCTCGCGCAAGCGGGGCTCCTACCGGGTCACGGTCGCCGCCGGCTCGGTCTCGCGCTCGCGCGCGTTCAAGCTTCGCTGACGCGGATTAGATATGCCACAATCCGTGGCGTGGCCGAGCTAACTCGCCGCGGGCTGATCGCCGGAGGGCTCGCCGGGACCGCGCTCCTGCACGCCGCGACGGCCGGCGGCCACCAGCGCGGCAACGGCCATCACGGCGACGGCGGGCACGCGAACTTCCGCGACCACGTCGCCGTCGACCACGCCGCCAACGGCTTCGACCCGCACGCGCTCGTGCGCGACTTCGACCGGGGCCGGACGCGCCGGCTGCCGAACGGGCGCGTCCTGCGCGAGTGGACGCTGGACGCGGTCGACAAGGAGATCGAGGTCATGCCGGGCGTCAAGTTCGCCGCCTGGACCTACAACGGCCGCATCCCCGGGCCGACGCTGCGCGCGCGGGAGGGTGAGCGGCTGCGGATCACCTTCAACAACGCCTCCCGGCACGCGCACACGATCCACTTCCACGGCATCCATCCGGCCGAGATGGACGGCGTGCCCGGGATCGGCGCGGGCGAGATCCCGCCCGGCGGGAGCACGGTCTACGAGTTCGACGCGCTGCCGGCCGGGCTGCACCTCTACCACTGCCACGTGCGGCCGCTGGCCGAGCACATCGCCAAGGGCCTGTACGGCGCGTTCATCGTCGACCCGGCCGGCGGGCGCGAGGACGCCGACGAGCTCGTGATGGTGATGAACGGGTTCGACACCAACTTCGACCGCGCGAACGAGGTCTACGCCGCCAACACGATCGCCTTCGCCTACATGGACCGGCCGATCGCCGTGCGGCTGGGCGAGCTGGTCCGGGTCTACATCGTCAACGTGCTCGAGTACGACCTGGTCAACTCGTTCCACCTGCACGGGAACCTCTTCGACTACTTCCCGACGGGCACGTCGATGACGCCGGCCGAGTACACCGACACCGTGATGCTCTGCCAGGGCCAGCGCGGGATCGCCGAGTGGCGCTTCGAGTACCCCGGCCGGTACATGTTCCACGCGCACCAGTCCGAGTTCACCGAGCTCGGCTGGCAGGGGATCTTCGAGGTGGCGTGATGGGCGCCGCGACCCGCGGCGTGCGCGTGCCGGCCTGGGTGCTGGCGCTCGTGCCGCTGCTGCTGGTCGCCGGCGCGATCGCGCTGTTCGCGGCGCTCGACGCGCCCGGGCTCGGCGAGCGGGTCGGTCCGCCGGCCGAGGAGCTGGCCGTCGAGCGCACCGTGCTCGAGCCCGGCGTGATCGAGCTGACGCTACGCAACGACGGCCCGGACGCGGTGACGGTCGCGCAGGCCATCGTCAACGACGCGTTCGCGCAGTTCAGCGGCGCCGAGGAGCCGATCGGGCGGCTGCAGACCGCGACCGTGCGCATCCAGCAGCCGTGGGTCGAGGGCGAGGCCTACGAGGTCGCGCTCGTCACCTCCACGGGCGGGACGGTCGTGCACGAGATCCCGGTCGCGGTCGAGACCCCGGTGGCCGACGCGAGCTTCTACGGGCTGATGGCGCTGCTCGGCGTCTACGTGGGCGTGATCCCGGTCGCGATCGGGATGCTGTGGCTGCCGTGGCTGCGGCGGATCCCGCCCGCGTGGCTGCGCGCGCTGATGGGGCTGACGGTCGGGCTGCTGGCCTTCCTGGCGGTGGACGCCGCCTTCGAGGGCTTCGAGCTGGCCGGCGAGGGCTCGCAGGCCTTCGGCGGCGCCGCGCTCGTCTTCGTCGGCGCGGGCGTGGCCTACCTGCTGCTGGCCGGCGTCTCGGCGTGGCTGTCGCGCAAGGCCGCCGGCGCGACCGGGTTCACGCTCGCGCTGCTGATCGCGATCGGCATCGGGCTGCACAACCTCGGCGAGGGCGTGGCGATCGGCGCCGCGTACTCGGCGGGCGCGCTGGCGCTGGGCGCGTTCCTGGTGATCGGCTTCGCGCTGCACAACACGACCGAGGGCCTGGCGATCGTCGCGCCGGTCGCGCACGGGAGGGCGTCGCTGTGGCGCCTGGCCGCGCTCGGGCTGATCGCGGGCGCGCCCGCGGTGCTCGGCGCGTGGATCGGCGCGGGCGCCTACAACGCCTCGATCGCCGCGTTCCTGTTCGGCTTCGGGGCGGGGGCGATCGTCCAGGTCGTCGTCACGCTCCTACCCTCCTTGCGTGATGATGAGGGCCGCGTTCTGCATCCGGGTGCCGTGACCGGCATCCTTGGTGGCATGGCAGTCATGTTCCTGACGGGCCTGTTGGTGGCCGCCTGATGGCCGCTGCCGAGCGCCAGCGTCCGTCCGAGGCGATCGAGGACTACGCGAAGGCGATCTACTCCCTGGCCCGCCAGGGGGACGGGACCGTGGCGACCAACGCGCTGGCGGAGCGGCTGGGCGTGACGCCCGCGTCGGTCTCCGCGATGGTCAAGAAGCTGCACGAGCGCGGCCTGGTCGAGCACGTCCGCTACAAGGGCGTCGCGCTGACGCCGGCGGGCGAGCGCGTCGCGCTGGAGATCATGCGCCACCACCGGCTGCTGGAGACCTACCTGGCCGAGCACCTCGGCGTGCCGTGGGACCGCGTGCACGAGGAGGCCGAGGCGCTCGAGCACGTCCTCTCGGAGTACCTGGAGGCGCGGATCGCGGCCAAGCTCGGCCACCCCACGCACGACCCGCACGGGGACCCGATCCCGAGCGCGTCGCTGGAGATCGAGGAGGACGACAGCACGCGGCTGTCCGAGCTCGAGGCGGGCGACCGCGGGCGCTTCGTGCGCGTGTCGGACTCCGATCCCGCGATGCTGCGCTACCTCGACGAGCGCGGCGTGGCGCTCGGCGGCGAGCTCGAGGTGCTCGAGCGCCAGCCGTTCGACGGGCCGCTGACCGTGCGCTTCGGCGACCAGCTGCACGTGCTGGGCGGGACGCTGGCGCGCGCGATGCGCGTCGAGCGCTACTCGTAGTACGGCTACCCGCCCGGGTGTCCGTAAGGCGACCACCACTTGCGTAGATACCCAAGGGGGGTATAGTTCGGCGCGCGGTTGCCGATACCCCCTAGTAGTATCCTGTGACGAGGTGGTCCCTATGACTCTCATCTATCGCGTTGACGGCATGAGCTGCGAGCACTGCAAGGCCGCCGTGACCGGCGAGGTCGGCGAGGTCGCCGGCGTCCAGTCGGTCGAGGTGGACCTCGACAGCAAGCTCGTGCGCGTGACCGGCGCCGACATCGACGACGCCGCGGTGGTCGCGGCGATCGACGAGGCCGGCTACGACGCGGTGCCCGCGTGAGCACGCCGCTCAAGCTCGCCGGCTTCGCCGCCGTGCTGGTGCTCGCGTTCGGCCTCGCTGCGGTCGCCGGCGGCGCCGTCGGACCCGACCGGTCCGACGACGCCGCCGAGCGCGCCGATACCCCTGCGGGGCATGGCGCCGAGGAGCCCGAGGGCCACGGGACCGAGGCCGACCCGGTGCGCGGGCTCGCCGTCGCCGACGACGGCCTGCGGCTCGAGCTCGCCGACACCGAGCTCCCGCGCGGCCGCGCCGCCACGCTGCGCTTCACGATCCGCGAGGGCGACGGCGCCGTGCGCGACTTCGAGGTCGAGCACGAGAAGCGGATGCACCTGATCGTCGTGCGCCGCGACGGCACGGGCTTCCAGCACCTGCACCCGAAGCTGGAGGCCGACGGCACCTGGAGTACCCCCGTCACGCTGCCGGAGGCCGGCGCCTACCGCGTCTTCGCCGACTTCAAGCGCGCGGGCGAGGCGCGCACGCTGGCCGCCGACCTCGTCGTCGACGGCGACGCGGACTACCGCGCGCTGCCCGCGCCCTCGACCACGGACACCACCGACGGCTACGAGGTCGAGCTCGACCAGCAGGGCGAGACGCTGGCCTTCACGATCACGCGCGACGGCAAGCCCGTCACCCCCGAGCCCTACCTCGGCGCGGGCGGCCACCTGGTCGCGCTGCGCGAGGGCGACCTCGCCTACCTGCACGTCCACCCGACCGGCGAGGGCGTCGAGTTCGAGACCGAGCTCGATACCGCCCACCGGTATCGCCTGTACCTGCAGTTCAAGCACGAGGGCCGCGTCCACACCGCGGAGTTCACGCGATGAGCACCCAGATCGAGCTCCCCATCACCGGCATGACGTGCGCCTCGTGCGCGAACCGGATCGAGCGCAAGCTGAACAAGCTCGAGGGCGTCAGCGCGACCGTCAACTACGCCACCGAGAAGGCGACCGTCTCCTATGACCCGGAGGCGGTCGAGCCGGCCGCGCTGGTCGGCGCCGTCGAGGCCGCGGGCTACCACGCCGTGCTGCCGACCGAGCAGCCCGCGGCGCCCGAGGAGGCCGACGAGACCGCGCCGCTGCGCCAGCGGCTGATCATCTCCGCGCTGCTGTCGCTGCCGGTGCTGCTGGTCTCGATGATCCCGGCGCTGCAGTTCGACAACTGGCAGTGGCTGGCGCTCAACCTGGCGACCCCGGTCGTGGTCTGGGGCGCGTGGCCGTTCCACCGCGCGGCGTGGCTGAACCTGCGCCACGCCACGGCCACGATGGACACGCTGATCAGCGTCGGCGTGCTCTCCGCCTGGCTGTGGTCGCTGTACGCGCTGATCTTCGGCGACGCCGGCATGGCCGACATGCGGATGGGCTTCGACCTGATCCCCGAGCAGGGCGCCGGCTCGTCGGAGATCTACCTGGAGACGGCCGCGGTCGTCACCACGTTCATCCTCGCCGGCCGCTACTTCGAGGCGCGCGCCAAGCGCCGCGCGGGCGCGGCGCTGAAGGCGCTGCTCGAGCTCGGCGCCAAGGAGGTCTCGCTGCTGGACGGCCGCGTCATCCCGGTCGAGCAGCTCGCGGTGGGCGACCGCTTCGTGGTGCGCCCGGGCGAGAAGGTCGCGACCGACGGCGTCGTCGAAGAGGGCCGCTCGGCGGTCGACATGTCGCTGCTGACGGGCGAGTCGGTGCCGGTCGAGGTCGGCCCGGGCTCGGAGGTCGCGGGCGCGACCGTCAACGCCGGCGGGCGGCTGGTCGTGCGCGCGACCAAGGTCGGCTCCGACACGGCGCTGGCGCAGATCGCGCGCCTGGTCACCGCCGCCCAGAGCGGCAAGGCCCCGGTCCAGCGGCTGGCCGACCGCGTCTCGGGCGTGTTCGTCCCGGTCGTGATCGCGCTCGCCGTCGCGACGCTCGGCTTCTGGCTGGGCACGGGCGAGAGCGCGACGTTCGCCTTCACCGCGGCCGTCGCCGTGCTGATCATCGCCTGCCCGTGCGCGCTCGGCCTCGCGACCCCGGTCGCGCTGATGGTCGGCACGGGCCGCGGCGCGCAGCTCGGCCTGCTGATCAAGGGGCCGGAGATCCTGGAGTCCACCCGCCGCGTCGACACGATCGTGCTCGACAAGACCGGCACGGTCACGACGGGCCGCATGACGCTCGTCGACGTCGTCGTCGACGGGGTCACCCGCGAGGAGGCGCTGCGGATCGTGGGCTCGCTCGAGCACGCCTCCGAGCACCCGATCGCGCGCGCGATCGCCGCCGAGGCGCCGGAGCTGCTGCCGGTCGAGTCGTTCACCAACCGCGAAGGGCTGGGCGTCGAGGGCGTCGTCGGCGGGCACGCCGTGATCGCGGGCCGGCCCGCGCTGCTGGCCGACTGGTCGCTGCACCTGCCGCCCGCGCTCGACCGCGCCCGGCGCGAGGCCGAGTCGCGCGGGCAGACCGCGATCGCCGCGGGCTGGGACGGTGAGCCGCGCGCGATCTTCGTCGTCGCCGACACCGTCAAGCCGACCTCGGCGGAGGCCGTCGCGTCGCTGCGCGAGCTCGGCCTGCGCCCGGTGCTGCTGACCGGCGACAACGAGACCACGGCGCGCGCCGTCGCCGCCGAGGTCGGGATCGACGAGGTGATCGCCGAGGTCCTGCCCTCCGACAAGGCCGAGGTCGTCAAGCGCCTGCAGGCCGAGGGCCGGGTCGTGGCGATGGTCGGCGACGGCGTCAACGACGCGCCCGCGCTGGCCCAGGCCGACCTCGGCCTGGCGATCGGCACCGGCACCGACGTCGCGATCGAGGCCTCCGACCTCACGCTCGTCTCCGGCGACCTGCGCGCCGCGGCCAGCGCGATCCGGCTGAGCCGCGCCACGCTGCGAACGATCAAGCAGAACCTGGGCTGGGCCTTCGGCTACAACGTGGCCGCGATCCCGCTCGCCGCCGCCGGGTTCCTGAACCCGGTGATCGCGGGCGCGGCGATGGCGCTCTCGAGCCTGTCGGTGGTCGCGAACGCCCTGCGCCTGCGGCGCTTCGCCGGCTGACGTACCCTGCGGCCGTGATCACCAGCGAGCAGAGCGTCGAGTGGCGGCTCACGGTCCCGCCGGAGCGCGCGCGGGCGCGGCTCGAGGCCGCGTTCGCGCAGCTGAAGTTCCCGGCCACCAGCCACGGGGACACGCTGCACGCCAGCGCGCCGCGGGCGTACCGCAAGAACCGCTGGGCGGCCGAGATCGACATCGAGCTGCGGCCCGCGGGCGACCGCGAGGCGATCGCGGTCTGCCGCGTCGACATGGCCGGCAACAAGCACCTCGACATCGTGGAGGAGATCGCCGCGGCCGCCGGCGAGGACCTCTTCGACGACCGCGGGCTGGCCGCGGCGGAGCTCGACGGCAAGGAGCGGCGCCTGCTCGGGCACGTGCTGCTCGGCGACGAGCGGATCGTGGCCCTGGGGCGCGGGACGTCCAAGAACCGGCGGGTCGTGGTCGTGCTCACGAACCGGCGGCTGTTCCGGTTCGACAAGGGCATGGGCGCGCGGGCGGTCGACGAGCTCGCGCTGGACGCGGTCGAGTCGGTGGAGCGCGCCGACGCGCGCCTGCGCGTGCGAGGGGCGGGCGAGGCGCGCGAGTTCGAGCTCGGCTCGCCGGATCAGGCCGAGGCGTTCGCCCGCGGGTTCCGCGATCTGCGGCCGGGCGTGGAGGATCCGCTCGGGCGGCTCGAGCGGCTCGCTGCCCTGCGTCAGTCGGGCGCGATCACCGACGCGGAGTTCGAGCGCCTGAAGGGCGAGATCATCGGGCGCTGACGCGCGCGGCGATCGCGTCGAGGACGAGCTCGAGGCCGCCGGCGAAGCGGGCGTCGTCGTCGCGGGGCTCGGCGTGCGCCGCGGCTCTGAGCGCGGGGTAGGCGTCCGGGTCGGCCTGCTCGAGCGCGCGTGCGAAGCCCTCCCAGCGCGCGGGGGCGGTCGCGGTCGTCTGACGGCCGGCGCTGCCGAGCACGTAGGTGAGGAAGACGTCGTAGGCGTCCTGCGCGTCGCCGGGCTCGAGGCCGGCGTCGGCGAGCGCGGCCAGGATCGCGTCGGCCAGGCGCAGCGCCTGCGGGCCCGTGCTGCCCGAGCGCAGCAGGAGGTCGGCGAGGCCGCGGTGCGCCAGCGCGACGGCCCGGATCTCGGCCCCGAGCCCGGTCAGCCGTGTCCGCCAGTCGCCGTCGGGGGTGGTGCGGATGCCGGCCGCGAGGTGCTCGATCAGCAGCGCCAGCAGGCCCTCGCGCGAGCCGCCGGCGTGATGGGTGACCGTCGTCGGCCAGACGCCGATGCGGGCGGCCACGCGCCTGACGCTCAGCGCCTCGAGGCCGTCGGCGGCCACCAGCTCGGCCGCCGCCGCCGCGACGGTCTCCCGCGTGACACCACGGTGAGCGGTCGCGGCCGGTTCGCGCATGGCCTCGCTATCGTACCCTCTTGTACGCTGCACAAGAAAGGATGGGACGATGACCAAGACGCGCTCCGCCGTCGCGTTCATGTCCGCGGGGCTCGGGCTCACCATCGCCGCGGCGCTCGTCGCCTTCGCCTCCCCGGGCGTGCTGGAAGACCACATCCGTGCCGGCTATCCGAGCTACGGCCAGGACCGCATCGACGAGGCCGGCACCGCCTGGCTGATCGTGCTGTCCGTGATCGCCGGCGCCGGCGCCGGCGGCTGGCTGGCGGCGATCTGGGCCGTCCGGGCGGGCAAGCCCTGGGCGCCCCTGGCGGTGACGGCGCTGTTCGTGCTCGGCACGACCGTCGCCCTCACCGCCGCGCTGATCAGGGACACCTCCGGGGACACCGGGCTGCCGCCGCTGCTGGGCTGGGCCGGGGTCGCTCCGTGCCTGGCGGGGCTGCTCGCCGTCGTGGCGCTGTGGCGTCAGCGGGGGTGGGCGCTGAGCCAGGCGACGTAGTCGGCCGCCGAGCGCTCGACGTCGTACTCGGGCCGGAACCCCGTGTCCGCCTGCAGCCGCGTGATGTCCAGGTGGGCGTCCGGCGGGCGGTCGGGGTTGCGGCCCTCGGGCAGCGTGAGGTTCGCCTCGGGGGCGGCGGCGTTGAGCGCGTCGACGACCTCGCGGTAGCGGACGAGCCGGCCGCTCGAGACGTTGTAGATGCGGTGCTCGAGCCGCTCGGCGAGCATCAGCTGCGCGATCGCCCGGCCGCAGTCCTTGACGTAGCAGAGGTCGGTCGCGTCCTCGGCGTACGCGGGCTGGGTCAGCTCGGGCGGCGTCCCCCAGGCCGCGGCGGCGGCCAGGCCGGGCAGCGGGGTGAACGGGTTGTCGGGCGGGCCGAGCGGACCCCAGATCGTGCCGATCCGCAGCGCGACGGTCTCGAAGCCGGCGCTGTCGCCGGCCAGGGCCGCGAACAGCTCGGCGGTCTTCTTCATCACGAGGATCTGGTGGGGCGCGACCGCGGGCAGCGGGAGCTCCTCGCGCAGGAGCGTGTCGGCGACGCCGGCGTAGGCGCCGATCGTGCTGGCGACGGCGAACCGGCGCACGCCCCAGGCGCGCGCCGCCGCGAGCGCGTTCAGCAGCCCCGCGGTGTCGGCGCGCAGGTAGGCGATCGGGTCGGGGTGGTCGTAGCGCGCGGCGGCGAGGTGGACGATGCCGGTGATGTCGTGGCGGGCGCCGAGGGCGTGGAAGGCCGCCTCGTCGGTGGTGTCGAGCGGTTCGACGATGACCTCGTCCGCGAGGAACTCGGGCACGTCCGTGGAGCGGTGCGCGGTGACGACGACGGTCTCGCCGAGGTCCAGCAGGGCGCGCGCGGTGTGCGAGCCGATCGAGCCCAGGCCGCCGGTGATCAGGATCATTCGCTGTCTCCCTTTGCTCAGAAGGTGCGCGCCCAGGCGCGCTCGGGCTCGACCAGGAACGCCACCCGGTCGGTGCGGAGCGGGTAGGGGGCGCCGATGTACTTGTGCGAGATGCGGTCGATGACCGCCCAGCCGGCGTCGCCGTCGAGGATCTCGGTCACGCGTCCGCGGACCTGGGCCATCACGTTCGGCTTGCCCTCCTCGGTGATCGAGATCGACACGCGCGGGTCGCGGCGGAGGTTGCGGCCCTTGACCGAGTCCGGCGAGCTCAGGAACGCGATCTTGTCGCCCTCGACGCCGATCCACAGCGGCACGCTGTGCGGGGCGCCGTCCTCCATCAGGGTCGCGACGTGGGCGGTGTTGGGGCCGTCGAGGAGGGCCCTGACGTCGTCCGGCAGCTCTGTGGGGCTCGGGGCTCGTGGGGCGGGGGTGACGTCGTATTCGGCGACCTCGGCGTGGCGGATAGCGGCGCGCTGCTCGCCGGTGGGGCCGCTGCCGCGGAAGGCCTCGAGCGCCGCGCGCGAGCTCCAGCGCTCGTAGACGTCGACGCGCGCGGGGTCGAGCAGGTCGGGCGTGAGCGCGTAGTCCAGGCAGCCGTCCGTGTTGCGCGCGCGTTCGACGACGGGCGCGCAGGACTCCAGGTAGGCGTCGCGCTGGTCGACGATCAGGTGTCCGGCGACGATCAGCACGGTCTCGTTCCTTTCTGCGGTTGCGGCATGAGAGCTACAGACGACGCGGGCGCCGGAAACTCATCGCTTGCCCGCGGGTCGGCCGCTCCGTAGCATCGCGCCACCCGATGCCCGAACGCGTCCACGAGCCGGCGCCCGTTGCCGCGCCGACGGTCCAGCCTGCCGTCGCCCCGGCGCCCGTCGCCGGGTTCGGCCCGGCGCAGGTGCTGGCGCTGCAGCGCTCGGCCGGCAACGCGGCCACGACGCGCTACCTGCGCCGCCAGGCCGCGGGCGCGGCCGCCCCGCCCGCGGGGCCGGTAGGCGCCGACGCGTTGGAGGGCAAGATCGAGCCGCCGGCGGCGCGCAACAACGCCAAGCTCACGGCGCGCCCGCAGAAGGTCGGCGGGCTGGACGCCGTGATCGTCGAGAGCGACATCGTCGACCTCAAGGGCCAGGTCACGGCCAAGGAGACCGACCCCGCCAACCCGGGCCAGGCGATCGAGCCCGAGGTGCGCGTCGGGTTCGTCCAGACCGTCGAGCAGGTCGGGCGCATCGGCAAGTACACCGACGACGGCACGCCCACCGGCAAGCCCTACGCCGAGGTCCGCCCGTACCTGAAGCCCGGCACCCGCGACGTCCAGGGCCAGCGCTCCGCCGCGGGCGCCCCCGCGACCGACAAGGCCACGCCGCCGTTCTACGACGCCTACCAGACGCTCAACCACCGCGGCCAGACGCGCGAGCTGGAGAGCATGGACCGGCTCTCCCAGCCCTTCGAGACCGAGCTCCACGGCGGCAAGGGCAAGCTGGCCTCGATCGCCGGCACCGACCGCTTCCGCACCTCCGTCGCCGCCCACCAGCCGCCCGGCGCGCCGATCCACCTCGACGCCGCCGAGTGGAGCCAGGACTGGTCGATGGTCATCGACCCGGCCACCCACACCGGCACCGGCGCCGTCCCCAGCGCCCACGCGTTCAAGGGCCAGCTCGCCGCGCTCGGCTTCCCGACCGGCGCCGCCAACCGCGACCAGATCACCTGGACCGCGGCCAAGGACCCCGCCGCGCTCGCCCAGCTCTCCCACGGCGAGCTCCTCCGCGCCCTCCCGCTCGCCCGCGAGCAGGACGGCGCGGTCTACGAGGCGATGGCCAAGCGCCTGCGCGACGAGAACCCGAAGCTGCGCTTCAAGCTCGAGTGCACCGACGACGGCGCGCTGTTCAGCGACGTCGCGGTCACCTTCCGCGTCACCGGCGTCCGCGGCCCGGCCACCCGCCAGGCCAAGCTCGGCAGCGGCCCCACCGCCACCAGCACGGCCGAGTTCGCGTTCGGCATCCTCGACTTCTTCGACCCCAACGACGTCACCTTCAAGATGGCGCTGTCCGTCGAGGTCGAGAGCCAGGGCGCGGCCGCCGCCACGGCCGGCGTCACCGACCTCGGCGCGCGCGGCAAGGCGTTCGAGCTCAAGTCGGGAAGCGCGACCTATAAGGTCACGCCGCTCGGGTTCTAGGCCGGGGCCGGGTCGACCCACGAGTCGGGCGGCTCGATACGGGCGTCGACGTCGGCGTGCTCCTTGAGCAGGAACAGGAGGTTCGCCCCGCTGAGCAGCTCCAATGGCTTGCCTTCAGCGAACTCGAACGACGACTTGCCGTAGCCGCTGGTCGTGACGAGGATGCCCTTCGACGCGCCCTCGTTCTGCATCGTGCCGAAGAGGTCGCGGACGGCGCTGACGCCGACGGTGTGCTTGTAGCGCTTGGCCTGGATGACGACCTTGCCTCCGAAGATCGGCCGCGGGTCGAAGGCCACGCAGTCCACGCCGCCGTCGCGTGAGGCCTGCGTCTGGCGGGTCTCGAGGCCCATCTTCTGGAACAGGTTCGTGATCAGCGACTCGAACTCGCCGGGCGTGAGCTCCATCAGGTTCGGGCGCTGGTCCAGCCCGCCGAGCACGTCGCTCTCCTCGACGAAGCGCGAATCGACCATGTCGAACTCGAGCACGGGACGGACCGCAGCCAGTTCGGTGGGGCTCTTGGACACCTCGGCGTTGAGGTGACGCAGGCACGCCTGCGGCTCGACCCGCGCGAGGTCGAGCTGCTCGAACCGGTCGCGCGTCGTGCGCAGCGTGATCAGGCACGGCCGCACGCCCTGGCCCGTGCGCGGGTCGACGGAGTCCACCATCCCGTTGAACACGATCGTCTCGATCGCGTCCTCGCGGTCGGCCTCGAACAGCTCGTGGACCGTCCGCAGGCTGAGCTGCGCGAGCACCGACGCATACCGCTCCCGCCGGTCCTTCGCGGTCCGTTCCGCGGTCGTGATCTCGTCGCGCGCCTTCACGTAGCGGAAGCTCTTCTCGGCCGGCACGACGTCGAGCGTCGGCAGCTCGAACTCGGCCACCAGCTGACGTGACTCGGGCACGTACGCCAGCCGATGCGCACGCGGGATCCCCTCCGGATAGCGGCTCGCGTTGAGCACCAGCCCGAAGTACTCGACGATCGCGTCGGGGTCACAGCGAGCCACGGCCGACCCGAACCGATCGACGTCGGCGACCGCTTCCTCGTACTCCTCGCGCCGCCTGGCGACCTCGGCTCCGTGGGCCGCCCGCAGCCGGCTCAGCTCCCGCTGCCGCTCCGCCTCACGCTCGCGATGCTCGGCCAGCAACGCTTCGTGCCGACTCCGCGCCGCCGCCACCGCCTCGTCGTGGTTGCGCTTGGCGCCCGGGACCAGTGCCTTCGGCCCCCGCGGCGGCTCCGGCAGTATGAGCTGGGGCTCGAGCAACGGCCGTGCCAAGCCGCGATCATCGAACACCGGCTCGGACCACTCCGGCGTCAGTGCGAGCAGGTCGACGTAGTCGTCGACCGACAGCGTCGCCTGCAACAGTCCTTCGAGCTCCTCGAGTCGCCGTTCCAACTCGGCGTTCATCCGGTCCACCGTGCGCTGACGCGCCTCGGCGTGCATGCGCTTGGCCTCGCGCTCGTTCTGCGCCGCACGCTTGGCCGCCTCACGCTCGAGCTTCTCCTGCTCGCGGATCGCGGCGCGCTGCGCTCGCTCGTCCTGCAAGCGCTGGCGCTCCATGTCGCGCTGGAGCTCGGCGAAGAACCCGCGGCGGCGTGCCATCCGCGCATCATCTGTCGAATGAGCCGGTAGTTCAACACGCGGTGATGTTCCTGAACGAACATCACCGCTGACGGTCGCCACCCGATTCGGGCACGGCGTCAGAGCACCGGCGCTTCGAGGGGTCTGGACGCAGCCACGGGCGAGTCGCGAGTGTCCGTTCAACGGACTCGGCTCGTTCGAGGTCGCGAGGAGGGCCAACAAGACGAACTGCCGACGCCAAGTGAGCATCTCGCTCGAACTCGGCCGGTGACTTCTCCCGCATCGCACTCCCAAGGATTGACTCGCAACCTGGGACGCGCGCGGAGCCGGGGGTGATGTACAAACCTTGCGCCAGGCGCAAGATCTGTACATCACCCCTCTGATTCATCGGCGAACGGAAGGGGTGATGAACATTCATCACATCACGTGTGACGTTCGTTCATCACCTCCACCGTCACACCTCAGCCCAGCGAGACCGTGCGCTCGGAGACGCCGCCGCGCGTGCTCTCGAGCCGCACCTTGGCGTCGCCGGAGGGCTCACCGTCGAGCTTGAGCCGGACGACCACGTTGCGGCGCTGGTTGCCGGCCAGCCAGAACTCGGGCGCGGAGACGACCGAGCCGGCGCCCTCGGGCAGTTCGACCTTGACCGTGTCGGGCCGGACGATCTTGACCTCCTTGGCCTGCTCGAGCGCGGTCGGGATGCGGCCGCGGTTCTCGACCGTGACGCGCAGCTCGTGGG
>Ga0182742_1002600_pt1 | contig 19638 bp, 19 predicted proteins | sample eDN5th37CBELigMG_FD_128880 | JGI IMG/M metagenome (GOLD analysis project Ga0182742, IMG submission 128880) | Enriched Miracle-Growth compost microbial communities from Emeryville, California, USA - eDNA 5th pass 37_C BE-Lig MG (version 2)... ... | reverse complement strand
ACCGTCGACTAAAAACACTTTTCCTTTAAGTGATGGATCCCATAAATCTTCCCAAGACTCAAAGGTTAAATCTTCATCAATCATAGTAGGATTATAAACGATTCCAACCGTACCCCAAAAATAAGGAATGGTATATTGATTTCCAGGGTCGAAGGGTAAGTCTAAAAAGTAGGGATCGATATTTTTCATATTTGGAATTTTTGATTGATCTAGTGGAAGAAGTAAATCATCTTCAACCATCATTTCCACAGCATATTCTGAAGGGACAGCAACATCATATGCTGATCCACCTTGCTTTACTTTCGTGATCATCGCTTCATTTGAATCGAATGTTTCGTAAATGACTTTAATTCCTGTTTCTTCAGTAAATTTGTCAATCAAATCTGGATCGATATATTCTCCCCAGTTATAGACAGTAATGGTATCACTACTACCTTGTGTTCCACCCTTTTCTAACTGGTGAGCAGCAATGAAAAGAAGGGCACAAGTAACGATGATTGCAATAGTTGCTTGAACTAAAGATTTCATTGTTGCACCTCCTTATGGCTAGCTCTGGTGCGATTCGTTACAAAATAATAACCGATTACAATAAGTACAGTTGCTATAAAGACAATACCTGAAATCGCATTAACTGTTAAAGTAATCCCAGTTCGAGCCATTGAATAGATTTCAACTGAAAGAGTTGAGAAACCATTTCCTGTTACGAAAAATGTAACAGCAAAATCATCTAATGAATAAGTAATGGCCATGAAAAAACCTGCAAAAATACCGGGCTTAATATAAGGCAAAATAACTCTAGTTAAAACGTCTCTTCTTGTTGCACCTAAATCTTGCGCTGCATCTATTAAAGATGCATTCATTTCCAATAGTTTTGGTAACACCATTAGTACAACAATTGGAATACTAAAAGCAATATGGGAAACAAGGACAGATGTAAACCCAAGTTTCACACCAACCATTGTAAAGAGAATTAAGAAGCTAGCACCGATGACAACATCAGGGCTAACGATTAATACATTGTTAAAAGATAGTAGGGTATTACGCATTTTCTTGTTTTTAATAGAAACAATGCCAATAGCACCTAATGTTCCAATCATTGTAGCAATTAATGCTGAAAGTAACGCGATGATGACAGTGTTAATCAATATTACTAGTAATCGTGAATCCTCAAAAACGGCTTGGTAATGTTCCAATGTAAAGGATTCAAAGGAATTCATTGTGCCGCCACTATTAAATGAATAGAATATCAAATAGAAAATCGGCGCGTATAAAATGATAAAGATTATAGCTAAATAAATTTTTGCACCAGGCGATAGTTTTTTCATTATACGCGACCTCTCTTTCTACGATTTCCTGTAAATACCATAATAAGAACCATAAATAGTATTAAGAATACAGCAATGGTTGATCCCATGCCCCAATTTTGAGCAACTAGGAATTGTTGTTCAATTGCTGTACCTAAAGTAATTACCTGGTTACCAGCAATAAGTCGTGTAATCATGAATAGGGACAGGGCAGGAATAAAGGTAACTTGAATACCGGATTTTACCCCTTCGATTGTTAGTGGAAACACAACTCGACGAAACGTTGTAAATCGATTTGCGCCTAAATCTCTAGCTGCATAAACAAGCGTTGGATTTAACTTATCTAATGCATTAAAAATTGGAATAATCATAAATGGAATAAAAATGTAAACTGACACAAATATAAAACTAAAATCGGTAAATAGTATTTGTGTAGGTTCAAGACCAAACACTTCTGCTATAGCATTAATAGGGCCATATAAGCCAAAAATCCCTATAAACGCATAGGTTTTTAACAATAAGTTAATCCATGATGGGACAATGATAAACACTAACCATAAATGTTTATGTTTTGTTTTTGTTAGTAAATAGGCTGTTGGATACGAAACAAGTAAAGTGAAAAATGTAATTAAAAAGGCATACCAAAAACTTGTTAGAGTCATGGTTAAATAAGCAGGTGAGAAAAAGTTCACGTAGTTTGCTAATGTAAAATGACCATTCAAATCTAGTAGAGAATAGTAAACGACTAATAGAATGGGAGCTATAACAAAAAGAGCGATCCAGATAACATAAGGGAATAACGAACCTTTTGATGCTTTATTTGTCATTTTCTTCTTCTCCGTATGATTCTAAACGTTTATCAAACTCTTCTTCTGTTTCATTTAATCGCATTACGTGAATCGCTTCTGGATCGAAGTCTAAACCAATTTCTTGCCCAACATCTGCTTTTTTCAAAGAATGGACTAACCATTCGTTACCATCTTTATCGTAAGTAGATAATTCATAATGAACGCCACGGAATAGTTGTGTATCAACTTTTACAATTAATTTTCCTCTGTCTACAGAAGTAATTTCTAAATCCTCAGGTCGAATGACGATATCGATTTTTTCATTCGGTTTCATCCCTTTGTCAACACAATCAAACACTTTCCCATTAAATTGCACTTTATAATCTTCAATCATGATACCGTTCACAATATTAGATTCTCCGATAAAGTCAGCTACAAAACGGTTAATTGGTTCGTCATAGATGTCAACTGGTGTACCAGACTGTTGAATCTCACCTTCGTTTAATACAAAGATTTCGTCAGACATCGCTAAAGCTTCCTCTTGGTCATGGGTAACAAAAACGAATGTTTTACCTAAACGTTGTTGCAATTCACGAAGTTCATATTGCATTTCAGAGCGTAATTTTAAGTCTAATGCAGAAAGAGGCTCGTCTAGTAGAATAACTTCGGGATCGTTTACAATGGCACGTGCAATAGCAACACGTTGACGTTGCCCACCTGACATTTCTGAAATTTCACGTTGAGCAAATCCAGATAAGTTAACAAACTTAAGCGCTTCTAATACTCGTTCATTAATTTCAATTTCTTTTAATTTTTTAATACGTAATCCAAAGGCTACATTTTCATAAACATTGAGATGAGGGAATAAGGCATAGTCTTGGAAAACTGTATTTACTTGTCTTTCATTCGCAGGAACGGAGTTGATTTTCTTTTCATTAAAATAAATATTTCCGCTAGATGCCTCAGTAAACCCAGCAATCAAACGTAAAATGGTTGTTTTCCCACATCCGGATGGTCCTAGCAATGTGTAGAATTTTCCTCTTTCAAGTTCAAAATTTACATTCTTTAAAACAACTTCGTCATCATACGATTTTGTTACGTTTTCAAAACGAATAATAGTATTACTCAAACTTTTCGCCTCCAAGCTTTAAAGGTAAGATTCAGTTGCTACAAGAAGCAACTCTGTTGTTCCGTTATTTGCATTGAAAATTTGATGATTACTTGATGCTTCATAGTACACAGCATTTCCTTCACCAGCGATATATTCTTCTTCACCGATGACAACACGTATACGACCTTTCAAAACATAAATAAATGTCTCAGCTAAAGAAGGCTCAAATAATTTGTATTCTCCGCCTTTTTCAAGTGTTAATAAAATTGGTTCCATCTCTTTTTCATTAGAAGTGGGAATTAACCATTTGATTTCGTATTTTTTTTCTTCATCAAAAAATGTTGTTTGATCATCCTGGTTATAAACGACTTTTTCTTCGATTGTTGAATCATCGAAGAACTCTTTTGGGGTCGTGCCTAAAACTTCTAATATACTAAAGAGTGTATCAATAGAGGGTGAATTTAAATCACGTTCAAGCTGAGAAATGTAACCTTTTGTTAAATCTGTTCTTTCTCCAAGTTCTTCTTGAGTTAGTCCTTTCTTAAGACGTAATGATTTAATTTTCCTTCCAATTTGCATAAGTTTTTCTTGCCCCTTTTAGTTTAGTCTTCATAAACTTTTAGTTTGAGAAGTTTACAAATACAAAACCTAAAGTTTACAATAACGATAATCATTATACATAAAAAATTGTAATATTCAATATGGTTTTTACAATTTTTCGAATTAAATGTATAAAATTGCATTTTTTTGCAAGTATGTTAGGCAATTAATGAAATGAAGCACAAAATAAAACCAAGTTGAATCTACTAATAAAGAATTGTTCAAAAGAAAAATCCAAATAATTTTGTGTTCTACTTGGAAGGCAGTGAAGAAGTTCATGCTATCTGTGTAGCAACTATCGGAATAAATTATGTACTTCTAAATTGAGAGGTCCTTTAATGTTGATTAGGAGGCGTATATTATGAAATTACGTTCGCCATTACCGGAACTTAATGGTGCTACGAAATGGCTAAACGGTGAAGTAAAACGTATTGATTTGGTAGGTGAAAAACCAACTTTAATTCACTTTTGGTCAGTAAGTTGTTATTTATGTAAGGAAGAAATGGGTGATATAAATCGCCTAATCCATCGATATAACGATCAACTAAATAGTATTGCTGTGCATATGCCACGTTCGAAAGAAGATAAAGATATTGAACTAATTAGTAAAGTCGCCAAACAATTTAAAATGAATCAACCAATCTACATTGATAATGATCTAAAGTTAACGAATGAATTTGAAAATGAATATGTTCCTACCTATTATATATTTGATAAATCAGGTGTATTGCGCCATTACCAAGTTGGTGGTGGTGGGATGAGAATGTTGGAACAGCGTGTGAATAGAGTGATTGAGTTTAACTAATATTTCTATGATCCTAAAATGCTTCCTTCATTTGTGAGTACGTTGTAAAATAATGACAACATTTGAATCTATAAATAACCTAAACAGATTGGAGAAATAAATGGAGTTACATACAAAAAGATTAAAAGTCATACCTTGTACCGAAGAATTATTAGAGACAATTTCAGAGGAAGACTATAAAATCGGCCCTCACATTAAGTTTTATATAAATGAATTGAAGGCTGATCCATCGCAATTTGGATGGGGAGTATGGTTGGTAATAGAAAAAGAAAGTAATTCGATTATTGGAGATATTGGTTTTAAAGGAAAACCAGATTCAAATCATACAGTTGAAGTTGGATATGGAATAAAGCCTTCTTACCAAAATAAGGGGTATGCAACAGAAGCGGTTAAGGAAATTATTAAGTGGGCATTTACTTTCGATTGTGTTGATAAAATAGTGGCAGAATGCTATGAAGACAATCTTTCTTCTATTAAAGTTTTAGAGAAATTAAATATGAAGAGAGTTGGCCAATGTGAGAGCATGTTAAAGTGGGAACTAAATAAAAGATAAAATGCGATGTTATCAAATCTTTAACTAATAATGTCAAATAGAAAAAACGAACTACTTCGAAACTTTATTTAGAGTTTTGCTATTGTAGTTCGTTTTTTAATTGAAGTTGAAATTCTATAATTTCAACAAACCTTTTACTTAAGGTTAATTTGATTTTAACTATTCGTTTATAACAACTTGTTATAACGCTTATCGAAAATAAGTTCTATAAGTTATTAAGGATTTCCAATATAATCAAGTTAATTTAGGGTGAAGGGGAAATGGATGAATGTCAAATAGCAATGAACAGGTCAAAGATAACTGGAATGCTAATCTATATGATCAAAGCCATTATTTTGTCTCAAAGTATGGGAATAGTTTAATTGAATTGCTCGAACCAAGAGCTGGAGAGAGCATTTTGGATTTAGGTTGTGGAACGGGTGATTTGACAAATACACTTTTTGAAATAGGAGTAAATGTTATTGGGATTGATAAATCAGTAAATATGATTGGTGAAGCAATAAATAAGTATCCACATCTTCAATTTAATGTACAAGATGCAACTACAATGGACTACAAAAATACTTTTGATGCAGTCTTTTCTAATGCAACCCTTCATTGGGTCCATCCACCTAAAAAAGTAGCAGAACGCATTTACAAGAGTCTAAAATCAGGAGGACGATTTGTAGCTGAATTTGGCGGTAAAGGGAATGTTCAAATAATAACAAACGAAATCATTAATGGAATTATAAAGGATGCACATGAATTCAATATTGAAAATAATCCATGGTATTTCCCAAGTATAGGGGAGTACACAAGTTTAATGGAAGATGTAGGTTTCCGAGTAACACTAGCACAGCATTTTGATCGACCAACACCTTTAGTAGGTGAGGAAGGACTTAAAAATTGGATTCGAATGTTTGGAAGTCAATTGTTTAAAGGAATTCATCCGGAGCGAGTCGAACATATTATCACAGGCGTTGAAACTGCATTAAAATCACAATTATATGATGGTGAAAATTGGGTTGCTGATTATAAAAGAATACGAGTAATTGGTGTCAAACAGTAAAAATCCCCTAATGATGTGGAGGTAGTATAAATGAGGCAAATTATTGCACTAGGTGGGGGAGGCTTCTCGATGGAGCCTGATAACTTAGTTCTTGATCAATATATATTGAAACAATCAACAAAGGATATACCTAAAATCTGCTTCATCCCTACAGCTAGTGGGGATTCAGAAGGTTATATATCTAGATTTTATCATTCATTTCGAAAACTTCCTTGTGAGCCATCTCATTTATCCCTCTTTAAACCCCCAACGAGAGATTTAGAGGGTTTTATACTAGACAAAGATATTCTTTATGTTGGTGGAGGAAATACGAAAAATTTATTAGCTTTGTGGAAAGAATGGGGATTAGATCAAATCATACGAGAAGCTTGGAAACAAGGAATAATACTTTCTGGGCTTAGTGCAGGTTCCATTTGTTGGTATGAACAGGGGGTAACTGATTCTTTTGGAGACAAACTTGAACCTATTAATGGATTAGGTTTTATAAAAGGTAGCCATTGTCCACATTATGATGGAGAAGAATTAAGAAGACCTGCATATCAAAAGCTAATCTCAAGCAATAAGTTGCAACAGGGAATTGCTGCTGATGATGGTGTTGGGATCCATTACATAAATGAATCTATCGTAAATGTGGTTAGTTCAAGACCCAATGCAAAAGCTTATGATGTATCTTTTGTAAAAAACGCAATTGTGGAGAGAATACTTGAAACAGAGTATTTAGGATCTCTATAAAAAAATGTATTTTTACAAACTAAGTGCTCTGAGTTAAAATGACTACAGCACTACTCATTAGCGCGGAGGTAAAGTATGAAAAAAGAATTCGTAGTCATTGGTCTGGGCCGTTTTGGTGGAAGTATTGTACGTGAACTAATTCGACTAGGCGCGGATGTAATGGCAATTGATGCCCATTCTGAACGAGTGGACGAATATGCAAAAATTGCAACTCAAGCGATTATTGCAGATACAACGGATGAAGAAGTTATTAAATCGCTAGGTATACGAAATTTTGAACACGTGATTGTTGCAATAGGTGAAAACATCCAAGCAAGTATTTTAACGACGTTAATATTAAAAGAGCTTGGCGTTCCGAATGTAACTGTAAAAGCTACAAATGACTATCACGCAAAAGTATTAAAAAAAATAGGTGCTGATAAAATCATTCATCCTGAACGAGATATGGGGATTCGAATAGCAAATAATATGATGTCAAGTAATGTTCTAGATTACCTAGAATTATCCGATGAGCATTCAATTATGGAAATTAAAGCGAATGATCGTATTGCAGGATACTCTATTAAAGATTTAGATATCCGAGCTAACTATGGGATTAATATTGTTGGAATAAAAAGAGATGATGCCATCGTCATTTCACCAAATGCTGATGAGAAAATTTTATTAGGCGATGTATTACTTGTAATTGGTGCAGTTGTAGATATAAATCGATTCGTGAAAAAAGCGATGGGGTAGCATATTAAATCTGTTTTTTAAAGGGTTATAAATTAGATGAAAATCATCTAATTTATAACCCTTTAGTTGTTTTATTAAAAGTAAAAGCAACTTCACCAAGATAGTGAAGTTGCTTTCTTAATTATTAAACTTCCATTATGATTGGTAAAATCATAGGTCGTCGTTTTGTTTTTTCAAATAAATAAGGACCTAATAAATCATTAATTTCATTTTTCAATTCAGTCCATTGTGTCGTTTTTTCTTGAATTGTTTCATTTAAATTACTTGCTAGCATTTTTTGTGCTTCACTTATCATCGAACCTGATTCACGCATATAGACAAAACCACGTGAAATAATATCTGGTCCAGCAACCACTTTTTGTTTTTTCATGTCTACACTAACAACGACAATGACTAAACCTTCTTCTGATAAAATACGACGATCTCTTAAAACGATATTTCCAATATCTCCAATACCGCTTCCATCAATATAAACGTCACCAGAAGGGATTTTTCCTGCAACATGCGCTTCATTTGGACTTAATGCTAGGACGTCACCATTTTCCATCACAAATGTGTTCTCAGCAGGAACGTCACAATCAACAGCTAAATTCGTATGCATTTTTAACATACGATATTCACCATGAATTGGCATGAAGAATTTAGGTTTGATTAATCGAAGCATTAATTTTTGTTCTTCTTGAGAACCATGTCCAGAAGTATGGATATTGTTTAATGAGCCATGAATAACTTCTGCTCCAGCTCTAAATAATAAGTTAATTATTTTGTTGACACTTGTAGTATTACCAGGAATAGGTGAAGAAGAGAATACTACTGTATCGCCAGGTTGAATTTGAATTTGTCTGTGTGTTCCATTAGCTATACGCGATAATGCTGCCATAGGTTCCCCTTGAGAGCCTGTACATAAAATCATTACTTCATTTGCAGGAAGACGATTAATTGCTTGTGCATCAACAAAGGTTTCTTTTGGAGCTGTAATATATCCTAATTCACGCCCAATTGAAATAGCATTATCCATTGAGCGACCAAATACCGCAATTTTACGCCCATATTGTGCAGCAGCATCTGTCACTTGTTGCAAACGATGAATGTTTGAAGCGAAAGTGGCAAATATGATACGACCTTCTACTTTTCTGAAAATGTCGTGGATACTTTCGCCAACTTTTCTTTCAGACATCGTAAAGTTTGGAACTTCTGCATTTGTACTATCTGATAGTAGACATAAAACACCATCTCGTCCGATTTCAGCCATTTTTGTTAAATTAGCTGGTTCGCCAACTGGAGTAAAGTCAAATTTAAAATCTCCAGTATGAACGATATTTCCAGGAGGTGTTTTAACGACAATACCAAATGCGTCTGGAATACTGTGTGTTGTTCGGAAGAAACTAACTGATGTTTTTCTGAATTTGATAACATCATCTTCCTTAATCTCGATCAACTTTGTCGTACGTAGTAGACCGTGTTCCTCTAATTTATTTCGTAGTAGACCAAGAGCTAATTTGCCACCGTATACAGGAATGTTTACTTGGCGTAATAGATAAGGGATACCACCAATATGGTCTTCATGCCCATGAGTGATAAAAAGTCCTTTAATTTTATCAGCATTACGTACTAAATATGTGTAATCTGGTATTACGTAATCAATTCCTAGTAAATCATCTTCAGGAAATTTAATTCCTGCATCAATCACGATGATTTCATCTTGGAATTGTACTGCATATGTGTTTTTACCAATTTCGCCCAGTCCGCCGAGTGCGAAAACGGCTGCTTGATCATTTTTTACAAATTTCATGTGGATTAAGCATTCTCCAATCGGAAATTCGGGCTATTTTTTTCATATTCTAAATAATTGCCCTCTAGTAATTGAATATACTCAATATTGTAATTACGATCTTTTAAATATTGGCGTACTTCTCTTTCAGAAGAAGCTTCTAAATAAAGACTTTTCGTATTTTCGCGAACTGGAACCTCATGAGCATTTTCTTGATAATAAACTTTGTAAATCATTTTCTCTCTCCTTTAATACGTACATTTTGCATCTCTTTACTTTACCTATTTTTGTGAAACAATTCAAATTCTAATCTGAAAAATTTGGAACTGATTTACGATTTGAAGTGTCTAAAAATAAAAGTGACACATCAAGTAGACTCACAAAAGTATTACTTTGTTTGGAAGTATACATTTTTACACTTCTTAAGAAGAACAGGACGCCATTTTGTAAGATAAAAATGTTGGTAATATTTCTAAACAAAGTTAAAAAAAATGCATTTCCTTTATATTATCATGTGGCTCATTTAAAATAAAGAAAAGGGGCGCTAGAAATGTACCTTTTTAAGATGCTGTTGAATGAAATAGTCTTCTATCTAGTAATTTCTATATAAAAAAACTGTCCAGAGGACTGGACAGTATAATTAGGCTATTGATTTTTTTCTGAGCATGCCATTAAGTCGTTTCAAAAGTCTTTTTTTGAGTCGCTTTAACATGGCACATCACTCCCTAACTTCATTATATTGAAGAGTAATATATATGTAAAGTGTTTTTCGTTTACATATATTTATACATGGAAAGGATTGTAAAATGACTAAATTATTATTTTTTGATATTGATGGGACGCTTTATAATAGTGAGAAAAAAATTCCTCTTTCTGCAAAAGACGCTCTATTAAAAGCGAAAGAAAATGGCTATGAAATCGCTATAGCTACGGGCCGTGCACCATTTATGATTCAACCTATTATTGATGAATTAGAAATTGATACATATGTTACTTTTAACGGACAATATGTTGTATACAAAGGTGAAGTTCTATTTACAGATGGAATACCGACAAATCAACTATCTGAAATAATTCAGTTTGGCAATGAAAGAAATCACCCCGTTGTTTTTATCGATGATTGTAAAATGGTAGCTTCAGTAGAGGGAGATACGTTTATTGAAAGTAGCTTAAAAACACTTAAGCATCCATATCCTGTGATTAATCCACAATTTTATACATCAAACAATGTTTATCAAACATTAATTTTCATGGAAGAAAAGGATGAACCGCTATATATTAAACAGTTTCCAGAAGTGCAATTTGTCCGTTGGCATCCGTTTTCATGTGATATTTTACCGAAGGATGGTTCAAAAGCACGTGGTATAAAGAAGATACTTGACCAAATGAATATTCCTATTTCAGATGTTTATGCATTTGGAGATGGGTTAAATGATATTGAAATGTTACAGTTCGCAGGGGTTGGTGTAGCAATGGGTAATGCGCACGAAAAAACAAAAGCTGTTGCTGATGTAATTGCAGGTCACGTGGATGAAGACGGGCTTGCAAAAATCTTAATGGAGTTAAACATCATATAACCCTTATTACTATAATAAGTAAGGAGATGCCTTTTGCTTGGGCATCTCCTTTTTTTATTGTCCATATGGAATTGAATCTGGTATTTCCGCAAATGGATTGTCTTGATTAATATGATCGTAAAACATGATTCCATTTAGATGGTCTAATTCATGTTGAAATGCGATAGCAGGTAATCCTTTTAATCGTAATTTTTTTTCCTCACCATCAACGGTTTTAAATTTAACCGTAATTCTTGCATAACGAGGTACATATCCATGTACTTCTCGATCAACAGAAAGACAACCTTCGCCAGCTGTTAAATATGTTTTTTCAACTGAATGGCTAACAATTTTCGGATTGATAGCTACAAAGCTAAAAAGTTCACCTTGTTCATCTTCTAAATGTAGTGCAAACATGCGTTTTAATGAATTTACTTGGTTTGCTGCGAGGCCAATACCAGGTCGTAACCCGTATTTTTCAGCGGTTTCTGCATTTTGGCTATTTATAAGATATTCTAACATATCAGCTGCTAATTTTTTATCCTCATCAGTTAAAGGAAATTTTACTTCCTCTGCCTTAGTTCTCAAGGTTGGATGACCTTCACGTATAATGTTATCCATTAAAATCATTGTATTCTTCCTTTCAACATCTTCTATATAAATATTATACAGTAAAAATTAATTGGTTGTTTGCTATTTAACACTGTGTTCCCTTCTATATTTCCACACTAATTATTAAGTAGAGTAAAGAAGTTTAACGACAAATACAAAAGCAAACACCCCATAAGACTATCTAAGCCAGTATGTCTAACCTAAATTAATGGAAGTTTCACTTTATATAAAATAACATATGAAAGTAAAGAATTCTTATGAAATCTTTTTAAATCTTGAACTGAAAGGGTAATCTATAGTTGGTTTATGTTTTTTGGTAATTATTTTTAAACAGATAAGGAAAGGAAATAACTACTGTTATAACACAGACACGAAACTGTGTATAACAGATTTTTTCGATGGAATGAACAAAAAAGGGGTTATTATTAGAATAATAAGTGATTGACCGATTGGTAATATTTATATATACTAAATTTCAAGATGTGTTGTACCAATAAAAAAATGAAAAACTTTAATACAGATTAAGGAGAGGTGTCGTATGGGAAAAAAACTTTCAAATCAATATAATCCGCAAAGCTTGCTAAATGAGATTGAAGAAAAGTTTGAAATGTTCCAAATTTTAAATGAAAACGGGGAAATCGTAAACAAGGAGATAGAGGTGAAACTATCTGACGAAGAGTTAGTAGAACTAATGTCAAGGATGGTTTATACAAGAATCTTAGACCAACGTTCTATTTCGTTAAATCGTCAAGGTAGACTTGGTTTCTATGCACCAACAGCTGGTCAAGAAGCATCACAGCTTGCGTCACATTTTGCCCTAGAAAAAGAAGACTGGATTTTACCAGGTTATCGTGATGTTCCGCAAATCGTATTTCACGGCTTACCTTTATGGAAAGCGTTCTTATTTAGTAGAGGTCATTTCGTAGGAAACCAAGCTCCAGAGGGTGTTAATGTATTAGCACCACAAATTATTATTGGTGCACAATACATTCAAACAGCTGGTGTTGCATTAGGTTTGAAAAAACGCGGGAACAATAGTGTTGCAGTTACCTATACAGGTGATGGTGGTTCTTCCCAAGGTGATTTCTATGAAGGTATTAACTTTGCAGGAGCATTTAAAGCGCCGGCAATCTTCTTCATTCAAAATAACCAGTATGCAATTTCTACACCACGTGAATTACAAACAGCAGGGAAAACGTTAGCACAAAAAGGGATTGCAGCAGGTATCCCGTGTGTTCAAGTAGATGGAATGGATGCGTTAGCTGTTTATGTTGCTACTCGAGATGCGAGAGAGCGCGCAATTCGCGGAGAAGGACCAACTTTAATTGAAACAGTTTGTTACCGTTACGGTCCACATACAATGTCGGGTGACGATCCAACTCGTTACAGAACTTCAGATATTGATAATGAATGGGCAGCAAAAGATCCACTAGTGCGTTTCCGTACTTACTTAGAAGGAAAAGGACTTTGGTCTGAAGAGAAAGAAACAGAAGTAATTGAAAGAGCAAAAGAAGAAATTAAAGAAGCAATTAAAAAGGCTGATGAAACACCTAAACAAAAGGTGACAGACCTTATTACTAATATGTATGAAGAATTACCAGTTAACTTAAAAGAGCAATATGCAATTTATGTAGAGAAGGAGTCGAGATAACCTATGGCACAAATGACAATGATACAAGCGATTACAGATGCGCTTCGCTGCGAATTAAAAAATGATGAAAATGTTTTAGTCTTTGGTGAAGACGTTGGCGTAAATGGTGGAGTATTCCGTGCTACTGAAGGACTTCAACAAGAATTTGGTGTGGATAGAGTGTTTGATACACCACTTGCTGAATCTGGAATCGGTGGTTTGGCAATAGGTTTAGCTCTAACAGGCTATCGTCCAGTTCCTGAAATTCAATTCTTCGGTTTCGTTTTCGAAGTAATTGATTCAATTAGCGGTCAATTAGCACGTATGCGTTACCGTAGTGGTGGAGTTTACAGTGCTCCTGTTACAATCCGTTCTCCATTTGGTGGAGGGGTTCATACTCCTGAAATGCACTCTGATAGTTTAGAAGGCTTAATGGCTCAATCACCAGGATTAAAAGTTGTTATACCTTCCACACCTTATGATGCAAAAGGATTATTAATCTCTGCAATTCGCGATAATGATCCTGTTGTTTTCTTGGAACATTTAAAACTTTACCGATCTATTAAAGAAGAGGTTCCTGAAGAATCTTATACAATTCCACTTGGCAAAGCTGATGTTAAACGTGAAGGGAAAGATTTATCAATCTTTGCCTACGGTTTAATGGTTCATGAAAGCTTAAAAGCTGCTGAAGAATTAGAAAAAGAAGGTTACTCAGTAGAAGTTGTTGATTTACGTACTGTACAACCTCTTGATATCGAAACAATCATTGCCTCTGTGGAAAAAACAAATCGTGCAATTGTTGTCCAAGAAGCGCAAAAACAAGCTGGAATTGCTGCAAATGTAGTGGCAGAAATTACAGAACGTGCAATTTTAAGTTTAGAAGCACCAGTATTACGTGTTGCAGCGCCTGATACTGTATACCCATTCCCACAAGCGGAAAATATTTGGTTACCAAATTACAAAGACATATTAGATACTGCGAAAAAAGTTTTAACATTCTAAAATTCGGTTTGGATTAAGGGTATTTAGACACCCCATCAAAATCTAAGGATGGTACATCTTAGTACCACCTTAGATTTGAATTTTAGGTGTTAATTATCGAATAACGAAGAAACATTTGACCATTGAAAGGGTGAAAACTATGGCGTTTGAATTCCGCATGCCTGACATCGGTGAAGGTATACATGAAGGTGAAATTGTAAAATGGTTTGTTAAAGTTGGAGATACAATAAAAGAAGATGATGTATTGTGTGAAATACAAAATGATAAAGCAGTTGTTGAAATGCCTTCTCCAGTAGAAGGGAAAATAGAAGAAATCGTAGTTGGTGAAGGTAGTGTAGCGGTAGTAGGTGATGTATTAATTCGAATTGATGCACCGGGATATGAAAACTTAAAGTTTAAAGGTGACTCTCATGACGAAGAAAAATCAGTTACACCAGAAGTTCAACAAAGTCATGAACAAATTAAGTTAGCTCCTGAATCTACACCACAACCTGTAGCAACCGCTTCAGAAGATGTAATTGATCCAAATAAACGTATCATTGCAATGCCTTCTGTACGTAAATTTGCACGTGAACATGATGTGAATATTCAATTAGTAAATGGATCAGGTAAAAATGGACGTGTGTTAAAAGAGGATATTGAAAACTTCTTAAAAGGTGGCAACGTGGCTACTGAAACTGAGCAACCGGTTGCTCAAGAAATTGAACAAGAAGTTGAAACAGCAGCTCCAACACCAATCCCTGTTTCTCTTGAAGGTGAGTTCCCTGAAACAAGAGAAAAAATGTCTGGTATTCGTAAAGCAATTGCGAAAGCAATGGTGCATTCAAAACAAACAGCTCCACATGTTACATTAATGGATGAAGTGGATGTCACAGAATTAGTTGCACATAGAAAAAAATTCAAGGATATTGCGGCTGAAAAAGGTATCAAGCTAACGTATCTGCCTTATGTAGTGAAAGCTCTAGTATCAACTTTACGCGAATTTCCTGATTTCAACCGATCACTTGACGACGCGACAAGTGAAATTATTCAAAAACATTATTATAATATAGGTATTGCTGCAGATACTGACAAAGGATTGCTAGTTCCTGTAATTAAACATGCAGATCGTAAATCTATCTTTAGTATTTCAGCAGAAATCAATGAGCTAGCTTCAAAAGCACGTAATGGAAAATTATCACCTAATGAAATGAAGGGTGCTTCTTGTTCTATTACAAATATAGGTTCTGCAGGTGGACAATGGTTTACACCTGTCATTAATCATCCTGAAGTAGCTATTTTAGGAATTGGTAGAATTTCAGAAAAACCGATAATAAAAAATGGTGAAATTGTAGCGGCACCTGTGTTAGCATTATCATTGAGCTTTGATCATCGAATGATCGACGGAGCGACTGCGCAATATGCTTTAAATCATTTAAAACGTTTGCTAGCCGAACCGGAACTTTTATTAATGGAGGCGTAAGAAATGGTAGTAGGAGATTTTGCAATTGAAATTGATACTCTCGTAGTTGGAGCAGGCCCTGGTGGTTATGTAGCTGCGATTCGTGCGGCACAAACTGGTCAAAAAGTGACTGTCGTAGAGAGAGGCGAAGTTGGTGGCGTATGCTTAAACGTGGGATGTATTCCTTCAAAAGCATTAATTTCAGTAGGTCATCGTTTTGAACAAGCGCAGCATTCAGAAGATATGGGGGTTTTCGCTTCTGAAGTTAAACTTGACTTTACAAAAGTTCAAGCATTTAAAGATAGCGTTGTTAAAAAATTAACTGGCGGTGTAGCTGGTTTATTAAAAGGAAATAAAATTGAAACTGTAAAAGGTGAAGCTTATTTCGTTGATGCTAATACAGTTCGTGTAGTAAATGGTGACTCTGCACAAACTTATACATTTAAAAATGCTATTTTAGCAACTGGATCTCGTCCGGTTGAAATTCCAACATTTAAATTTTCAAAACGTGTCCTAAGCTCAACTGGTGCATTAAATTTAACTGAATTACCAGGTAAATTAGTTGTTATTGGTGGAGGATACATCGGTACTGAACTTGGTTCAGCATTTGCTAACTTTGGTACACAAGTAACAATTATCGAAGGTGGTAAAGATATCTTAGCTGGCTTCGAAAAACAAATGACTCAAATCGTGAAAAAAGGCCTTAAGAAAAAAGGCGTTGAAATCGAAGTAAACGCTTCAGCTAAAGGTGTTGAAGAAACTGAGTCAGGTGTAGTAGTTACTTATGAAGTAGGTGGCGAAGAAAAGAAAGTAGAAGCAGATTACGTTTTAGTAACTGTTGGTCGCCGTCCTAATACTGATGAGTTAGGTTTAGAACAAATTGGTATTCAATATGGTGAACGTGGTTTAATTAACGTTGACAAACAATGTCGTACAAATATTCCTAATATCTATGCTATTGGTGATATCGTTGCTGGACCTCAATTAGCACATAAAGCTTCTTATGAAGGTAAAGTAGCTGCTGAGGCAATTGCTGGACATAAATCAGTTGTTGATTATTTAGCAATTCCTGCTGTATGTTTCACTGATCCTGAAATGGCAACTGTTGGTTATAGTGAAGATCAAGCAAAAGCTGAAGGTATTGAAGTATCTGTTGCGAAATTCCCATTTGCAGCGAATGGTCGTGCTTTAGCATTAAACCAAACTGAAGGCTTCGTAAAACTTGTTGCTCGTAAAGAAGATGGCTTACTAATTGGTGCTCAAATCATTGGTACTGGCGCTTCTGATATGATTTCAGAAATGGCTTTAGCTATTGAAGGCGGCATGACTGCTGAAGATCTTGCTTTAACAATTCACCCTCACCCAACATTAGGTGAAATCACAATGGAAACTGCTGAAGTACTACTTGGCAATCCAATTCATATTATTTCTAAATAATCTATCGATAGTAAAGGCTCTTTTCATTGAAAAGAGCCTTTTTATTTTGGAAGGGGAGATTTTCAGTTCTAGACATTATTATATTACAAGCGTAAAATATCGTTATTAGGAGGTGGATGGCATTTTGTGGGGAATCCCAATGGCCATAATCATGAAAATTATTCGGACAATTGCACAGATTCTCATTTTATATGTTTTTCAATACATTGGTGTTTTCATCGTTCAAATAACAAAAATCCCACTACCTCCAAGTGTAGTAGGGTTTATTTTATTATTTATTTGTTTATTGATGAATTGGATTAAAGTTGAAATGGTTCGAGACGGTGCAAGCTTTTTGATTGGATTTATGTTACTTTTTTATATTCCACCTATGATTGGGATTATTGACTATCCACAGTTAATCTCTTTAAATGGGGTTATTCTTATTGCTGCTGTCATCATCAGTACATTACTTACAATATATATTACTAGCATATTGACTCAAAAGATTGAAAAAAGAGAAGAACAGTCAAAAAACAAACAAGTTACTCATCAGGTAGAGGAGGATGAAAGTAATGTTGAACATTATACTGTCCATAAGTAGTACAATCATTATTTACTTACTTATGGCAAAACTATATAAACGTTATCACTATCCCTTTCTAATGCCTGTTATCACCGCTTCGGTTGTATTGATTGTAGGGATTCTACTATTTAATATCCCGTACGACGTTTATATGGAGGGAGGGAAGTGGTTACAAAATTTACTCGGCCCGGCTGTAGTAGGTCTTGCGTATCCGCTATATAATCAACGACATTTACTAATTAAATATAAATATAGTATTCTCTCTGGATTGTTAATTGCTATGATAAGTGGGCTCATAAGTGTGTACGCATTATTACTATTATTTCATGTAGACAAAGAGTGGATTTTAACAGCATTGCCCAAGTCAATAACGACTCCGATTGCTATGCAAGTAAGTGAAACAATTGGGGGAATTGCACCACTGACTGCAGTGTTAGTAATGATTGCTGGCTTCACAGGAGCGATACTTGGTCCATGGATCTATAAATTAGCTAAAGTAAATTCACCTATAAGCCGTGGGGTATCCATGGGTAGTGCTAGCCACGGAGTAGGAATATCAAAATTAAATGAATACGGTGAAGAGGATTTATCAATTGGTTCTGTCTCTATGAGTCTTAGTGCTGTTATGGGGGCAATCATCTGTCCAATTTTTGCCATGTTATTTTTATAGTAATCATCCATGTGAGAGAAAAGTAGATTAAAAGTGATAAATTTTGTCAAATAACGGCTGTCTAAAATACTTTTGAATATTGTATAATATTGGTAGCAATTAGAAAAAACGAGGTCGTATTATGCAAATTCTGTCGTTAGGTAAATTAGGGAACCGATTATTACGCATACTATTAGTAACAGCAATGATGTTTATTTTATTAGTCATAACATCCGCAATGATCATTCGCTCTTTGCTTGATGAAAACATTCAAGGACAACGTGCGTTAGATCAAATAGAAGAGGCTTCAGATCATCTCTACCGCTCTTTAATTGATCAAGAAACTGGGCAGAGGGGTTATGTACTGACGAAAGATGAAGACTTTCTAGAACCCTATGAACACGGTATACAAGAGTTTGAAAGTAGTAAGCAAGAACTTTCGTTGAATATTATCTATTTTCCTTCCTTAGGAAAAGAAGTCGAATCTTTTATAGAAAAAGGCGAGGATTGGCAACAACAATATGGTTCAATGATTATTAGTTTGGTTAAGAACGGTAAGCAGCCAAGCACTCAGCAATTGCACACAGGAAAAGATTTGCTGGATGATTTTCGTACAATCTTTTCTAATTTTAATGAAGATATAGAAGCAGAGAGAACAATTGTTAGAACTAAAATGAAAAATGGCATTAATTTAACATTAATCTATTTAGTTTTGATAATGGTTGTCATTATCCTTATTAATCTATTATTAAATGTTCGTCTGTTAAAATCTATTATCAAACCAATTATTCACCTGAATAGTTGTGTAAAGAGATATACACAGCATGATTTTCTTAAACAAACACCACATTATCAAAGAACTGATGAGTTGTCTGAGTTAATTCGAAATGTAGATATAATGAGAAATGAGCTCTCAAATAATATTTCGTTGCTAGAAGCAAAAGCCAATATGGATGCTTTAACAGGAGTTTATAATCGGCATTCTTTAAAGGAAAGAATCCAAAATATTTGGTCATTTGCAAAAGAACGAAAGTGCAATTTTTCTTTCTTCATTATCGATATTGATTGTTATAAAAATTTTAATGATACATATGGACATTTAGCAGGGGATGAATGTTTAAAGAAAGTAGCAAATTGTATAAACAGTTTCACGAACGAACCTGATTCCTTTGTAGCTCGTTATGGTGGAGAAGAATTTTGTATTGCTATGATCCATAATAAGCAAGATGAAGCTTCTATTACGGCAGAAGAAATAAGAATGGCAATTGAACGATTACAAATTAAGCACGAAACTTCCTT
>Ga0182742_1002599_pt1 | contig 19648 bp, 20 predicted proteins | sample eDN5th37CBELigMG_FD_128880 | JGI IMG/M metagenome (GOLD analysis project Ga0182742, IMG submission 128880) | Enriched Miracle-Growth compost microbial communities from Emeryville, California, USA - eDNA 5th pass 37_C BE-Lig MG (version 2)... ... | reverse complement strand
GCGGCGCACCGCGTGGGCCGTCAGCGCGAGACGCAGTCATGCTCGCCGGTGCCGGCGCCGCCACCGGACCCGGAGCCGCCGTGCCGCCGTTGCCGCGCGGCGCAGTGATTGCCGCCGCGTCCAATCCCGCTCCGTTGCCGAGCGCGCGGATCGCCTCGTCCGGGGTCGGAAGATCGGCGGCATAGGCGATGCGCACCAGAAGCATTTCGGCAGCCGCCACCGGCCGCGTTGCCTGCTGCACCTCGGCGAGGCCCTTGAGCAGCATCTGCCAGGTCCGCGATAGAACCCGCATCGAAAGCTGCGTCGCAAAACTCTTGCCGCGAACCCGCTCCGGCTCGCTCAGTGACAGATCGTCGGCCACCGAGGGAACAAGCTTCACCCGCGTGACGAAATGCGTGAACTCGGCAAGATCCGACAGGATCACGGCAGGGTCGGCGCCGGAATCATATTGATCGCGCAATTCCTTCAGCGCTGCGGCGACCTCGCCCTTCAGCAGCATCTCGAACAGGTCGACGATGCGGCCGCGGTCCGACAGGCCGAGCATCTGGCGTATGTCCTCGGCGCGGACTTCGCCTGCCGCATGGGCGATCGCCTGGTCAAGCAGCGACAGTGAGTCGCGCACCGAGCCTTCGGCGGCGCGTGCGATCAGCGCGAGCGCCTCTGTCTCGGCGCTGACGTTTTCCTTTTCGGCAATGCCGGCGAGGTGGCGCACCAGCAGGTCGCCGTCGACCCGGCGCAAGTCGAAGCGCTGGCAGCGCGACAGCACCGTGATCGGCACCTTGCGGATTTCGGTGGTGGCGAAGATGAACTTGGCGTGCGGCGGCGGCTCTTCCAGCGTCTTGAGCAGCGCATTGAACGCCGCCGCAGACAGCATATGCACTTCGTCGAGGATATAGACCTTGTAGCGGGCGCTGACCGGCGCGTATCGCACGGCATCGTTGATCTGCCGCACGTCATCGACGCCGTTATGCGAAGCGGCGTCCATTTCGTGGACGTCGATATGGCGGCTTTCGATGATCGCCTGGCAATGCTCGCCGATCGTCGGCATGTCCACGGTCGGACCTTTAATCGAGCCGTCCGGCAATTGATAATTCAGCGCACGGGCCAGGATGCGGGCGGTCGTGGTCTTGCCAACGCCGCGCACGCCGGTGAGAATCCAGGCCTGCGGAATGCGACCTGTCTCAAACGCGTTCGAGATCGTGCGGACCATGGCGTCCTGGCCGATCAGGTCGGCAAAGGTCGATGGCCGGTAGCGGCGCGCCAGCACGCGATAGCCGCCGGCGCCTTGCGGCGCGGCTTCCACCCACGTCTGATTGCTGGTCTCGCTCATCGCGCTTCCGGGTTCGCGGCGCCGGCGCGGCCCGGACACCTCATCGCTGCGAAAAGGGGTGGGAGGCTGACGAGCGACCCGAACCGAAGCTCGTTAGGGCTGCTTCCTTCCGGACCTGACCCGGTTGGCGAGTGGCTCGCCCACCGCCAACCTCCCATGCGCTATATCGGGCCTAGCCGCGCCGAAAGCAAGCAAAACGGCGCCTGAAGTGATAGGCTGACGTTTCCTGCAATGCCTTGGATAATCAAATGAATTCGGATGGCTGGGGGCTGCACCCGCAACTTGCCCGGGACACCATGGAACTCGGCGATCTGGCGCTCTCGCGGGTCCTGATCACAAAGGACGCAAATTACCCCTGGCTGCTGGTCGTTCCCCGCCGGCCGGGAATCGTCGAGATCATCGATCTGGACGAGGTCGAGCAGGCCCAGCTCATGGTCGAGATTGCACGCGTCAGCCGCGCGCTCAAGGCCGTGACGCAATGCGACAAGATCAATGTCGCCGCGCTGGGCAACGCAGTCCCGCAGCTGCATGTGCATGTGATCGCACGCCGTAAGACCGACAAGGCGTGGCCGAAGCCGGTCTGGGGCGCGGCGGAACCGCTCGATCATGACGAAGCAGAACTGGACCGCTTCGTGGACGCGATGACAAAGAAGCTTTGGGTGGGCTGACCATGCAAAAAGCATTGGGCTTTGGACCATGGCCGAGCCTTGGCTACGTCGACAGCGCGCTCGATCGCGCAGCGCTCCGGCGCATTGATCCGCGATTTCTCGATGATTGCGCGGCGCAGGAGACGTGCGGCTTCTACGTCATCAGCGGCGAGATGGTTGTGCTGAAGCGGCTGGACGAGGGTTTTGACGCGATGTTCTCGGCGCGAGAGGTCGCTGCCCTTCAGTCGGTCCGGCAGTCCATCGCGTGGTCCATGGAGCGTGTGTTTCTTGGTCTGGCGCAGGATGCCGGCCGCTTCGGCCTGTCGATCCCGCTCGATGCAATCGAAGCGCTGAAATCCGAACCGCGCTTCCACGTCACCGATCTGCGCTCGATCGCGGTGCAGGGTCTCGTGCCGGCGGATCACCTTGCGCCGCTGGCTGCGGCCAAGGCGTTGCTGCATTGGCATGCGCGCCGGCACTTCTGCAGCAATTGCGGGCACGCGACAGAGGTGGTGCAGGGCGGCTGGCGGCGCGATTGCACCCATTGCAAGGCGCAGCATTTTCCGCGCACCGACCCGGTCGTGATCATGCTTGCGGTTCGCGGCGAACGTTGCCTGCTTGGGCGACAGCCACGCTTCGTGCCTGGCATGTGGTCGTGTCTCGCCGGCTTTGTCGAGCCAGGCGAGACCATCGAGGAAGCGGCGCGCCGCGAAACCCTGGAGGAGGCCGGGATTCACTGCGGCAAGGTGCGATACTTCGCATCACAGCCTTGGCCGTTTCCGTCGTCATTGATGATCGGTTGTCACGCCGAGGCGATTTCCGAGCAGATTGTCGTCGATCGGGATGAACTGGAAGATGCACGCTGGTTCTCGCGCGATGAAGCCGCGGCGATGCTGATGCGCACGCACCCGGAAGGCCTCGGTACCCCGCCGCCGGTCGCGATCGCCCATCACATCATCCGCGCTTGGGTGGAACGGGGCGATGACGTTTTCACCTGAGACATCGGCGCGCAAGCTTGTCGTTTGCGCCGGCATGGCCGTCATCGATCACGTGTATCGCGTCAGCGCGTTTCCTGTTCCGGGCACCAAGATCCGCGCCGACGACTTCTTCTCGGTGCTGGGCGGATGCGCCGCGAATGCGGCGATCGCGGTACGCCGGCTGGGCGGGCGCGCGCGCGTGGTCGCACCACTCGGTGGGCCGCCAGGCTTCGATCTCACGGGCGACAACGTCTTGGCAAAGCTTCAGCGCGAAACCATCGATGTTGCGCATGTCGTACGCTTCAACGGAGCGGCATCGTCGCGGTCGTCAATCTTCATCGATGGCGGTGGCGAGCGAACCATCGTGAGTTATCGCGATCCAAGGATCGAGGATGCCCGCCCGCGCGATCCGCAAGGCGCGATTGCAGATGCCGATGCGGTCCTGATCGATAACCGTTTTCCGGAATTCGTGCGGCCGGTCGCGCGCGCTGCAGCGGCTGACGGCAAGATCGTCGTGCTCGACGGCGACAGGCCGACCTGCCTGACCGACGAGCTGCTGACTGCGGTGACCCATATCGTATTCTCGGCCGAGGGCTTGCGCAAAAGCGCAGAGACGGAGGACCTCCCGTCCGCTCTGGCGCTGGTCGCGAAACGCACGGACGCCTTGGTCGCTGTGACCGACGGACCGAACGACATGATGTGGTGGCAGGACGGCGCGCTGCATCGGCTCGCCGCCTTCCGCGTCGAGGCAGTGGATACGCTGGCTGCGGGCGACGTTTTTCACGGTGCATTTGCGCTGGCGCTCGCCGAAGGTCATGCGGCCGACGCCGCGATGCGGTTTGCGGCAGCAACCGCTGCGATCAAGTGCAGCCGCCCCGGAGGCGGCGCCGGCGCCCCGGACCGTGCCGAGGTGGATCGGCTTCTGGCGGCGGCACCGTAGCGCTTGCATAGAAGGATTTTCTATATATAGCTGTTATCGACCTCAAAAAGGGAAAAATATTCCAGGTGCTGCATGGATGCCATTGACCGGAAGATTCTGCTGACGCTGCAGGAGGATGCTTCGCTCTCGGTGGCCGAGATTGGCCAGCGCGTCGGCCTGTCGTCGACCCCGTGCTGGAAGCGGATCCAGCGGCTCGAAGCCGACGGCGTGATCCAGAGGCGGGTCGCGATCGTCGATCAGGACAAGGTCGGACTCGGCATTACGGTCTTTGTTTCGGTCGAGACCGATGACCATTCCGAGGACTGGCTCGGCCGCTTTGCCAGCGCTGTCAGCGCGATGCCGGAGGTGATGGAATTCTACCGCATGGCCGGTGACGTGGATTACATGCTGCGCGTCGTGGTCCAGGACATGCAAGCCTACGACGCCTTCTACAAGAAGTTGATCGCCGCCTCGCCGTTGAAGAATGTCACGTCGCGCTTCGCGATGGAGAAGATCAAGTCGACCACCAGTCTGCCGATCCCCTGATGCCGCCGGCTCAGGTGGCGTTGTCCAGCCGCGGTCGCATGAAAATCTGGTCACTCAGAGTCATCGGGCCGGTCACGACATAGCCAATCGAGGGCTGATAATTGTAGGACGCCTCGCCCCATACGAGGGACGTTTCCGGAACGTTCAGCGCCGCCGGCAGGGTGACAGTGGACCCGGCGGCGCGCGCCGACGCGTTCTTCGCGCTGCTCCATCTCACTTTGGCGTTTCCGTTCTTGTCGACATCCACCAGCGATACGACAATTTGGGCCGACGCAAGCGGGTACGGCGCAAGGACCGCGGCCGCGGCGCCGAGTGCGGCGTTGGCGTCCGCCGTGTTCGCAGTGCTGACGCTTTGCGCCTGTGCGACGAGGTCTGCAACGGTTCGCGCGGTCAATGTGACCTTGCGGTCGATGCTGATGCCTTGCGAGAGCTCGACGCCGCCGAGATAGAGCGTCAGCATCAAGGGCAGCAGCATGGCGAATTCGACTGCGGATATGCCGCGCTTGTCCTTCGCAAACTCAGTCAGGCGCCGGATCACAGCGCCGCCTTTCATGAAGCCGATCGCCCGCATCGTCGTCTCACTCAGAAGGGTTCGTTCTTGAACGCGGCGGTCGCCATCAGCAGCCGCTTGCTGCCGGCGAGGTCGGCGAGATTGAGCCCGAGCAGAGACACATAGACCGGCCATTGATACATCAGCCGGACCACGACAATGTCTCCCGCTCCACCAGGCGTATAGCTTGGGGTGAAGGTCAGGTTGCCGTTCGCGTCAATGGGCTTTGAGGTGTCGGCGGAACCGAATGCCGAATAGGTTCGCACGTCGACCTGGATGCCGTTCGCGCAATCGAACAGGCCGAACACCCGCTTGCAAACCTCTTCCTTGAACTGCGCCTGACTGAAGCCGGCCTTCTGCGCCTGACCCGTCAGGATCAGCCGCGCTGAATCGGCAGCCGCGGTCTCCAGCACCTGACCGGCGAAGAACACCAGCGCAGTTTCGAGAATGGCGAAGACGAGCGCGAGAAACGGCGCCGCAACCATCGCGAATTCGACCGCCGCGGCCCCGTCATTCCTGCGCGCGAAGCGGCGCACAATGCGCGGCGCGAACGCCCGCATGGAGCGCGGGGCGGCTTCGTGTTTGACGGCCTTGAACATAGCAATCACCAGCTTGATCCGGCGCAGGCCGGAACGGTGGGATTTGTATCAAACAGCCGTTTGCGAAGTGTTGCCCCCATTCCGAACGCAAGCGGTGACAGCGTTTACCGGTTGAAAACCATATTCAGGGCTCACGGACGTGCGCGCAAAAGCGAATGGCCCCGCCGGATCGGCGGGGCCATCGTGACGTCAGGCTCAAAGTGCAGCTATCGGCAGGGATGGTATTGGCCGTCATAGCCAAGATACAGTCCGGTGGCCGGATTGAAGGACCGGTATTTCGAAGAGCAATAGGCGATCCAGTCGGCACGCGCCCCATAAACGGGAGCATAGGCCGGCGGCGGAGGTGGTGCCGATGCCGCACCGGCGATCGCAGCGCCAAGCGCCAGTCCGCCAAGCACACCGGCGGCGACTGCTGCCCCATCGCCGCCGCGGCGATAATAGCGGTGGCCATGATAATGGCGGCCGCGCCAACGGACCTCCTGCACGAGTTGCCGGTCGGGTGTGCCCAGGGCCGAGAGGCCGGTCGCGGCGGGGGCGGCCGAGGCGCTCGACGGCGCGAGGAACGCAGCCAAAGCAAACGCCGAAACCGCGGCCGGGACTGTCAAAAATTTCGATGCAGGCATTCGTCCATCTCCACATTACGGTTCGTGCAGTCTGACAAACGAATGCAGCCGCAGCTTGTTTCCACAGGCCGCAGGGACATTGAGCCGCATCCAACCTTAATTTTCGTCCATAGTCCTCGTTATGAGCGCAGCGTGCCGCCGGTCCGCTTACTGACTTCGCCCACGATTTTGCCCGCAAGCGCGTCGATCTCGGCGTCGGTCATGGTTTTCTCGCGGGGCTGGATTGTGACGGCGATCGCGATCGATTTCTTCCCCGGATCAATGCCTTTGCCTTCGTAGACATCGAACACGGTGACGCCAGTGATCAGCCTTTTGTCTGCATTCTGCGCCGCGCGCACGAGGTCGGCGGCTTTCACCGTCCGGTCGATGATGAAGGCGAAATCGCGCGACACCGGCTGGAATGCCGACAGTTCCAGTGGGGGCTTGGCCCGGGTCGGCTTGGCCTTCGGCTCGGGAATGCGATCCAGAATCAGCTCGAAGCCGACGATCGGCCCGTCTGCCTTCAAGGCGTCCAGCGCACGCGGATGCAATTCGCCGAAATGCCCGAGCACATTCTGCGGACCGATCTGGATCGTGCCGGATCGGCCGGGATGGAACCAGGCCGGTGCGCCGTGCACGATCTGCAGCGCCTGCATCGGCGCGCCGGCTGCCGCAAGCGCAGCGAGCGCGTCCGCCTTTGCCTCGAACGCGTCGGGCATCGTGTTGCCATTCATCCAAAAGCGGCCGGCGCCGTGCGCGCGCGACAGACCATGGCGCAGCCCGGCCGCGGCGGTGAGCTGATCCTGCGGCTGGTCGCCCTTGAAGATCTGGCCGACTTCGAACAGCCCGGCATCGGAAATGCCGCGGTCGGCGTTGCGCTGAATTGCGGCGACGAGCCCGGGAATGAGACTCGGACGCATGTCAGACAGGTCGGATGCGATCGGATTGGCGAGCGATAGCTCCGGCTGACCGCCGCCGAACAATGTGGCGTGGGGTCTGGATATGAAGGACCAGGTTACGGCTTCGGCGAGATTGCGCGCCGCAAGGGCGCGCTTGGCCTTGCGCGTGCGAATCTGGATCGGCGTCAGCACCGCCCGGCGCGGCGCGTCACCTCGCTCGAACGGCGTCAGCGGCACCTGATCGACGCCGACGATGCGCACGATCTCTTCGACAATGTCCGCCTTGCTTTCGACATCGCCACGCCAGGACGGGACTGCGACCTTCACGACCGCACCGGAGCCGGCGACAAAGAAGCCGAGATGCCCGAGGATGCGTTTTATCTCGGTCAGCGGTACATCGAGTCCGGCAAGTCGCCGCACCTCGTCGACCGGGAAATCGATCGGCCGGTCTTCGGCGGGGGTGAAGCCGACCACGATATTTTCCGACGGCTCGCCACCGCACAGATCGAGCACCATCTGCGTCGCCAGTTCGAGCCCCGGCACCATGAAATTCGGATCGACCCCGCGCTCGAAGCGGTAGCGGGCGTCCGAGTTGATTCCGAGCTTGCGCCCCGTCTGCGCGATGTTGATCGGGTCCCACAGCGCGGATTCGATCAGCACGTCGGTTGTGTTCTCGTCGCAGCCGGACAATTCGCCGCCCATGATGCCGGCGAGCGATTCCACACCCTTTTCATCCGCGATGACGCAGATCGTCTCGTCGAGTTTGTAGGTCTTGCCGTCGAGCGCGAGCAGCTCTTCACCGCGCTTCGCGCGCCGCACCGTCAGATTCCCGTGCACTTTCTTGGCGTCGAACACATGCAGCGGGCGACCGCGGTCGTAGGTCATGAAGTTGGTGATATCGACCAGCGTATTGATTGGGCGCAGCCCGATCGCAGTCAGCCGCTTCTGTAGCCATTCCGGCGACGGCCCATTCTTCACACCGCGCACGAGGCGCAGCGCGAATCCCGGACAGAGCGAGGGCGTCGACCCGAAATCCAGCGTCACCTTGACCGGGCACGGAAACGTGCCTTTCACCGGCTTCGGGGTGCGTTCGAGATATCTGCCGATCCCGGTCGCGCCAAGGTCGCGCGCGATGCCGGACACGCCGGTGCAGTCGGCACGGTTCGGCGTGAGATTGATCTCGATGATCGGATCGTCGAGGCCGAGCACCTCGGCGAACGGCACGCCGACCGGCGCATCGGCCGGCATTTCGATGATGCCGCTATGGTCCTCGGAGAATCCGATCTCGGCGCCGGAAATCAGCATGCCCTGGCTTTCGACATCGCGGATCTTGCCGACCTTGAGCGTGATGTCCTTGGCCGGGATGTAGGTGCCGGGCAGACCGAGCACCGCCTTCATGCCGCCGCGCGCATTGGGCGCCCCGCAAACGATCTGCAGCGGCTTGCCCTCGCCGGTGTTGACCATACAGACGCGCAGCCGGTCGGCGTTCGGATGCTGCACGGCGGAGATCACCTCAACCACCTTGAACGGGGCGTATTTTTCGGCCGGATTTTCGATGTTCTCGACTTCGAGCCCGATCATGGTGAGCTTGTCGGCGATCGCCTTCAGCGATGCGTCGGTATCGAGATGCTCTTTCAGCCAGGACAGGGTGAATTTCATGGCGCGGTCTCGGGTCAGCCCTAAGGCAGGATCAGCATGATGGGGAAGCTGAGGAACACAAGGATGGTGAAATAGATCGTCGCGTTGTTGCAGAGCCGGTAGAGCTCATGCTTGACGATCAATTCGCGTTGCACGCTGGGATGCTTCAGTTCGCCCACCGAGCGCACCGACAGACAACGCAGACAGCCGATCGCGATCAGCAGATACACGACGATCTCGACGATGATGATGATCTCTTCAATGCGGTGCTGCGCCAGTAGCGGTGCGACAATGCCGAGCCCGGCGATCATCATCGAGACATGCGTTAGCAAGCCCGACGCTTTGGTGTCCAGTATCTGAAACGCAGCTGAGATGGCTCCCGTCCTCTCCGCATCCCAGTTCGCAAGCGAATGCGCGTATGAGGCGACCGTGTTCTCGTCCAGCCGGTTGGTGAGCGCGGCGATCAGGCCGGCCAGCCCCTCCTTCGGCTTGTCGGACGCGACCATCTCAGTTGCTCAGCCCTCCCGCCAGCGTCGGAAAGTCGAGCGGGCGGAAACCGTAATGCGACAGCCAGCGCATATCCGCTTCGAAGAACGGACGCAGGTCCGGCATGCCGTATTTCAGCATGGCGATGCGGTCGATCCCCATGCCCCATGCGAAGCCCTGATACTCGTCCGGATCGAGTCCGCAGTTTCGCAGCACGTTCGGATGCACCATGCCGCAGCCGAGAATCTCGAGCCAGTCCTCGCCTTCGCCGAAACGGATTTCGCCCTTGTCGCGCCGGCACTGAATATCGACCTCGAGCGAGGGCTCGGTGAACGGAAAGAAGGATGGCCGGAACCGCATCTTCACATTGTCGACTTCGAAGAAGGCCTTGCAGAATTCGGCGAGGATCCATTTCAGGTGGCCGAGATGAGAGCCCTTGTCGATGACGAGGCCCTCGACCTGATGGAACATCGGCGTGTGGGTCTGGTCGGAATCGCTGCGATAGGTGCGGCCCGGGATGATCACGCGGATCGGCGGCTTCTTGGCGAGCATCGTGCGCACCTGCACCGGTGACGTATGGGTGCGCAGGAGCAGCCGCGAGCCGTCCGGCTTCGGATTGAAATAGAAGGTGTCGTGCATCTCCCGCGCCGGGTGGCCTTCGGGAAAGTTCAGCTTGGTGAAGTTATAGTCATCGGTCTCGATGTCGGGGCCTTCGGCTACCGAAAAACCCATATCGGCGAAGATCGCGGTGAGTTCGTCGATCACCTGGGAGATCGGATGAATGCGGCCGGTTTCCGCCGGGCTTTCCCGAACCGGCAGGGTGACATCGACGCTTTCCGTGTTGAGGCGCGCGTCGAGCGCGGCATTCCTCAGCGTCTCGCGTCGCGCCGCGATAGCGCTGTTCACCGCCTCCTTGAGGCCGTTGATCGCGGGCCCGTTGATCCTGCGCTCCTCGGGCGTCATCGCGCCAAGCGTCTTCAGGAGCGCGGAGACCGATCCGTTCTTGCCGAGCGCGGCGACGCGCACCGCTTCCAGCGCGGCCTCGTCGGCGGCGTCGGCAATGCTTTTGAGGATCGTCGTTTCGAGTTGAGCGATGTCGGACATGGAATGACGTCCTCTCAAATCGTCATGCCCGGCTTGTCCCGGACATCCACGTCTTGAAGATCGAACGGCCCAGAGGGCCGGGGGCATGGGCGCGCGAAGCGATGTCTTTCTTCAAACGGCCATGCCCGGCCATGCGGCGGTCAGGCCTGCGCCGGGAGCGCGGCCTTGACCTTCTCGACGATGACCTCAAACGCGGCCGGCTCGCGAATGGCGAGGTCGGACAGCACCTTGCGGTCGATCTCAAGGCCCGACTTGTTCAGGCCATCGATGAACCGGCTGTAGGTCAGGCCGAACGGACGCACAGCGGCGTTGAGCCGCTGGATCCAAAGCGCGCGGAAGGTGCGCTTCCTTCGCTTGCGGTCGCGGAAGGCATACTGGTTGGCCTTTTCGACCGCCTGCTTGGCGATGCGGATGGTGTTCTTGCGGCGGCCGTAATAGCCCTTGGCGGCCTTCAGAACCTTTTTATGCTTGGCATGGGCGGTAACGCCCCGTTTGACGCGGGCCATGGCTGATCTCCTTTAGCGAATGTCTGCAGATGCGAAGAAACACGGGTCGCGCGGCGGTCAGCCGTTCGGCATCCAGTATTTCTTGATGTTGTCCCCGTCTGTCTTGAACAGGACACGAGTGCCGCGCAGGTTGCGGATCTGCTTGGTGGTTCGCTTGATCATGCCGTGGCGCTTGCCGGCCTGGGCGGCCACGACCTTGCCCGAGCCGGTGATTTTGAAGCGCTTTTTGGCGCCCGATTTGGTCTTCAACTTGGGCATTTGGCTCTCCTGATGCGGCTCTGACGGATGGCAAAAGCCGTCCGTGCGCCGGAATGGCTCGAAAACGAGCGTTTGCTGTTGAGCAAGTGTCGCTGCCACGGCAGCCCTTACAGCCGGGCGGCGAGCGCGCGGGTTATGGCAGAGGGTGTGGAAAAATACAACCGATCCGGAACCGGATTCTGAAGTAGCCGAGCTGGAACTCGGCGCGAAAAAGGTGATATCATACCTAATTTCCGGCTTTAAGAGGGGCGCTGGGTTGAATGCGGCCTGGGGTGATGTTAATGGTTATTCATCATCGCAATCGCTGATCGGCAGGCAGCCTTGTCACCCGACGGCTGGGCGCCTCGCCTTTCTTCAAATCCCTGCAACGAAAGGCCTCTCACGGATGAAAGCGAACGTCTTTTCGACAATCAATGAGGCGAAAACCAACTTTGATCGGATTTATGTCGAAAAGGACCCCCGCCAATATTTCAACTATCTGGGCCAACTCGATTACATCATCCCGCATCTCGCCCAGCCGATCTTCGAGCAGCTGATCCGCGCCCGCGCCGCAACCCAGGATCGTCCTGTCACGGTGTTGGACCTCGGATCGTCGTACGGCGTGAACGGCGCATTGATGAAATATGCGCTTGGATATGACGCGCTGCGCGACCGCTACACCGCTCCGGCGCTGCAGGGCCTCCCCAGCGAGACCATGCTGGAACTGGACCGGGCCTTCTACAAGGCATGGCCCCGCGATCCGAATGTCCGGGTGATCGGCCTCGATATCTCCGAAAATGCAGTGCGATACGCCCAGGCGAGCGGCGCCGTGGATATCGGCCTGTCCGCGGATCTTGAGATCGAGGATCCCGGCGACGACGCAGCGGCCGCGATCGCGAGTGCCGACATCGTGGCGTCCACCGGTTGCGTCGGCTATGTCACCGACAAGACCTTCGAGCGGGTGATGGCGCTGGCATGCCGAAACCAAACGGCATGGGTGGCTTCGTTCGTCCTGCGTATGTTTCCCTACGATCAGATCGCAAAGACGCTGGCTCGGTACGGGCTCGAGACCGAAAAGTTCGAAGGCGCAACATTCGTGCAGCGCCGTTTCAACGATCGCAGCGAGATGGAGGCGGCGGTCAGCGCAGTCGAGGCGCTCGGCATCGACACGCAGGGTCACGAAACCGAAGGCGTTTATCACGCCGATCTCTATGTCTCGCGGCCTCGCGCCGAGATCGAACGGCTGCCGCTCCAGAAACTTATCAGCGTTGTCAGCGGGGCCAACAAACCCTGGACGATCGGCACGAACGTCCTCAGCCGGCACGGCCCGGCGGCCCGGCGGCGTGCGAGAACCGTATCGCCGCAGCTTATTGCATCCTGAGGGCGCCGCGCGTCCGTTCGCGTCGGTGGCACAAGCGGTAGACGCGAGCGAACCGGGCCCGGGCCCGCTCATCCGGCAGAGCCCGAGCCTGCTCATCCGGAAGAGAATGTCAGGCTGATTGGTGGGAAAGCTGACGCCGCGTCAACGCGGCGCCAGGATCATGATCATCTGCCGGCCTTCAAAGCGGGCGTCCATTTCGACCTTGGCCAGCTCGGCGAGGTCTGACTTGACCCGATCGAGCAGCCGGGTGCCGAGTTCCTGATGGGCCATCTCTCGGCCACGGAAACGCAGCGTCACCTTGACCTTGTCGCCTTCTTCGAAGAAGCGCTTCATGGAACGCATCTTCACATCGTAATCGTGATCGTCGATCATCGGCCGGAATTTGATTTCCTTGACCTCGACGACCTTCTGTTTCTTGCGGGCTTCGGCCGCCTTCTTCTGGGCCTGGAATTTGTACTTGCCGTAATCCAGGATTTTGCAGACCGGCGGGGATGCGTTCGGAGAAATCTCGACGAGGTCGAGTCCGGCCTCGGAGGCCTTCTCGAGGGCCTGCTGGATGGGGACCGTGCCAAGATTGGTTCCGGCCTGATCAATCAGCTGAACCTCGCGGTTGCGGATCTCATCGTTGACGCGCGGACCGTCCTTCTGAACGGGAGGCGCGGCTTTCATAGGACGGCGAATGGAAAGTCTCCGTTGCTGTTGCGATAAACCTGCAGGCGCGGCGCGCATTCAAGGCTGTTGGCCAAGGGTCCGCACGCTGCACGTCCGGCAGAAGATCGGGACAAAACCAGCCCAAGTCAACGGCGGCCCGTGCCCAATCCCGCAGATTTAAGATGATTCCGCGGGGGTCAGGCCGGATTTTTTTTGCCCGCCAGCCCGGCATAAAGCCGCAGCATCAGGTCGCTGACGGAGGGCTGATTGAAGTGGTCCATCACCCATTGGCGGCCGCGAATGCCGATCGCCGTCTGTTGCGTCGGCGCCATCGAAAACAGGCGGACCAGCGCGGCGGCAAGCGCGACATCGTCGCCGGCCGGAAACCGCAATCCCGTCATTCGGTCTTCCGGAACCATCGGCGGCGCCAGGACAGCGTCCGGTCCGGCCCCGAGATCCGAGACCACCACCGGGCGCTTCATGGCCTGTGCCTCGAGAATTGTTCGCTGCAATCCCTCGGTCTGGATTGCGGCCGATACGACGACCGAGGCTGCCGCATAGGCGGCCGGCATGTCATCGACCGGGCCGATCAGCCTCACCACGCCCGTGAGGTCGTTGGCGAGAACCTGATCCCAGATCTCGCCGCCATAACTGCTGTTGCCGCCGCTCTCGCCAACGAAAACGAATACGAAATCCTTCAGGCCCATATCCTTCAGGCGGCGCGCCGCCCGAACCGCCACATGATGCCCCTTGCGCCGCAGCATGCGTCCAACCACGAGCACCACTTTTTCATTGGGCGCCACACCGAAACTACGTTGGATCCCCGCAAGGCGCTCGTCCGTCATCCGCGCCGGGTCGAACAGCGCCGCGTCCACGCTCGCCGGGACCACATCGATGCGGCTGGGCGACACGCGGTAGCGCTCGCTGATTATATCCGCGAGCTGTTCGCTCACGGTGATAATCCGATCGCCGCGCGCCATCACGCTGTTGTACAGCCGTTTGAAGGCATTCTGCTCGCGGAAGCCCTTGTACCAGCTGGTGACGAACGGAACGCGCGTCAGTTTCGCGGCAATCAGCGCGCTCCATGCCGGGGCCCGGCCGTGCGCATGGATGATGTCGCATTTCCGACGCCGCGCGATGCGCGAAATCATGACGGCGTTGCGCGCCATGACTGCGGGGTTTTTGCTCGCGACATCGGCATGAATGACTTCGCCGCCGGCCGCGGTCACCCGAGGCTCAAGCCGGCCGCCGCGCGACATGACGATCGCACGGTGCCCTGCGGCCGTCAGGATCCGCACGGTGTCGACGGCGCCCATCTCGGCGCCGCCAGCCTGCAAAGTCGGGACGATGACAAGTACGGTCAGCGAACGTGTTGGCCTGACAATTTCGCGGTCCTGCGAGGATTGCATGGTCTCGCTTCCGGGAGGCTGCATTTTTCGCGCCGCGAATCCGGAATTCACACGTGACCTCTTTTAGCTTGCGGACTTGCCGAGCGGCCTGCGTTGTAGTGGGTGGTCGAAACTCGCAAACGGAAACCGGCCGGATGAAGCCCATCTGATAGGCCCTATCCAGCCGCGAGGCAAACGGGTTGCAGGATATCGTCGCCCGATGCGAGGCTGATTGGTTTTTTGCGGCAAAAAGATGAAGGGAATTGGCATTGGCGAAGAGTGACGTAGAATTGACTGAGATCGAGGTCGGCGTAGGCGAGGCGCGCCGCTCGATCGCCGTACGGCGACGCAGCGGGCGAGCGCCCGCCGTGATCTGGCTTGGCGGTTTCAAGTCCGACATGAGGGGCACCAAGGCGGAGGCGCTGGATCGCTGGGCCGCGGAACAGGGGCGCGCCTGCATCCGCTTCGACTATTCCGGTCACGGCGAATCCACGGGCGCGTTTGCCGACGGCACGATCGGCCGCTGGCTGGAAGACAGCCGGGCGGTGTTTTCCCGATTTTGCGACGGCCCAACGGTCGCGGTCGGCTCATCCATGGGCGGATGGATTTCGCTTTTGTTGGCGCGGGATATTCGTGAAGGTCGCGTGTCCGGCGGCGGATCGCTCGCCGGCCTCGTACTGATCGCGCCAGCGGTGGACTTCACCGAAGTGCTGATGTGGGAGCGCTTCCCCCCCGAGGTCAGGAGACAGATCGAAACCGTGGGCTCGTGGCAGCGGCCGTCGGAATATGCGGACGAACCTTATCTCATCACGCGGAACTTGATCGAGGAGGGACGCGATCACCTGTTGCTGGGCGGACTGATTGAAACCGGCTGTCCCGTGCGCATCCTACAGGGCGTGAAGGACGAAGACGTGCCGTGGGAGCACGCGGTGTCGCTCGTTTCGCGGATCGCGCGCGACGACGTGGTGCTCACTCTGGTCAAGGACGGCGACCACCGGCTGTCGCGGCCGGAGGACATCGAGCGGCTGCTGGCCGCAGTCGGTGAATTCAGCTAGAGCAGAATTCTTCTTCGCTCATTCCCGCGAAGGCGGCATCCAGTATTGGCAATGCTGGGTCCCCGCGGTCTCGGGGGCGAGCGACATACAGGGCGGGCAGGGCGCAATGACCTACAACACCATCCAGGTTGAAACGCATGGACGCGTCGGGCTGATCCGGCTGCACCGGCCGCAGGCGCTGAACGCGCTCAATGCCGAACTCGCGGGCGAACTGAATGCCGCGGTCAATGCATTCGAGGCCGATCCTGGAATTGGCTGCATCGTCATCACCGGATCAGAGAAAGCCTTTGCCGCGGGCGCCGACATCAAGGAGATGGCGGACAAGTCCTACATGGACACGTTCATGGGCAACTTCGCTGCCGGCTGGGATGCCGCTGCGCGCGCGCGCAAGCCGGTCATTGCCGCCGTTGCCGGTTTTGCGCTCGGCGGCGGATGCGAACTTGCCATGCAATGCGACATGATTATCGCAGCAGATAACGCGAAATTCGGCCAGCCGGAGATCAAGCTCGGCGTCATTCCGGGGATCGGCGGCACCCAGCGCCTCACCCGTGCGATCGGCAAGGCCAAGGCGATGGAGATGACACTGACCGGCCGCACGATGGATGCGGCGGAAGCGGAGCGCTCCGGACTGGTGGCGCGTGTGGTGCCGCTCGCTTCACTCATGGAAGAGACGATGAAGATCGCGCAGACCATCGCCTCGATGTCGCTGCCGGCCGCGATGATGGCCAAGGAGGCGGTGAACCGTGCGTTCGAGACGACACTCGCCGAGGGCGTGCTGTTTGAACGCCGGGTGTTCCATTCGCTGTTCGCCACCAAGGACCAGAAGGAAGGGATGGCCGCGTTCGTCGAGAAACGACCCGCGAAATTCGAGAATAAGTAACAGGCCAGTGGTCGCGCCGCGGATGCGCCCGCCCGACACGCAATGACGCACCGCCGCTGTGTTGGTCGCTCTCTTGCGTGAAGGAGAGGGCACAACAGCGAGTGCCCGCCGACGCTACTTCCGCACGCAGATCACACGCACCAACGCATTTTTCGTGGCTGCAAGATCGCCGCTGCCATCGACAGGCTTAATGCCGGTGCTGCCCAAAAACTTGCGGATGGTTGCGCTCGGCACGAAGGAAATCTGGCCGGCGCTCGTGATCGGTCCCGCGACGGCTGCGGAAGCGACATCGATCATTCCCGCCAGCCGGCCCTGGCCGTCAACCGCGGCGCCGCCGATGAAACCGCGCACAGGCTCCGCGTCGAGCAGAACGCGTGCGCCGTCAACGCCGCGCAATCGAGCAGGCGCGGTGGTCACGTCGCGACCGCCGGCCTGACTCGCCGGATCGGAAATGCCGACCAGGGTCAACTGGGCACTCCGGGGCGGGTCGGACGAAAACCGCGCCGGCTTAAGGTTGCGCACGCCATTCACGCGAAGCAGCGCGAGGTCGGAGGCTGCCTCTTCGGCAACCCTGTCCGCGGGGCCGAGACCCGCAACAATGAGACCCGCGCAATTGTCGGTGAACTGTCGCTCGGTCACCACATGGCCGCTCCGGCTCACAACGATCCCCGAACCGTAACTGATCCGGCGTGAACTGGACGCGGTCGCCGGATCGCCGAACGGCAGGTAGGAACCGATGATGATGTCGACCAGCGGCAGCATGATCGTCTCCATCGCCTGATCGAACAGAATCGTGATGCCGCGTGCTTCGTTGTCCTTCAGATAGACCCGCACATGAAATTTCTTCAGGCCCTGCATACCCGAGAGCGAGAATGAACTGGTGTTGATTGCATTCTGCTCCACCCGGCGGCTCGAGGGTCGTCGCTTCATCTCGTCAAACAGATCCTGCAGCGTCGCTCCCGCCATTTTTTCGCGGAAGGTCTCGATCTGGATTTCGCCACGTCCCGACGACCAGCGGCTTCCGATGGTGCCAGTTTCGGTTTGCGGCACGAGCTTTGACGGGATGCCGAGCCGGACGCCGGGCGTTGCCTCGTCCTCCACCAGCCGCCAGCCGTTGTAGTCCTTTCGGCTTCGCATCGACGCGGCGAGCGTTTGGCGCTGCTCGGGCGTGAGGATGCCGGTCTCCGCGAGCTTGTTTCTCTTCTGAAAGGCGCGCACGGCTGCGATCGCGCGGTCTCCGAATTTGGGATCGACAGAACCCGACAGGTCGCCGCTCCAGATCAGGTCGGACTGGATCGCGATGCGCTCGGCGAGCGGCAGCGCCGCATAGGCGGCGCGCTGCTCCGGGGTCGCAGCCACGGTATCGGCACCCGCCGGCTTTTCTTTCTTGGCCGCGGCCTTTTTGGCAGGTTTGGGTTTTGCCTTGGCGGAAGCGGGCTGGACTGTCGCCGCCGGCCGTTCAGCCTGCGCCACGGCTTGCGGAACATGCGCGAGCGTTATCGCGACAATCCATGCAATGAGACGCATGTTACCGAAAGCCACCCTCGTCCCCCGCCCCATGAGACCGCGCCGGAGGCCGTTGCGCAAGGGCTTGACGGCCACTGTCGCCAATTTGAAGTTCGGGGTCGTGGATTGTGCTATTTCAATAAGAACCACGAATTTTCGTTTCGGTGGAATCGCGGATCTTGCGACGCATAGGAGCGGAATTGGAAGCGGAATTGGGAGCAGGTCGATGCTGACCCGGGAGGAACTGGAGCGCTATGCCCGCCATATCGTGCTGCGCGATGTCGGCGGCCCCGGACAGGCGGCGCTGAAGAGGGCGCGCGTGCTGATGATCGGCGCCGGCGGATTGGGCGCGCCTGTCCTGTTTTATCTGGCGGCTGCCGGCGTCGGCACGATTGGTATTGTCGACGACGATCTGGTCTCGCTGTCGAACCTGCAGCGCCAGGTGCTGCACACGACAGGCGACATCGGCGACGCCAAGGTGGATTCGGCTGCGGCCGCCATCGCCAGACTCAATCCGCATGTCGTTGTGGAGCGGCACGCCGTCCGCATTTCGGCAGGCAACGCGCTCGATCTGATCGGGCAATACGATCTGGTGATCGATGGATGTGACAATTTCCCGACCCGCTATCTGGTGTCGGACGCATGCTATCTGGCGAAGAAGCCGCTGATCGCCGGCGCGCTCGGCACGTTTGACGCTGCCATCACCACGCTGCGCCCGCACGAGCGCGCGAAGGACGGCAATCCCAATCCGACCTATCGCTGCCTGTTTCCGGAGCCGCCGCCGCCCGGCACGGTCCCCGCCTGTTCGGAAGCCGGGGTGCTCGGCGCGCTACCGGGAATCGCCGGTTCGATGATGGCGCTGGAAGCGATCCGCGAAATCGTCGGCTTTGGCGAAGGCCTGGTCGGGCGGTTGTTGATGATCGATGCGCGCTCGATGCGATTCGAGACGCTGAGCTATGGCTGGGATCGCGGTAACCCGCTCTCGGGCGAGACCCCCTCCATTACCGATCTGTCGATTCACGCGGAGCGGTAGCAGGCTCCATCCGCTGCGCACGCAGCCGTCCGTCAGTCCGCTGGTTTGGTCCAGCTTGCGATCGTGACCGCCCCCTTCATCACCGACCATTTGCTGTCGTCACTGGTGTTCGGCACCAGGCGATAGCAGGTCGCGGGCGATCCCGGCTTCCAGGACGTGCAGAAGCCTTCCTTCACCACTTTCCAGGTGCCGGCAGTCTTTTCCGTCGGCTCGCCCTGCTTCTTGAGCGGTTCGCGCGTGGCCTTGCCGTCCGGGGTGAACACCATGGTGAAGCGCTGCCGCGTAGTCGACGTTGCAACGAACGGCTTGCCGTTGAAGAACATCGCCTTGATCTGGTCTCCGGTCAGCGCCTGCGCATTCGCGGGCGCGTATAGCAGCGGCAGCAACGCGAGGGACAGCAGAACTCGCATCGGAACCTCCGGTGCATGACGATCGGCCGGCATTCTAGGCCGGGAACCGGCCGGGAAAAAGAGCCCGGTCGTCACACCCCAACGGGACTCTTGCGATGGTTAAGGCTGTCCCATTCACAGCATCGACGGCAGCACGCGATCCGGCGGCTTGTGCCCGTCCATGAAGGTCTTGATGTTGATGATGACCTTTTCGCCCATGTCGACGCGGCCCTCGACGGTGGCCGAGCCCATATGGGGCAGCAGGACGACCTTGCCTTCGCGCGCCAGCTTGACGAGCTTCGGATTGGCGGCGGGCTCGTGTTCG